>ENA-OROR01002029-OROR01002029.1-human-gut-metagenome-genome-assembly--contig:-NODE-2029-length-10773-cov-7.128196_pt1 | contig 10773 bp, 7 predicted proteins | sample MGYA00242135_ERZ509060 | MGnify/ENA primary metagenome ERZ509060 (study PRJEB26280, sample SAMEA2338742) | human gut metagenome | biome: human gut; feature: human-associated habitat; material: faeces... | reverse complement strand
TATTATGAGTTAGAAAAGGGCGAATATCTAGTTACCCAAAAACTAAGCGCTTACGGTTCATCTTGTAATATGTAATAGTAATCACATTTCTATTTTCTATACAATCAGTAACTTTCCAGAGATTATCTATAACACTGTGGCAGTCCGAACCAACTTCATCATATTGATATATTTCTTTGCAAATCCGTTGTTCCAGTTTTATTCTATCTGCAGAAGTCGTATTCACCTTTAATTTTTGAATAATTCCAAGCAACTCCTCGCTGCTAAATGCTCTGCTTCCTATCAACACTTTTGTAATTGCAAGTAATTCCTTATTGGATAGAAAATGATCCATTTTCAATGAATAACAATGATTTGTACTTGAATATTCCAATTCTGCATATCCAAGAATATCTGCATGATCTGCAAGAAAAGCCTTTAGTGAATTAATATCTCTTGTAATGCTTCTAGTTGAAACATTATATTCAAAAGCCAACTGTTGAACAGACAGTGATTCGCCCTTCATTGCTCGAAAAAAAGTTCCATCACTCGATCTAATTTAATTTCTTTCTCCACCTGACACACCTCAATTCTTTTGCAAACTATTCCGTTATTTCAGTATAATCATCATAACCAATCACTCCGACATATTATGACACATTATTATTTATTTGCAATATATTTCTCCAACTGATATCATGTATGATTTTTGTCTAACATCAAAGGGGACTATTCAAGTCGAGCAGACGCGAGACTTGGCGCGTGATTCTGGTCAGCATAAGCTGACAAATTCATTACAGAATCACTGCGCATCCTCGCGGAGCGTTTATCTCAGTCGGAGATTGGACTCCCACTGAGACAAATTTGTTATTACTCACCACCTGAAAGATGTGGGAGTCTTCTCGACTGAGATAAATCTTTCCTTTACAATTTTTCACCCAAAAGAATTATATCATATATATCACTCTGCGCCGATCAATAATTTCTTTGGTATATAACCATTTAAGAATTCAACTCTTCACAATTTCTTCTACCAGTATTTTCACCACTTGTATGTTTAATGGTTCGTCCTTTGTTTCATAAGTAAGAATCAACTGTTTTCCGGGTATAATCCCATCTTCTATATAGTCATTTACCTTTCTAACAAAGTCATTCGAATATATTTGGTCTCCCAACATTCCAATATGTTCCCAGTAATATATCTTTCCACTTTTCTTATTCAGAATCGTAAAATCCGGATGTACAATTCTATTTGCTTTCTTTAGATACAACTCTGCTTCATAACGATAACTTAGATTATCTGCTTTCTTGTTCAGCATATTGGCAATAATGATTTCTGATTTTGAGCGAACAATTTCTCCTCTGTCTGTCTCAAATCGTAATCCATCAGTGAACTTGTCATATTTTTTCCACTGCTGCTTTTCCCATTGTTCTGCACGTAATTCTTCTGGCAGATAAATTGCATCAACAAAGGATTTTCTTTCAGGTGACAGTTGTCTGTAAATATCCGTCTTTTTTTCAGGAAAGTAATGTTTTTCAAAGTTTTTCAACGCTTGTAATTCTTTTTCCACACAGGATAACATCTTATGATAGTATGACTTTTCCGCCAGCTTCTGTACCAATTGTTCATCGCCTGTAAAAGAATCCACTGTTTCATTATCCTTATTCATATATTTATGATAATATCTAGGTTTCCCTGCTGACGACCTGCTTATTCGAAGAGATCCTTCCGGTTCATTCTTGATTTTTTCTTCTAATTCTAACTTGACCTGCTGTAATTCTTTAATATTCTTCTGTACTTCTTCTTTTATATTTGTCATAGCGTGTCCCTTTTCTCTTTCTTCTTATTGTGGGGATATCACCTCGTATCCCTTTTCTTCCTTTTCTCACCTTCGGGATACCACTGCGTATCCCTTTTCTTCCTTTTCTTACCTTCGGGATGCCACCTCGTATCCCTTTTCTTCTTTTTCTCACCTCTGGGATACCACTGCGCATCCCTTTTCTTCTTTTTCTCACCTCTGGGATACCACTGCGTATCCCTTTTCTTCTTTTTCTCACCTCCGGGATACCACTGCGTATCCCTTTTCTTCTTTTTTTCACCTCCGGGATAACACTGCGTATCCCTTTTCTTCTTTTTCTCACCTCCGGGATACCACTGCGTATCCCTTTTCCCTTTCTTCTTATTATGGGGATACCACCTCGTATCCCTTTTCTTCTTTTTCTCACCCCGGGATACCACTGCGTGTCTCAAGCCCCAACCAAGCTACAGCAAAACCCCATTGCACCATAACAAGCTACAGCAAAACCTCATCGCATCACAACAAGCCCCAACCAAGCTACAGCAAGACCTCATTGCATCACAGCAAGACCCAACCAAGCCTTTTTCAATACGAATAGATATCAATAAATCTCAATTTTCTTATAAACAAATACAAAATTGGAAAAATGTGCCGGAACCGGCACTTACTGAATAATAAAATATAGAATATATGCCTGGCCAAAAAGGCCAGGCATATAAAGAATTATAAACATATCAATAGAACAAGTTCTATCTTTTCGTCATCTAATGCTTATCTAATGCTCAACTTTAATTACGCATTCTTCTGAGCGATAGCTGCCTGTGCTGCTGCAAGACGAGCGATCGGTACACGGAATGGTGAGCAAGATACATAGTCAAGACCAATCTTGTTGCAGAATTCAACTGAAGATGGATCTCCACCGTGCTCTCCACAGATACCAACGTGAAGGTTCGGATTAACCGGCTTACCTAATTCGATAGCCATGTTCATCAGTTTACCAACACCTGTCTGGTCAAGCTTAGCAAATGGATCGTTCTCGAAAATCTTAGCATCATAGTAAGCATCTAAGAACTTACCAGCGTCATCACGAGAGAATCCGTATGTCATCTGTGTTAAGTCGTTAGTACCGAAGCAGAAGAAGTCAGCTTCTTTAGCGATATCATCAGCTGTAAGAGCAGCTCTTGGGATCTCGATCATTGTACCAACTTCGTACTCAAGGTCGCTTCCTGCTGCTGCGATCTCAGCGTCAGCTGTCTCAACTACGAATTTCTTAACGTATTTCAGCTCTTTGATATCTCCAACAAGCGGGATCATGATCTCCGGTTTAACATTCCAATCCGGATGAGCTTTCTTAACATTGATTGCTGCACGGATAACAGCGCTTGTCTGCATCTTAGCAATCTCTGGATATGTAACTGCAAGACGGCATCCACGATGTCCCATCATTGGGTTGAACTCGTGAAGTCCATCGATGATAGCTTTGATCTGCTCAACAGTCTTGCCCTGAGCATCAGCTAATTTCTTAATGTCCTCTTCCTCTGTAGGAACGAACTCATGAAGCGGTGGATCAAGGAAACGGATAGTAACCGGGTTACCTTCCAGTGCCTCATATAATTTTTCGAAGTCTCCCTGCTGTTCCGGAAGGATCTTAGCAAGTGCTGCTTCTCTTTCTTCTACTGTCTCAGAACAGATCATCTCACGGAATGCATCGATTCTGTTACCTTCGAAGAACATATGCTCTGTACGGCAAAGTCCGATACCTTCTGCACCAAGCTCACGAGCTTTCTTAGCATCAGCCGGTGTATCAGCATTAGTACGAACTTTCATAGTTCTGTACTTATCAGCCCATCCCATGATTCTTCCGAACTCACCTGCGATTGTAGCGTCTACAGTCGGGATGATTCCGTCATAAATGTTACCAGTAGAACCATCAAGAGAGATGCAATCTCCTTCATGATATTCTTTACCGGCAAGTGTAAATTTCTTGTTTGCTTCGTCCATTGTGATGTCTCCACAACCAGATACACAGCAAGTACCCATTCCACGAGCAACTACGGCTGCGTGAGATGTCATACCACCACGAACTGTCAGGATACCCTGAGCAGATTTCATACCTGTAATATCTTCCGGTGAAGTCTCAAGACGTACAAGAACAACTTTCTCTCCTCTTGCAGCCCATTCTACAGCATCATCAGCTGTGAATACGATCTTACCACAAGCAGCTCCCGGAGATGCTCCAAGTGCTTTAGCCATCGGTGTTGCAGCTTTCAGTGCAGCAGCATCGAACTGTGGGTGAAGCAGAGAGTCAAGGTTACGAGGATCGATCATTGCAACAGCCTCTTCCTCTGTTCTCATTCCTTCATCAACAAGATCACAAGCAATTTTCAGAGCAGCTTTCGCTGTTCTCTTACCATTACGTGTCTGCAGCATGTATAATTTACCGTGCTCTACAGTAAACTCCATGTCCTGCATATCTCTATAGTGTTTTTCCAGTGTCTCACATACCTGTTTGAACTGTACGAATGCCTCTGGGAATTTTTCTTCCATCTCAGAAATGTGCATTGGTGTACGAACTCCGGCAACAACGTCCTCGCCCTGAGCGTTTGTCAGGAACTCACCGAACAGACCGTTCTCTCCTGTAGCAGGGTCACGAGTAAATGCAACACCTGTTCCACAGTCATCTCCCATGTTACCAAATGCCATCATCTGTACGTTAACAGCTGTTCCCCATGAATACGGGATATCATTGTCACGACGGTATACGTTAGCTCTTGGGTTATCCCATGAACGGAATACAGCTTTCACTGCTTCCATTAACTGTTCCTTCGGATCAGACGGGAAGTCTGCACCGATCTTCTCTTTGTATTCTGCTTTGAACTGGTTAGCAAGTTCTTTTAAATCTTCTGCTGTCAGTTCAACGTCCTGTTTAACACCTCTGTCAGCTTTCATCTTGTCGATCAGCTCTTCGAAGTATTTCTTACCAACTTCCATAACTACGTCAGAGAACATCTGAATGAATCTTCTGTAGCAGTCCCAAGCCCAACGTGGATTTCCAGAAGCTTTTGAAAGTGTCTCTACAACTTCTTCGTTCAATCCAAGGTTCAGGATTGTATCCATCATACCAGGCATAGAAGCTCTTGCTCCGGAACGAACAGATACAAGTAACGGATTCTCTTTGTCTCCGAATTTCTTACCTGTGATTCCTTCCATCTTGTCGATTGCTTCCATAATCTGGCCCATGATCTCATCGTTGATCTGTCTGCCATCTTCGTAGTACTGTGTACAAGCTTCTGTTGTTACTGTGAAGCCCTGTGGTACCGGAAGACCTAAGTTTGTCATTTCAGCAAGGTTCGCACCTTTTCCACCAAGAAGGTTTCTCATGGTTGCGTTACCTTCTGTAAACATATAAACCCATTTTGCCATTTTGTCATGACCTCCTAAAACTAATTTTTTCTAAGTCGCACATCTATTTTACTGGTTTTGCTATTATTCGTCAAGTGTCAGCATTAACTTTCACGACACAAAACTACATTTTTATAAGAAAGCTTTTATATCCTCTGTATGCTTCGTACACATCTGCCTTGCTTGTCACTTCCCATGGCGCATGCATACTGAGTACCGCAACACCACTGTCGATAACCTGCATTCCGTAGTTTGCCATAATGTATGCAATTGTTCCGCCGCCACCTTCATCTACTTTTCCAAGTTCAGCAAACTGGTATGCAACTTCTCCCGCATCCATTACCTGACGGATCTTTGCAAGATATTCTGCATTGGCATCATTGGATCCACTCTTTCCTCTTGCACCGGTAAATTTATTAAATACAAGCCCTTTTGCGAAAAATGCCGAACTTCTTTTTTCAAAGGCTTCTGCATACATCGGATCATATGCCGCACTTACATCAGAAGATAACATGCAGGAATTCTGCAGCGCTCTTCTCACTTTCAGATCGGATTCGCTACTTTCCAGTGTAACCAGCTCAGCAATTACATTTTCAAAAAATCTGGAATGCATACCTGTTGCACCCACACTTCCGATTTCTTCTTTATCTACCAGGATACAGCATGCCGTACGCTCTGTCTCTTCTACATCCAGCATTGCAAATAATGAAGTAAATGCACACACACGGTCATCCTGCCCATAAGAAAGGATCATACTTCTATCAATTCCACAGTCTCTTGCTTTCCCAGCCGGTACGATTTCCAGCTCTGCGGATACAAAATCCTCTTCTTCTACGTCATAATATTCATTTAAAAGCTGAAGTACATTTTCTTTTACTGTTTCTTTTTCTTCTGTGTCCAGATCCGGGGTTTCTTCTACCGGACAGCTTCCGAACAGCAAATCCAGTTTTTCACCTTCTACAACAGCGCTCGCTTTTTTCTCCATCTGTTTTCCTGCCAGATGGATCAGAAGATCTGTCACTACAAATACGGGATCGTCTTCCTTTTCACCGAGGCTGATTTCTACAACTGTTCCATCTTTTTTTGCTACAACACCGTGTAATGCCAGCGGAAGGGTTACCCACTGATATTTCTTAATCCCGCCATAATAATGGGTATCCAGATAAGCCAGCTCTTCATTTTCATACAGTGGATTCTGTTTTACGTCAATACGCGGTGAATCTATATGTGCGCCGAGAATGTTCATTCCGTTTTCCAGCGGCTCTTTTCCAATCTGGAATGCTGCAATACTTTTTCCCATACATACTGCATAAATCTTATCACCGGTTTTCAGTTTATTATTTGCTGTCTTATATGTTTCCAGCGACTGATAGCCTTTTTCTTCAAGCATTTTTACTGCAAGTTTCACACATTCGCGCTCTGTTTTTCCGGCATTCAGACATGCTTTATATTTTTCATTGATCGTGTTTAATTCTTGTTTTTGGCTATCTGTATAAGATTTCCATGCATTTTTTCGTATCATAATTTTAAGCTCCTTCCACAAGTTGTTATTCTTCCTCTTTGAATTTCTGCACACCTTCACGGAGTGTATAATAGACAGGGAATCCTTCCCTGTTCTGTTCAGGGCTCGCTCTCGAGTCCTGGTGCGAAATTCGAGTCTGTCTTGCAGACATTTTCCTCTTCGAATTTCTGCACACCCTCACGGAGTGTATAATAGACAGGGAATCCTTCCCTGTCTATTATACACAAAAACCGGGCAGAGCAAACGTTAATTTTGCTCTGCCCGGTCTGATATATCGGATTATACCATATTATTTGTTCAATCCCATCTCTTCTCTTACTTCTTTGAAGCATTTTACGATGAAATCAATATCTTCTTTTGTATGGCTTGCGCATACCTGTGTACGGATTCTTGCTTTTCCCTTCGGAACAACCGGATAAGAGAATGCAACAACATAAACACCTTTTTCCATCATATGCTGTGCAAATTCTGCTGCAGTCTTCTCGTCGTATAACATAACCGGTACACATGGATGAGTTCCCGGAATAATATCAAAGCCATTATCTACAAGTTCTTTTCTGTAGTAAGCTGTAACTTCTTCCAGGTGATCTCTAAGCTCTGTACTCTCATCTAACATATCAAAAAGTTCAATACTTGCGCCTGCGATAGCCGGTGCAAGAGAGTTGGAGAACAGGTACGGACGGCTTCTCTGACGAAGCAGGTCAATAATCTCTTTACGTCCTGATGTATATCCGCCGGATGCTCCACCAAGTGCTTTTCCAAGAGTACCTGTGATAATATCTACACGTCCTTCCACTCCACAATGTTCAGCAGTTCCACGTCCTGTCTTTCCTACAAATCCTACAGCATGGCTGTCATCTACCATAACAAGTGCATTGTACTTGTCAGCCAGATCACATACGCCTTTCAGGTTACAGATAATTCCGTCCATTGAGAATACACCGTCTGTTGCGATCAGTTTGATTCTTGCTCCGGCTTCATCTGCCTCTTTTAACTTAGATTCCAGATCTTCCATGTTATTATTCTTATAGCGGAAACGTTTTGCTTTGCAAAGACGTACACCGTCAATGATAGATGCATGGTTCAGCTCATCACTGATAACTGCATCGTCTGCTGTCAGGATTGTCTCAAATAATCCACCATTTGCATCGAAACATGAAGAATATAAAATTGTATCATCTGTTCCTAAAAAATCAGAAATCTTCTTCTCCAGCTTTTTATGGATATCCTGTGTACCACAGATGAAACGAACAGATGCAACTCCGTATCCTTTCTCATCATAAGTACGCTTTGCAGCTTCGATCAGTCTTGGATTGTCTCCAAGTCCCAGATAGTTGTTCGCACACATACACAGAAGTTCTCTTCCATCTTCCATCGTCACACGTGCACCCTGCGGAGAAACAAACGGAGCTTCTCCTTTAAACAGTCCTGCCTCTTTGATGCCTTCTACTTCTTTTGTATAAATATTTAAAATATCATCTTTACGTGCCATCTTTCTTCTCTACCTCTCTTCTTAGTCATTCACATGTGCCCAGTCAAGAACTACTTTACCAGACTGTCCTGAAATCATTGCCTCAAAACCTTTTTCGTAGTCTTTGATATCGAAACGATGTGTGATAATTTCGGAAATGTCCAAACCTGCCTGTAACATCGTAGACATCTTATACCATGTATCCCATACTTTTCTTCCGTAGATTCCACGGATATTCAGTCCGTTGAAGATTACTGTCTCAAGGTCTACTGTTGCATCTGTTCTCTGTAATCCAAGCAGTGCTATGTTACCACCGTGCTTCATATTATGGATCATGTCATGAAGACCTGCCTGTGATCCGGACATCTCAAGTCCCACATCAAATCCTTCTGTCATGCCGATTTCTTTTAAAACATCGGATAATTTTTCTTCTTTTAAGTTTACTGTTCTGGTAGCACCCAGTTTCTTAGCCAGATCCAGACGATACTGGTTCATATCTGTTACAACAACATGTCTTGCACCTGCAAATTTGGCAATTGCTGCTGCCATGATACCAATTGGTCCTGCACCTGCAACCAGTACATCTTCACCAAGCATATCATAAGACAGCGCTGTATGTGTTGCATTACCAAACGGATCAAAAATTGCATACATCTCTTCCGGTATATTCGGATTGCACGGCCATACATTAGATGCAGGGATTACGAGATATTCTGCAAATGCTCCGTTTCTGTTCACGCCGACACCTTTGGCATCCTTGCAGTTCTCTTTGTGTCCTTCCAGACAGTTACGACATTTACCACATGTAATATGTCCTTCTCCGGATACCAGGTCACCGATCTTGAATCCTTTCACACCCGGTCCTACTTCTACAACTTCACCTACATATTCATGACCTGCAGTAAGTCCGACCGGAATTGTATGCTGTGCCCAGTCATTCCACTGATAAATATGTACGTCTGTTCCACAGATTGCTGTCTTGTGGATCTTAATCTTCACATCATTCGGTCCCACTTCCGGAATCGGAACTCTCTTCATCCATAATCCAACTTCTGGTTTTTCTTTTACAAGTGCCCACATCATTCCATCATTTTGTACGCTCACAGTATTAAACCTCCCGTTTTCTATTGTCCCCCCGACAATTTTTATTTTGCTGTCTCATTATAACACCTCTTCTCTCTATATACAACTTTTTTCTTGCTTTTTTTGTGCACATTGACATTTTTTTCACATTTTATGTGTATTTTTTTGTCTTTTTCAACAGTTTTTTCTGTGAAATCTATTTACAAACCATAGTCTATTCTTTATAATAAAACCCGTTACAGCAGGTTGAGCATGGAAAAGCACTACGGAAGAACCGCCTACTTCTCCATGCTCGATGTATCTATCGGGGAACATATTACAAAAGAAAGAGAGGATGCAGGTTTTTACCTGCAAAAGGAAGGGATCTATGAAAAACTTAATTCAGAAATGGAACAGCATAAGCCTTGTATTAAGAATCCTGTGCGGTCTGATCGTTGGTATCATTCTTGGGCTTTGCATTCCAAAAGTAACTGTTATTGCAATTCTTGGAGATTTATTTGTCGGAGCTTTAAAAGCGATTGCTCCGCTTCTTGTCTTCTTTCTTGTTATGAGCGCACTTGCTCACATGGGCGAGGGGCAGAAGACAAACATGGGCTTTATCGTAGCTCTTTATATGCTTGGTAACCTTTTCTCAGCACTTGTTGCAGTTATAGCCTGCCGTCTTTTCCCAGTTACTTTAACTCTTGGAAAAGCAGCCACAGAAGATGTTACTCCTCCGAGCGGAGTAGGCGAAGTATTAAAGAATCTTTTGCTCAATGTTGTGTCCAATCCGATTGCTTCTATCGTAAATGCGAATTATATCGGTATTCTTGCATGGGCATGTATCTTTGGTATCGCACTCAAAGCTGCATCTCCTGCAACAAAGAATCTGTTAGATGATTTTTCCAATGCTCTGTCAACCGCAGTAAAATGGGTAATCAGCTGTGCTCCGTTCGGAATCATGGGACTGATTTTCAATGTTATTTCCGAATCCGGACTCAAGGCATTATTATCTTACGGAAGGCTGATTCTTGTACTTGTTGGAAGTATGGCATTTGTAGCACTGATTATGAATCCACTGATCGTATTCTTCTGCTCACGCAAGAATCCATATCCGCTTGTATTCAAATGTCTGGTAAGAAGCTTTATCACTGCATTCTTCACCAGAAGTTCTGCAGCCAATATTCCAGTTAACATGGAGCTTTGTGAAGAGATGGAACTGGATGAGAATACATACTCCGTATCCATTCCTCTTGGTGCAACAATCAACATGGCTGGAGCTGCTATTACAATCTCTGTTATGGCATTATCCGCAGCCAATACAGTTGGTGTATCTGTAGACTTTGGAACTGCACTGATCATGTGTGTTCTTGCCGCACTCAGCGCTGCCGGAGCTTCCGGAGTTGCCGGTGGTTCTCTGCTTCTGATTCCTATGGCATGCAGCCTGTTTGGTATCTCTTCTGATATTGCAATGCAGGTTGTTGGTGTCGGCTTCATTGTTGGTGTAATCCAGGATTCCTGTGAGACAGGCGTTAACT
>ENA-OROR01002020-OROR01002020.1-human-gut-metagenome-genome-assembly--contig:-NODE-2020-length-10840-cov-3.206490_pt1 | contig 10840 bp, 9 predicted proteins | sample MGYA00242135_ERZ509060 | MGnify/ENA primary metagenome ERZ509060 (study PRJEB26280, sample SAMEA2338742) | human gut metagenome | biome: human gut; feature: human-associated habitat; material: faeces... | reverse complement strand
ATTTTATTAATATTTCTATAAATAATAGAATGCACACTCTGCGAGCATTTTATTGTCATGAATTATATCTGCTTTGTTGCAGACATGTTCTTATTTTTACTCCTGAATCATTTTCTTTCATTGGAAAATTCTTTCACGCATCCCCATTATCAGTCTTTATTGACAGATTTATAAGCACGTCTTATAATCATGATAGTTATTTTTATTAACATTCTTCATTCAAATGATATGCGGCCAGCCCGCAGAAAGAGGACTTCATGGATATCAATTACGAATTATATAAAGTGTTTTATTATGTGGCAACATCCTTAAGTTTTTCCGAGGCAAGCAAGCAGCTTTTTATTTCCCAGTCCGCGGTCAGCCAGTCGATCAAAACGCTTGAGAAAAAGTTAGACCAGCCGCTTTTCATCCGCAGCACGAAAAAAGTACAGCTCACTCCTGCCGGAAAAGTATTATTAAAACACATCGAACCGGCAATGAACCTGATTCAGCGCGGTGAAAGCCAGCTTTTAGACTCCGGCAGTCTCGGACTCGGTCAGCTTCACATCGGTGCAAGCGACACCATCTGCCGTTACTTTTTAGTACCTTATTTAAAACAGTTCCACAAAAAGTTCCCGAACGTGCCGATCAAGGTGACGAACGCGACATCCCTTAGCTGCGTGGTTCTCCTCGATCAGGGAAAAGTCGATCTGATCGTGACCAACTTTCCGAACTCGAACCTGAATCACTCCTACATTCAGAAGACCGTCTGCAATTTTACCGACGTATTCATTGCAAACCCGGCATATTTTAACCTGAAACAGCAGGAGATCCCGTTTGAGGAACTGAAACAGTACCCAATCCTCATGCTCGACCGCAAAAGTACGACGAGCCAGTTCCTGCACAACCTGTTTTTACAGCATCAGCTTGAGCTGATCCCGCAGATCGAACTTAGCAGTAACGACCTTCTGATCGACCTTGCGCGCATCGGTCTTGGTATCGCATTTATACCGGATTACTGTTTAAGCCGGGAATCCAAAGATCTGTTTATCGTAAAAACAAAGGAAAAACTGCCATCGAGACAGATGGTCGCAGCCATCAACCCGACGCTCCCGGTTTCACAGTCCACCGAGGAATTCTTAAAACTGCTGCCTACGATCTGACACAGACTTAAGAACGGTTCCAGAATTCTTCTAAATACTTTTCCACCGTATCTATCCTGCATACCGTCTGCCTTTCCCATTCTCTTGGGAACAGCGCACGGTATTCACTCTGCAGGAAACGCTCATCTAAAAGTTCTATGACTCCGACATCCTCCACCGTCCGTATCACTCTTCCTGCCGCCTGTAACACCTTGTTCATTCCCGGATACCGGTAGGCATAATCAAATCCGGCACCAAGCCGTTTTTCAAAATATCCCATCAGGATCTCCCGCTCATTGCTGATCTGCGGCAGTCCCGTGCCGACGACAATCGCACCGATCAGCTGTTCATTTTTCAGGTCGATCCCTTCCCCGAAAATACCGCCCATCACACAAAATGCAGCCAGCGATCCTTTCCGCTCTCCCGATAATTCTTCCGAAAATGCCTGTAAAAAAGACTCTCTTTCTTCTTCTTTCATCCCAGGCTGCTGAATCAACGTTTCCGTTTCACAGGATGGATCTGACTGGCATTTTTCCAGAAAGACATCGTAGACCTGCTCCATCATTTTGTAGGATGGAAAAAACACCATATAATTTCCTTTTTTTGCATCCGTCGTCTTTTTTACATAGGAAGCGATCCGCTCAAACTCCCCTGCACTTCGTCTGGTATACTTGCTGCTCACATCATTTCCGAGCAGCAGCAATTTCTGTTCTTCCCGGAATGCCGTCTTTGCGTAAACTGCATAATTATCCGTTTCAGTCGAGAGCAGGCTCTTATAATAGCCCACCGGAAGCAGCGTCGCGGAAAAGAAAATAGTTGCATTCCCTTTGTTGATACGCTCCTGCAGGTTTTTCGACGGATCCACACAGTATAATTTGAGTTTAAAGCGTCCATCCTGCTCGTGTTCCGCATAAACGACATAGTGGTCATCCAGCAGTTCATAAATATTCAAAAAATTGCGCAGATTCAGATAAAACTCACTTAAATCTTTCCGCTCCGGGAACTCCGGTGCTTTCTGTAAAAATTCATCGAGATCCGACGCCACGTTCATTAACTCAAACGCAAAATTTCCAATTGATTCATAGATCACATATTTCTCACACTCACGCTTATAGGAGAGCAGTACGCGGTTACATTTTTCCAGTTCCCGCATCAGTTTTGCCTGACCACATTTCTTTAAAATCTTCTTTGCCAAAAGAAAATCTTCCTTATATATAATGGCACTGTACATCTCCCGGCTCCGCTCGACCAGATTGTGCGCCTCATCCACCAGAAAAATGTAATCTCCTGTGGTACCATCCGCAAAAAAACGTTTCAGATAGACATTCGGGTCAAATACATAATTGTAATCACAGATGATATCATCCACCCATGTCGCCGTATCCAGACACATTTCAAACGGACAGACATTGTATTCCTTCGCCTGTTCTAAGATCACCTCTCTCGTGATCATATCTTCCTTTTGCAGCAACGAAAAAACTGCATCGTTGACCCTGTCGTAATGCCCTTTTGCGTATGGACAGTTGACAGGATTGCACTCCATCTCCTCACACAGGCACAGCTTTTCTTTTGCCGTGATTGTAAGCACTTTTGCCTGATATCCGTTTTTACGCAGAAGTTCAAATGCTTCCCGCGCCACCGTCCCTGTGATCGTCTTTGCCGTCAGATAAAAGATCTTGTCCGCTAAATCCTCCCCAACCGCCTTGACCGCCGGAAACACGGTCGATATTGTCTTTCCTGCTCCGGTCGGCGCCTGGATAAAAAGATTCTTCTTTCTGCTGATCGTGCGGTACACACCGGCTGCTAATTCCTTCTGCCCTTCCCGGTAGGAAAATGGAAACTGCAGCGGTTTGATGGATGCCTGACGCAGTTTTTTCCATGCGAACTGAAAATCAGCCCATTTTTTGTACTCGGTGATCAGCTTCTCAAACCAGACCGCAAGTTCCTCAAACGTGTAATCATAATGAAAATACCGGATATCCTCGGTATCTAAATTACAGTACGTCATCTGCACTGAAATAGTGGCAAGATCATGCTGCAGGGCATAGATATAGGCATAACACATCGCCTGTGCACGGTGTACACCGACCGCATCGTCTAACAGATCAAGTTTCATGTACATGCCCTTAATCTCGTCGATCGTGACTTTGCAGTCTTCTGGCATCGTCATGTGATTAAAATTATCCGCAAATGTGATCTCTTCCTCCGCGCTCTCGATCAGAATCCCGTCCGCACGTCCCTCGATCACAAGCTGGTACTCGTCTTCCTCGATTGCAATTTTCAGTGGAACCTCCGCATGGTAATTGCTGCCCATCCGCTTCTGGATCTTTCTGTGGATCTTTCCCCCGGCAAGCATCGCCTCCGCAGAAGCACCGCGTCCATGGCGGTTGTCGATATCGCCCTCCCGCAGGATAAATTCGACCAGATCACGGACCGATATTTTTATGACACCTTTTTCGTTCTTTTCAATCTTTTTGCTCATATATGGATTATAGCACAAAAAAGACTGATTCCACATACCTTTCCAGATATATAAATCAGTCTTTTCATCTATCCCTTTATCTTCTGTTATACATCGTCCCATAAATCATGATCTATGGGCAGCATCTCTGCTTCAGGCTATTGCATATTTTCCAACAACCTGTTCAAAACGTGCATCCTTTTCGCCATACTTGATCGTAAGTTCCTTGCAAACACCTAAATAAAGCATTCCAAGCAAAGATTTTGCATCAATGACTGCTCTGCTGTAACATACATCAATTTCAAAATCACATTTTCCGGCAGCATTCACAAAATCCTTTACTTCCTCTGTGTCAGATAATTTGATTTTTCTTTCAATCATTCGACTCATTCCTTCCTACATCGAAAACAAAAAACATTATTTTTTCTTATCAGTTTGCTGATTATTGCACATTTTTTTTCATTTGTCAATTTATGAAAAATCCCTGATATTCCTTGATTTATCAGCAAAATGACAATATTGGATTTTATTTCGACACGGTATGACAAATTTTTAACATGTATTTTTCTCTTTTGTAAAAAATGCATATTTATACTTGTGCAAAAATACATGATTTACCCTTTTTTTTACCTTTATTTTTAAATTCTTCACAATTTTTTTCAATCGGTTGCGCATCCATATTTTTCCATAGATCATTAGAAAATCCTTCTTATCGCCAGAATTTCGCGGTAGGTGACAGGCGACGTGTACTTGATGCCGGTACTTGGAGAACTTGCATGAAGCAGCGTATTATTTCCTGCATAAATTCCCACATGTCCGCTGTAACATACGATATCTCCAGGCTGTATCGCGTCTAAGCTGACACCATATCCAACAGAAATAAGTTCCATGATTGCAGGAATGTTACTGGTATGCAGGATATTTTCAAAAACAACGCCCTGCTGGTGAAGATACTGGTCGATAATCTGGCGAGTCCGTTGGTTTTTCAGCATTAGCAGAATGGTTTCATTTTGCAGCAGGCGAACATCAAGTCTGGGATATTTGCTGGCAGGATTTGGCTGGGCAAAACGTTCCATAGGGTGGCCTTTTTTTACACAGATCAGAAGTTCTTCTTCTCCGAGAATTTTTGTCTGGATTAATGGATTGGTGTCTCCAAAACGCTGGTTATAAAAAGCAAGATCCACTTCCATGTTTAACAGCTTTTTGTCAAGCTCAGCGGAAGGTCCTTCCACAATCTGGATTTTTACATTGGGATACATCTCCTGAAATGCGGGAAGAATGGCTGGCAGCATATAGGTACAGCGCATGGTGGGAAAACCAAGACGTAATACGCCTACATTTCTTTTAACGATATCAGCCAGTTCCGCATCCAGATCGGATTTTAACTGCAGGATCTGCTCTGCCTTTTCCAGATATCGTTCTCCGACATAGGTCAGGTGATATTTATGACCGGCTTTGCGAAAAAGGCTGACGCCAAGTTCGTCTTCCAGATTCTTGAGAAACTTGCTTAATGTAGGCTGTCCGATATACAGAGATTCGGCAGCTTTTGTTATATTCTGATATTTGGCAATTGCGATGACATATTGAAATTCCCGAAATCCCATAGAAAAACCTCCTTTTCAAAAGTATAACATACCTAAAAACGGAATTCAATAAATATTCCTTCTATGAATAAAAAATATATAAAATATGAATATTAGTAAAATCACAGGACTTGAATAAAAAACCAAGGAATTCTGATATAAAAACGCATTTTTTGTAAGTTTTGCACTAAAAAATAGAGAGATATTTGTAAGCTTTCCACATAATAAATGATTAAAATGAATGACTTTTATGAATACTATGAATTTGATTATCAAATATTGTTTTGTTATGATGGATTCATAGGCAAGGTACCTTTGCAGTCAGGGAATTGTGCACTTCCCGGATAAACGTACAGTAAAGGAGAAAAACCATGATTAAGCTTTATGATGAAGGCGTCTATCTTTTGAACGGCAATACATTGGTTCCGGAATCTCAGGCAGCTCCTGAATTGATGAGAAAAAAAGAAGATGCTCATAAAGGAACTATTTCTTACAGTATCTTACAGGCTCATAACGTCAGTGGAAATGAAGAACAGTTAAAAATCAAATTTGATTCAATAACCAGTCATGACCTGACTTATGTGGGAATTATACAGACGGCGAAAGCTTCCGGTCTTGAGAAATTTCCGCTTCCATATGTACTGACCTGCTGTCATAACAGTCTTTGTGCAGTTGGAGGAACAATTAATGAGGATGACCACATATTCGGTCTTTCTGCATGTAAAAAATATGGCGGAATTTATCTGCCGCCGCATATGGGGGTTATTCATCAGTACATGCGCGAAAGCATGGCTGGATGCGGAAAAATGATTCTTGGTTCGGACAGTCACACTCGCTATGGTGCACTGGGAACGATGGCAGTCGGTGAAGGCGGCGGTGAGCTGGTTAAGCAGCTATTGGAACAGACCTGGGATGCAGAATATCCGGAAGTTATCGCCGTATATCTGGATGGAAAACCAAATCCGGGTATCGGACCCCAGGATATTGCAATTGCCGTTGTTAGCGCCGTATTTAAAAACGGCTATGTAAAAAATAAAGTTATGGAATTTGTAGGACCTGGAGTTTCTTCCATGTCAACAGATTATCGTAACGGTATCGATGTTATGACAACGGAAACAACCTGTCTATCCAGTATCTGGCGCACGGATGAAGATACAAAAGCGTATCTGGACAAACATGGCCGCCCGGAAGATTACAGACAGCTTGATCCGGCACAAACTGCCCATTATGACGGATGTATTTACATAGATTTATCAACTATTCACAGTATGATCGCTCTTCCCTTCCATCCGTCAAATGGGTATGAAATACGTGAATTAAATGAAAATATGGATTATATTCTTCATGAAGTTGAAGAAAATGCTTCTAAACTGATTAAAAATCCGAACCTGGGGCTGAATCTCAGAGATAAGGTGCGAAACGGAGCGCTTTATGCTGATCAGGGAACTATTGCAGGATGTGCCGGAGGTACATACAGCAACATTATGGAAGCGGCACATATTCTGAAAGGCAAGAGTACCGGAACGGATGAATATGCACTTGGAATTTATCCAAGCAGTCAGGCCATTATGCTGGAATTGACACGAAATGGAGCACTGGCGGATCTGATTGAAGCAGGAGCAACCATTCGGACAGCATTCTGTGGCCCATGCTTTGGAGCAGGTGATACACCAGCACATAAAGGACTTTCTATCAGACATACCACCAGAAATTTCCCGAACAGAGAAGGTTCTAAACCAGGTAATGGACAGCTGGCAAGTGTTGCATTGATGGATGCACGTTCCATTGCAGTTTCTTCAGCAAATGGAGGACGGATTATGGCAGCGGATGAAGCTGGTTATGAGTTTGAATGTCCGGAATATCGTTATGATCCAAAAGCATATCAGCATCGTGTGTTCCAGGGTGTGGGCAAAGGGTGTTCAGAAGAAACCGTTATCTGTGGACCGAACATTAAAGACTGGCCGGAACTTCCGGAATTAAACGACCATATGCTTCTGAAAGTATGTGCATATATTACAGATCCGGTTACTACTACGGATGAATTGATCCCTTCCGGTGAAACAGGTTCTTTCCGTTCCAATCCGATGGGACTTGCAGAATTTACACTAAGTCGCCGTGTTCCGGAATATGTGGGAAAAGCAAAAGCGGTAATGGAAAATGAAAAGGCAAGAAAAGCAGGAAATTGTCCGGCAGAAGTTGCAGATATTATTTCCAGGATTCGAAATATTTCCGGATTTGAAGAAATTCAGGAAGAAAAAATTGATCTTTCCAGTACGATTTATGCTGTAAAGCCTGGCGATGGAAGTGCCAGAGAACAGGCTGCTTCCTGTCAGAGAGTTCTTCTTGGCGGAGCAAATATTACCGTGGAATATGCAACTAAAAGATATCGTTCCAATCTGATCAACTGGGGCATGATTCCGTTTATCATGAATGGAAATCCTGACTTTGAAGACGACGATTATATCTTTGTCCCGGATATAAAAAAAGCACTGGATGGTGACTTGAGTGATATTCCGGCATATGTAATCGGGAAAGAAATAAAGAAGCTTTCCCTTGCAATTGCACCTTTGACAGATGAAGAAAAAGAAATCATTCAATGTGGTTCTCTGATTAATTATAACAAAGCTCATAAAGCATAGACATGGGAGGGGAAAAAAAATGTACAATGAAAATAAAAACAGATTCCTTCTTCCGGCTATGATTATTCGCGGAGGAACAAGTAAAGGTGTTTACCTTCTGGAAGAAGACCTTCCGGAAGATAAGAGCCAATGGGATTCCCTGCTTCTTAGCATGATGGGAAGCCCTGATAAAAAACAGATTGACGGACTTGGCGGTGCGCAGTCCGTTACCAGCAAAGTTGCAATTGTAAAAAAATCCTCAAGAGAGGATGCGGATGTGGATTACACATTTGCACAGGTTTCGGTAGATAAGGACCTGGTAAGTTATAAAGGAAACTGTGGAAATATTTCTTCCGGTGTGGGACCATTTGCCATTGAAAAAGGTCTTATTAAGACAAAAGAGGGAACAACTCCGGTAAGAATTTTTAACACAAATACCAATAAAGTCATTATTGCAGATGTTCAGACAGAAAAAGGCAGTGTGGTTTATGATGGTGATTTTGCCATTGCCGGTGTTCCGGGCACAGCGGCTCCGATCAAACTGAAGTTTGTTGAACCGGCAGGAACTCTTGGAAACGGACTTCTCCCCACAGGAAATGTAGTGGATATTCTGGAGGTTCCCAATTTTGGAAAAGTAGAAGTATCAATCGTAGATGCAGCCAATCCGCTTGTATTTGTAAAAGCGAAGGATATGGGGATGACAGGTCTTGAACTTCCGGAAGAAGTAAATGCAGATGCGGATAAGCTTGCTTTACTGGAAACAGTAAGAGGACTTGCAGCTGTGATGATTGGTCTGATTGAAGATTACACCCGTTCCGCCTGGGAAACTCCAGGAATTCCGAAAATGACATTTGTTGCTGAGGCAGCAGATTATGTGACAGCAGAGGGTGTTTCTATTTCCAAAGAAAACGTTGATCTGCTTTCACGAATGATGTCTATGCAGAAAGCACATCCAAGCTATGCCATGACGGGGGCCATGTGTACTGCAGCTGCTGCGGTTGTTCCGGGAAGTGTTGTTAATCAGGTGCTTTCTGAAAATGTGGATACACAGTTTATCCGTATCGGACATCCCAGCGGTGTTCTGGAGTGTGGCGTAGATTATGAGGAAAACGGCGCAGAGCCGGTTGTAGCAGATACATTTGGATTCCGTACAGCAAACCTGCTGATAGACGGAACCGCACATATTAAATAGGGGGAGCTCATCATGAATCTTGCAATTATTAGTTTGATCGTATTGGTGATGGTTGTTGCTATTGGATTTATTAAAAAAGTTAATCTGGGTTTTCTTTCTTTAGGGGTAGCATTTATTTTAGGTACCATAGGTGATATGAGTGCAAAAGAAATCTCTAATGGTTTCAGCAGTTCTATGTTTGTAACACTTGTTGGTGTCACCTTTTTGTTTGGTATGGCGTCGAATAATGGAACGCTGGAACTGTTTTCAAAGAAAATTGTAGCGCTTGTAGGAAAAAATACCGTATTGATTCCGATCCTTATGTTTGTACTGTCCGCTTTTATTTCCGCAATCGGACCGGGACATATTGCAGCCGGAATCCTAATGACTACATTTGCAATGTATCTTGCATTTGAAATGAAAATCAATCCAATTGCTACCGCGTTGTATGCAAAACTGGGTGCGAATGCAGGATGTGCATCACCGTTGTCTTTGACTGGTGTTCTTGCAAAAAGTCTTTCTGAGCCGTTAGGATATTCCGGATTTGGCCTGCACCTGTTTCTGAGTACACTGATTTCCGGTTTTATCTTTACTTTGATTTTATATGTGGCATTTAAAGGTTATAAAGTAAAAGCAGACAACCCTTTGAAGTTTTCTGAAATTCCTAAATTTAATCGTGAACAGAGATATACCATTATCGGCATTATTGTTATGGTAGTTTGCTGTATCGGATTTAAATTAGATACAGGTCTTTTTGCCTTTGTTGTAGCTGCAGTACTGATTCTTCTGGGATGTGCAGATGAAAAGAAAGCCATTAAGAGCATTCCATGGGGAACACTGGTATTTATCTGTGGCGTAGGTACACTGATCAATGTAATCAACACACTTGGCGGTATCGAACTGATTTCAAATTTCCTGACAGGAATGATGAATGAAAAAACAGCAACTCCGATCCTATCTGCAACTTCCGGTATTTTATCCTGGGTAAGTTCTACAACAGGTGTGGTTATGCCGGCATTGTTCCCGATCGCAGCAGATGTAGCAGCCTCTTTTGCAGGCAGTGTAAACTATGTGGAATTGATTTCCGCAATTGTAGCGACTTCCTTTGCAGCAGCAATCAGCCCATTATCAACAGGCGGTGCGATTATCATGTCTTCCTATTCTGCAGCAAAAGAAACAACTAATCACGAGCTGAACAAAATGTTTAAACAGCTGTTTCTTCTTTCAGTTGGAAACGTATTGCTGAATGTTGTTTTATCAGCTCTTGGCCTCTTTAATCTGGGCGGACTGTTTTATTAAGAAAAGGAGATTTTATCATGGAAATTATCAGGCCGGCAATAGCCGGAACATTGGAATCCAGTGACTGTCAGGTTACTGTAGAGGCTGGAAACGGCAGTATCGAGTTTGAACTGGAAAGTTCTGTGCTGAACCAGTATGGAAATCAGATTAAAAAAGTTACAATGGAAACATTAAAAAATCTTGATATTGACAGTGTGAAAATCAAAATTGTGGACAAGGGTGCATTAGACTGTACCATCAAAGCCCGTATTGAGGGTGCTGTCTATCGTTCTGTGCAGCAGTTTAAGGATTTGCCCTGGGGAGGTGCGATCAGATGAATTGTCCAAATAAAAAACGTCTGAGAAGAACCATGATGTTCTTAAATGCTCAGAAACCAAGTCTGATTAAAGACCCGTATATTTATAAACCGGATTCCATTATGCTGGATCTGGAAGATGCAGTAGCAGAAAATCAGAAAGACGCAGCAAGATTTTCCCTGTACCATGCGCTGATAACACTGGACTATCATGGATGTGAAAGAGTTGTCCGCATCAACGGTCTCGATACAGATCTCTGGAGAGAGGATATCCGCTGTGCAGTGGCAGGGG
>ENA-OROR01002003-OROR01002003.1-human-gut-metagenome-genome-assembly--contig:-NODE-2003-length-10920-cov-2.509526_pt1 | contig 10920 bp, 7 predicted proteins | sample MGYA00242135_ERZ509060 | MGnify/ENA primary metagenome ERZ509060 (study PRJEB26280, sample SAMEA2338742) | human gut metagenome | biome: human gut; feature: human-associated habitat; material: faeces... | reverse complement strand
TGTGTATCCTCGACCGGAAAATCCCGGTGGCGAAGCTTTGCCATAACCGTCTGGATATCTTCAATAAAGTCTTCTGTTTGAAATTTGACAATTCCTTCTTTTTCTTTCATCAGAAAACGTATCGGCATACTCTGGTTAATCAGTCTTGCTACCGTATATGTATCAAATTTAGTTGTAATTAACAGACAGTTGTGTTCCTTTGCCACTTTTGTGATGGTCTTTGACACCTGTGCGCCTTCACAGATAATCAGGCATCCTGCTTCCATTTCAATTGCGCACAGCTGTGCCTCATAGCGGTTCCCCAGAATAACAATATCCCCTGTCCCGATATAATTTTCCATCATATCCGGGTTGGCCGCCGCAATCACAACTTTTCCTTCTTTAAAAATACCGTTTGCTTCCCCTGCAACAACCGTTCCTTCCAATGTATCCACAATATTCTGATACCGTGTCTGGGCTGTTGCAAGAATGGTGCTGTCATAAACCTGAAAATACGATTTTGCTATATCTCCAATCGTAATCAGTCCTTCCAGCACATTTTCTTTTGTTACCGGAAGTGTCACGACATTCTGCTCTTTCATCAGGGTCCACGCCGTTTTTACTGAAATCTCTTTAGAAACACCCGGTGTTTTTCGAATCTGGATATCCCGTACCTGTGGTCTGACATCCTTCATATATTCCGGCGGCTGTATTCCCAGTTTATCCATCACATACTGTGTTTCTTCATTCAAATGTCCTGCACGTTTAGCCACATAATGCTGTCCTGTTATTTTTTCTTTTAGTCTTGCATAACAAATTGCTGAGCATACAGAATCTGTATCCGGATTTTTATGTCCAATCACATAAACTGTTTCCTTTCCTTCCATATCCACCTCTCCACTTAAAAAACTGTTATAGCTGTACCGTTTCTACCTAACATACATACTATAACAGTTCTTTATGGTTTTCAACCGTTTTGCCTTTATTTTGTCTGTTTAATCTGTCTGTAAGCACGCTGCACTAATTTGTGAAAACAACAATATTGGTCTTATCTGTTTCTCCCAGACGTGCCAGCAGCTTTTTAAGATTCTCAACCGCTTTCTTATAAACATAATATGCATCATATGTCTGCTGGAAATAATCCATGGCTCCCTGAATATCCTCACGGTCTTTTGCCTCCCATGAAAGTGTCGCATATTTATGGATATTATTATGCGTTTCAATAACTTCTTTAAATTCTGCACTGCCTGTAATCTGTGGATTCGTCTGTGCAGCAAGCCATTTACCGATTTTACAGGTCTTCGGATTATTCAGCTGTTCTTTTCTTAACCGCTCAAAATCAACGGCATTGTTATAAACTCTCCACATCAGGATAAAGTGGTCATTAATAAATACATCCAGCCAATCCTGCTGTGTAATCTCAGCAAATCCACGTACCATATCACTTCTTGTTGTATCAATGTAACGCCCGATTTTATAGACATGCGTTCCCATTTCCGTACAGTCATCAGAAAGTTCTTTATAACTCTTGGAAATGCTTTCAATCTGCCTTGTAAAGTCTTTTGTTACGTCTGTCTGTGTATCAATATCCTCAAAAGCATTGTCAACACGATCCTTAATCTGATTCATCTGCTGATTCATCTGTCGGATTGATTCCAATGACTGTTCTACCTTTTCATTGCCCTCTGCAAGCTTGGAGGTTGTTTCATTCATGGAAAGTGCCAGTTCCCCGATATCCGTACGCAGTTCTGCTACATATTTAACAATGTCTTCTGCAGATTCTGCGGTATTGCCGGATAACTGTCTTACCTGATCAGCAACGACTGCAAAGCCCTTTCCTGCTTCTCCTGCTCTTGCAGCTTCAATAGATGCATTTAACGCCAGCAGATTACTCTGGCTTGCAACCTTCTTTACCACATCGACAATTTCACCGATTTTATCAATCTTGCCCTGAAATTCCTGTACCTGTTCATTGATTGCCTGAATCTTTTCAGAAGACTCATTGACAACCTGTATGCTGTTGTTCATATTTTCCGTACTACTGTCAGCGGTTGCAATGACATCATGTGTATTCTCACGGATATGTGACATTGCTTCCGAAATATTGTTAATAGATGTTTCCATGTCACGGCTTGCATTTTCCATATCCCGGATGGATTCTGTCTGGGACTGAACCTGATCTAATGTCTTTTTTACATAAGAGTTATCACCGATTGAACCCATTGCCTGATTCAGACGCATTACAAAATTGTTATTGGAACGCTTATATGCGTGCATCAGTTCATTAAACTTTTCTCCATATGCCGGATTCTGAAATGCGCTTGTATCAATATCTTCATAATTACCGCCAATCACACCATCCATTGCCTGCATAAGCAGTTGCAAGTCTTTTTCTTCTGAATAACCATTTGCTGTCTTTTTTCCAAACATATCTATTACCTCTCTGATTCGCTGTTATCTTAGTCGTATTTTATCACATAATAACAAAAAATAATACTTATTTTTGCTTATTTTTTGCATATATTACAAAATTTTTTTCCTAATCCAGCGCAATTTCTTCCAGTTCCACAATGCTCCCAGTTTATTGTAAACCCAGTACCCTGCATTTGCCGCCTTTTGCAGCAGAAAATTTGTCTCCTCTTCCATTTCTTTTAAAACACTGCCGCCCTGTGCCTGCACCCGTCCTTCTTTAATTGCCCGGATTAAATCATTGTTGTTTGCAATTTTTTGTGTAAATTCTGTATATGCTGCCCCGACTACGCGCATCTTATGCGCATCCGACCCTGCCACTTTCGGCTTATGCAGACAGCCTGCCAGATTATCAGCACAGGCATTTGCCCACGGTCTGGTGCAGGCATTAAATGTTTCCACGAAATCAAATTTTCCCAGGAATTCATTGTGTTTTTTACCAAATCGCGTATTGGTAAATGCAAAAAATCCCGGCCCGTAAGGATGTGCAAGCCCTAAAATGCCCCCTCTTTCATGCACAATCTTTTCTAACTGCGCCAGTGTCATTCCACGGATTTCCATAAAAGCATCATTTATACAGTCCGGCAGTACCGCAATCACATGACCGCCATCCCTTGTATCATACTCAATGCCCTTTAATACCGTAAACGGCTTTTCCAGATGCAGATTCTTTGCAATCTTTTCAAATTTGCGGTAACCGTCATAGGAGTTGTGGTCTGTTACCAGCATTCCGTCAAAACCTTCTTTTACCAGCTTCGTGATATATTCCTGAATCGGCACTTTTGCATCAATTGACCCCTCTTTTGTATGACAATGCATATCCAGTTTCATTTTTATTCTCCATTCTGTATTTTTTAACATCAGTGTCAAAAACAAATTTTAACATTTATATTACCTATCATGATAAATCATTTGACAATTTCATAACCAGCTACACTATAACACAGCGCCACCTTTTTTTCCATATTTTTTCACTTTCCGGTCCCTTATTTCATATATTAAAATAACTCTGCTATCAAAGGATTTTGTTTATGAATTATCGGAACTGTCTTAAAATTTTATGCAGTATTTCTGTTGTCTGCCTGTGCTGTACATGTATGGGCTGCAGCAAAACAAAAAGCACCGGCAGCACATCCATCACTTTAAATGAAGTTGCGCACTCCGTTTTTTATGCACCACAGTACGCGGCAATTGAATTGGGATATTTTAAGGAAGAAGGCATTGACCTTACACTTGTGACCGGATTCGGCGCTGACAACGTTATGACTTCCCTGATTTCAGATGATGCACAGATTGGCCTTATGGGTTCTGAATCTTCTATCTATGTATACGCACAGGGTGCATCGGATTACGCCGTCAATTTTGCCCAGTTGACACAGCGCGCCGGCAACTTTCTGGTATCCAGAACGGCAGAAGATGATTTTTCATGGGAAAACCTGCGCGGAAAAACGATTCTTGGCGGCAGGGCAGGTGGTATGCCACAGATGCTTTTGGAATATATTTTAGAAAAGAACGGACTGACTAAAGAAGATGTCAATATTATTCAAAACGTAGATTTCGGCTCAACTGCCGCGGCATTTTCGTCCGGCATTGCCGATTATACCGTGGAATTTGAACCGTCCGCAACACTTCTGGAACAGGAAAGCGCCGGATTTGTCGTGGCTTCTTTGGGCGTGGAAAGCGGCTATGTGCCGTATACTGCCTATTGTGCCAAAAAGAGCTTCCTTTCTAAAAACTCTGATGTGATTGCTGCCTTTACCAGAGCCATTCAAAAAGGGCTTGACTACTGTAATTCCCACTCCGCCGAAGAAATTGCTGCGGTAATTGCACCACAGTTTCCGGAAAATACCCAAAACGATATCGCCGTCATTGTTGCACGATATCAGAATCAGGACACATGGAAAACCGATACGGTATTTTCCAAAGAAAGTTTCACACTGCTGACTGATATTTTACGAAACTGCGGCGAGTCAGACACGGATGTTCCTTATGAAGACCTTGTCACCACAACATATTCCAAACAGGCAGCGGCCGAATCTGTTTCATATTAAGCCACATGTAAGATTTAACTCTGCTGCTTTTTCATTTCATGATTTAAAGTGCCGTCCGAGTCGTTCGCGGAATTTTTTGCTGTGCTTTGCATGCCTTTGACCCTGTAACAGCACCAGACGGCACATCACTGCAAAGACCGGAACTGCTGCTGCCATTAAAATCCCCGTAACCATTACCCATACCGGTGACAACGGATACAATGCGAACAGCGGCTTTAAAAACAGTACACTGAATACTGCCCCGGATGCCATCAGTATACAGATGCCTGTTCTGATTTTATCCAGCGGCATACAGATTCTTATAAGTGCTGCCATTCCGACAGCCAGCAATATCATGATACACATTGTAGAAAGCTGCTCATGTCCGATGCCGGCACAATTTCCTGCAACGTTAAGCACTGCCAGCAGTATAAAATCCGTCAGTGCCGCAGGCAGTGCCAAAAGCACGACATTGGTTAAAAAATGTCCTTCTATGCGGCTTTTATCCGGCTGCATTGCCAGTAAAAATGCCGGTGTACCGATGGTGAATGTTCCCAAAAAAGACAACTGTGTCGGATACAGCGGATATTTACTGACTGCCACAAATGTAAACAGTGTCATCAGCATAGAAAACAGATTTTTCACCAGAAACAGCGAAGCAGAACGCTGGATATTGTTGACCACGCGTCTGCCCTCTAATACCACGGACGGCATCCTTGCAAAATCAGAATCCAAAAGAACAATCTGTGCCGCATTGGATGCCGCTTCACTGCCGGATGCCATCGCAATACTGCAGTCCGCTTCTTTTAATGCCAGCACATCATTGACACCGTCCCCTGTCATGGCAACAACATTGCCTGCTTTTTTGAGTGCCAAAAGAAGTTTCTTTTTCTGTTCCGGCGATACTCTGCCAAATACCGTATACACCGGTGCAGCTTTTTCCAATTCTTCATCAGAAAGCTGTGAAACATCAATATATCTGTCTGCTTCTGCAATCCCTGCCTTTTTTGCAACTGCCGCCGCTGCTTTGGGATGATCGCCGGATATAACCTTAATACAGACGTCTTCTTTCTGAAAATATTCAAATGTTTCCCGCGCATCCCTTCGGATCGGATTACTCACTAAAATAAATGCAAGCGGTTCAAACAAATGCTGTTCTTCCCCATACCTGCCAAATACAAGTACACGCACACCTTTGTCGATTTTATCCAAAATTTGCACGTCATATTTTCCGTAACGCTCTGCCAGAAGCCGCTCCGGCGCACCAATCAGATATAGTCCTTCTTCAAAACGTACACCGGAATATTTGCGCTGTGAAGAAAACGGAATGACTTTTTGTGCCTTTCGTTCACTTTTTCCATCAAAATAGTCTTTTAATGCCTGCATCGTGATATTATCCGCATCCAGATTTGCTACAACATCTCCGATTAAGGCATGAAGCGAAGTTTCTTCTTCCTCTTTTGCCAGCGGAATAATTTCCTGGACAGACATTTTATTTTCCGTAATCGTTCCCGTCTTGTCCACACACAGGACATTGACCCGCGCCAACGTTTCAACACACGCCATTTCATGAACCAGCACTTTTTTTCTGCCAAGGCGCATGACACTGACAACCAGTGCAATGCTCGCTAAAAGATACAGTCCTTCCGGTATCATACCGACCAGTGATGCAATCATGGATACGACACTTTCCTGTATGGTCGAACCAATGACAAAATGCTGCTGCAAAAACAGCAGGATTCCAATCGGTATAATAACAATGCCAATAATACGCACCAGACGGTCTAAGGAACACATCATTTCCGTCTGTGTATTTTTACGCGATGCTTTTGCTTCTAACATCAGCTGTGCCGCAAAAGATGACAGTCCCACTTTTGTAAGTGTCGCATATCCTTTTCCTGAAACAACAAAACTGCCGGAATACAGTATATCGCCCGGATTTTTTACCACTTCATCCGCTTCACCTGTAATCAGTGCTTCATTGACACGCAGACTGCCTTTCTCAACAACTGCATCTGCACAAATCTGGTTTCCTGCCTGAAAAACGCAAAGGTCTCCAAGCACCAGCTGTTCTGAATCCACCTGCAGCATCTGCCCGCTGCGCACAACCTGCGTTTTAGGTTCATTCATCAGTGTCAGCCTGTCTAACACCCGTTTTGCCCGGATTTCCTGAACAATGCCAATCATTGTATTGCACACAATAATAGGCAAAAAGGTCATATTTACATATGACCTTACAAAAACTAACAATGCCGTAAACACTGCAAATATGAAGTTAAAATATGTAAAAATGTTACCGGCAATAATCTGTCCGACAGATTTGGACTGATTTTTCACCTGTACATTTCCATAACCGGCATACAGCCTTTTTTGTGCTTCTTCGCAGCTTAATCCACGGTTTTCATTAGTCATCTGAATATTCAATCTCCTTACCCGCAACGCGGAACGTATAATAAATAGTGACTGCAAAAATAACCAGCTTTACAGCAAAGCTTACTGCTATGCTTGCAATGGATTCCTGATTGTAAAGCTGGAATGAAATCATCGCAAAAAATGTCACTGCCGCTGTAACGCCGTACCACCATTTTGCCAGATTTCCTTTAATAACACCAAAAATCACATTCATTAATGCGATATTTAAAACCATATCGAGAATACAGTTGACACCAGCCATAAAACGGATGGTGTTGTAAACAGTGCCGAAACCGTTTCATAGGTTGTTGTCACCTCTTCCGCCGCCAGCTGTGCCAGCATATCCTGTGCCTGTCCTGCCTGGATTGCGGTACACCACGTAATGTAGGAAATCGCTGTCATACCGTATAAAAGGCTGTCGCCGATTGAAAGACCGATTCCCGCAAGATAGACATCGCCTTTACGCTCAAAACGTTCATTTAACATATAGCCGGTAACAACTCTTGCTGCTGTAAATCCGGCTGTCGCAAACAGCGCATATACAATATTATACGTTGCCGGGTTGTTATAAAAAATATTGTCTATACTCGGTATCAGTGCCAGCGCCGATGTTGCCAGATTGGCAAAAATAAATACAAAAACGGCATAGGCAATCACACCTAAAATCCCCGGCATAACTCTTGCCTTCCATCTTTTCATAATGACAACTACAAGTACAATAATTGCCGAAAGCATAAGAATCCCACCCGCCGAGAGCATGGATGACGTTCCTGCCGGCAGGGTCTGTGTCAAATCAATTGTTTCCATAAAATCTCCATTCCGCCGTTTCCATCTGCCACGGCTTTTTATCTTTCTTAATCATATCATTTCTGTCTGTAAAAGCCAATAAAATATCTATTAAAGTTTGTTCTGTACAGACGAAAAGAGCAGCCACATAGCTGCGGCTGCTCCTCTCATAATCTTAATTGCATAACAATATATCTTTTTTAATAACGAAATGTATATTTAAAAAGGCACACTGTAAACCATTTGGATTATAATTTTGTTACATTAATAGCCTGAGGACCTTTAGCGCCTTCTGTTACGTCAAACTCTACTTCTGCGCCTTCGTCTAATGACTTGAATCCGCTCATGTTCAGACCTGAGTAATGTACGAACACATCCTTGCCTTCTTCATCGCTGATAAAGCCATAGCCCTTTTGGTTATTAAACCACTTTACTGTACCTTTCATTTCAAGTACCTCCAAAAAAATATATGGTGCCAAACACCTTCTTTATCTTAGCATTTGCGGCAATTGTTGTCAATGAAATCTCACTATTTGTTTTCGGACTCCCCAACCTGTAAATACACACGGCTAAGCTCAATTTTATCATCGCCCTGCTGAACTACCGACACGATATTTCCGGCTGTAACCTGTGCTTTTTCCACCCGCAGCAGATGGCTGTTGATAATCTCTGTCGGATAGGCTTTGTCATTAATATAGACCACACTGTAATCATTAAAATTACTGCCTTCCACGCATACATAATCCTTGTAATTATATGCATTGGTGATTGTAATATCATTTTGTCCCATAATCAGATTGGTTGCCTGAAATGGATTTTCCCCGCCATATAAATCACAGTTTCCATATAAAATGTCGTATTCAAGAATCTTTAAATCTTTTAAATAGTCCGGCGTGTCCTTACGTTTCTGATGAAACTTTGTCAGATAACCTTCCGACATGCCAAGCATCTGCTGTACATGCGCTGCCAACTGATAACTTTCCAGATTTTCTTTTTCGGACGACAGTGAAAAATTGCTCCAGACAACGTACTGTGTCTGATAAATGTCGCCATTTTCAAGTACTTCGTCCGTAAATGAAAATCCCGGCAGGTGGTCGCCGTACATGACAAGCACTGTCTCTTCATCCCTGCTTTCAAGCATCGCCGTCAACTCCCGCAGGAAATTATCCATTTCATGAATCTGGTTGACATAGTAGGTAAATGCCTTTTCCTTTGCCGTATCAAAAAATCCCGTTACCGTAATTTCCGGCACAAAGCCCTCCGGATACTCTGCCGGATAATCGCCGTGTCCCTGTACGGAAATTGTATAAATGTAATCCGAACCATCTGTGGAATCCAGTATTTTTCCGATTTCCCCCGTCAGAATCTTATCCTTTGCCCAGCCCATCGGTGTCATTTCGATATTGTCCATATATTCAATTGATGTAAAATCTTCATATCCCAGATGAGAGAAGACCTTATATCTGTCATAAAACGTTCCGTCATTGTCATGCAGTGCATGGGTGGCATACCCTTTTTCTTTTAAGTCATATGCCATGGATTCACAGACCTTGGACTGTAAAACCGTCTTGTACGGATATTCACCCGGTCCAAAATCATCCATATTCATGCCGGTCTGCACTTCAAATTCCGTATTGGCTGTTCCCGCACCAAAGCACGGCACAGATAAGTAGCCTGACGGATACTCTGCCACAAGCTGTTCAAAATACGGAAGCGGATTTTCCGAAAAACTGATGCCTTTTACCAGATTCGGATCAAAAAAAGACTCCAGCTGCAAAAAAATGATATTCGGTGATTTTTCCGAATTTTCGACTTCTATTTCTTCAATATCCTCTTTCAGACTATTAACATACTCCGGTGTATATTCATCCGATTTGCTGATTCCTCTGTCCACAACACTGCACGTAAAACAGTAAGCAAATCCATATTGTTTATAGGCATTGGCAAGATTGCCGAAATAACTGCTGATTGTTCCGGTAAGAAGCAGCAAGTGGGTAACTCCCATACAGCATAACAACAGTAATCCAATTTTTACTGTTGTACGGATATAGTGTATTTTTTCCTGCTGTTTCGGACCTTTTATCCACAGCCATACCAGTCCGGCAATCCCTGCGGCAACTGCCAGTACAATCAGAATTATCTGAAAAGCATTCAGATAGACCGGAATGACTTTTATGGCATCTTCAATTAAATAAATATCCATTGCCGTAAATGGCGTTTTTCTGGAACAAAGCACCACAAAATTTGTAATTGCAAGCAATAACCACACTACACTCACCGTACAGTACACAAATACTTTTCTGTGAAACAGCAGTACGACAGACATCGTCACCAGAATAATCAGCGTATTATATAAAAACAGAACCGGATTGGTAAAAATCATTACCAATCCGATTAAACTTCTCCTGTTGAAACACTCAACCAGCATATTCAGCAATGCCGAATATACGGCAGCATGTACAATCTCATATTGCCAGCATTTTTGTAAAACTGCCTTTATTCGATTCATAATCCTCACCTGTTATCTGCATTTCATTTTTTTACTCATTTGTCGTTTCATGACGTGACTCACGGATAACTTCCATCAGTTCACGTGCCTTGTCTTTTGCTTTTGAAGATGCATTTCTTGAACCCATCACCATATAGGCAAACTTCTGTGCTGTATCGTCATCATTGCATTTATGCGCCAGCTGTGCAAGCAGGGAGTTGATCGTCACCTCGTCCATATTGCAGATTGGCGGATACTCTTTTAAAAGTGCCTCGGTAAAGCCTTTGTATGCTTTTTCGATATACTCCGCTTCCAGTTTGTTATACTTTGCAATCTGCCCCAAATTGGCTGTATCATCCTGCTGTAATTCTTCTGCTGCTCCTCTGTAAAGCCATGCAAGCTTTAAGCACAAATAAGCCTGTTCACTTCCTCTGGCCGGTTTTGTCATTGCGGTCAACAATGCCATCTTATACCGTTTAATCGCAATATCATACGTATAATAATCTGCTGAATCCTCCATTGCCGTATATTTGCTTCCAATCATTTCCTTTAACAGCGCTCTCTGCTTCGGCGTAACGTTGTTAAATTCACGCAGTGTTGATGCATATCCGCACTTCGGGCACAGACATACATCATATTTGATTGTATCAATTCCGGAATACAGCGGTCTTAAATCTGCCTCAGTTCCTAAAAATCTGGCCTTCCCTGTTTTTACCTGCTTTGTCTTAAAATCCGCATCACAGACCGGGCAATTCA
>ENA-OROR01001995-OROR01001995.1-human-gut-metagenome-genome-assembly--contig:-NODE-1995-length-10964-cov-13.479512_pt1 | contig 10964 bp, 10 predicted proteins | sample MGYA00242135_ERZ509060 | MGnify/ENA primary metagenome ERZ509060 (study PRJEB26280, sample SAMEA2338742) | human gut metagenome | biome: human gut; feature: human-associated habitat; material: faeces... | reverse complement strand
ATGCACTGTATGGGTTGTGCTTGTTATTGTCATATCCTTTACATGTATTGACGCGCTGTTAAGTCTATTGGTCAATGCGAAGGAAACACAGGTTATGCTACTTGCGAAACGTTATTCAAGAATCAGCAGTTTATTTTATTTTGTCTTGGCTATTTTATTCATTTATCGAAATGGATTGCAGGGACTTGGCAATGGAAGAATACCCATTCTTTCCAGTTGTATTGAAATGGGAGTGAAAGTAGCAGCTACATTCTTATTGATTCCATTTACTGGCTATTATGGAATTTGTTTTGTAGAACCAATCGCATGGACGATCATGGGACCATTTCTGTGTTATTTCTTTTATCATGATCTAAGGAAAAAGGAAGTACAGAATTTAAAAACTGAATAAATAAATTATATACTTTATGGGAACACGCTGTGTTCCTTTTTTTACTTATACCATAAAATTTATGGTTTATTTCTGTTGTTTTACCATAAATTTTATGGGCTTCATAAACTCTATCTTATACAAAGAGGAGTATCATAAAATAAAATACTTCGAATATTATATTGCTTTTATATATTATACGACGTATAATATTGTTGAAGAAAGGTGATGCAGATGGTTTTTCAGTTAGGTTCTAGTTTGTTGGATGCCTGCGTACTTGCGACATTACATAAAGAAGATACGTATGGCTATCGTTTAACACAGGAAGTAAAACGGGTGATGGATATTAGCGAATCTACCTTATATCCAGTTCTTCGTCGCTTGATGAAAGAAGGATATTTAGAAACATATGATCAGCAGCATATGGGTAGAAATCGAAGATATTATCGTCTAACAGAGGCAGGAAAAGAAAAGTATAGAGAATATGTAAAAGAATGGGATGAGTTTTCTGATAAAGTATCAGATATTTTGAAGGGAGGAATAGAAAATGAGTAAACAGGAGTATATTCATCAGCTTAAAGCGAAATTAAAGGGACTGGATGAAAAGGAAATTGAAGATGCGATTACATATTGTGAAGAATATTTTGATGATGCAGGGGAAGGAAATGAAGAACAAGTAATAAAGGATTTGGGAACACCTGGCAAATTTGCGGCACAGTTAAAAGCCGAATCAATTATTCGAGAAGAAGAAACAGGTACAAAAAAGAAAAATAGTGCATTCCGTAATTTTTGGATTGTGCTCATTGGATTGTGTGCTTTGCCGCTTGCCTTTCCTATTCTGTTAGTTGTCGCAATCATCTTATTTACCGTGTTCATCATTGCGTTAAGTTTATTATTTGCACTGGTGGTTTCCGCTTTTGCAATCATAACTTCCGGTTTTCCTCTGCTAGTGAATGCATTTCTACATTTAGATGCACCAGGTAATGCCTTGATTGCGGCAGGAGGAGGTTTGTTTTGCATAGGACTGGCACTTTTGCTTGGCAGTCTTTCGTATTGTTTAGTTAAAAAATTATTAGAATGGGGAACAAAATTATTTTCATCTATATATGAAAAAGCAAAGGGAGGAAAGAGACATGAAAAAGCATAATAAGTTGTTTTACATTAGTATCACAGGTTTGCTTCTTGTTGTCGTAGGTACATGCATGATTGGTGCTGGAATTTCTGCTGGTGGAAGTAAAACGTTTCTTTCTGTAAACGAATCAACAGCTTCCTGGTGGCCATTTTCTGCAAGTGTTGGATTTGGTGATGGTGAGTGGGATAATAAGGAAATATTTCATGGTTCTGTCAAGAAATCGTTCACACCTAAAAATATAATAGAATTACATGTAGCAGTGGGAGATATAGAAATTCGAAAAGGAAATGAAAATATTTGTACTTTATATAATATTGCAGATGATAAATTTGAAATGAAAGAAGAAGATGGAAAGCTTTTTATAAAAGTTCTATCTTCAATAGGAAACAATAAGAATCAGAAATTGGTCTTGCAGCTGAAAGATCCTACGCAAGTAAAAGTTGTTTCTGCCTCTGTAGAAACAGGGGATGTAGATATTTCAAATATGGAATTAGAGGAAATATATGCGAAAAGCAATGTAGGAGATGTTACATTAAAAAATGTACAGGCAAAAGCAGGAAGCATAACAAGTGAAACAGGAGATATTGAAACTGTAAATACAATTTTTGATATGGTAGAAATAGGCAGCCAGGTAGGGGATATTGATTATGATGGCGATATAAAAGGCAATAGTAGTATAAATACAGAAGTTGGAGATATTAATGTTTCTTTAATGAGAGGGAAAGAGGAATATGGTTTTAAAGTTGTATCTTCATTAGGGGATATAGAAATTGATGATGAAAAATATGCTTATGGAGAAACTTCGTTAAATGCAAACACTAAGCAAAACATACAAATCAATTGCAGTACAGGATCTGTAGAAATTAATTTTAGATAATGCCATAAAAGGGGCTGTAACAGTTGAGTGATGTTTAAATCCGCTCAAAGAGTTACAGCTCTTTTCTTGTTATTATTGACGATATTTCTTGAAATTATATCCATGACATACTAAAAGAAATTCTATTTTTACGTTTTCAGTCTCTTTCTTGTAAACCTGTGAATTTCATATTTTGCTTAAGCATTCCAAAACCTCCTTTTACTAGGCTGCTTTTCTGTTTTTTAACTACTTTCCAAAGTCAGTAGCAAGATTCTCATTTATCTTTTTCTGGAACTCTTTCTTTTTTATTGACATAATAAAATCATTGGTTATAATAAAAATATAAAATGTATCATACAATTGATACAAATTGAATGATAACTAATAGGAGGAAACTAAAATGAAGCATTTAACAAAAAAAGCAGAGGAAATGACAGTAAAAGAATTGGCATCTTATATTGATTATTCTGTATTAAAGCCAGAATTCAGCGAAGATGAAATTATTGCACTTACCAAAGATGGCGTGGAACTAGGGTGTGCTACCATATGTATAAATCCTGGCTATTTGGATTTATGTGAACCACTTGTAAAAGGAAGTGAAACAATGCTTTGCCCTGTATGTGATTTTCCTTTTGGGACAAGTTCAACAGAGTCTAAAGTTAAACAGGCAGAAATTGCTGCAAAATATGAAACAGTAAAAGAAATTGATATCGTTGCCAACTATGGATGGCTTCGCAGTGGAAAATATGACGAAGTGACAAAAGATTTAAAAGCAGTTGTTGATGTTTGTCATAAATATGGAAAAGAAGTAAAAGTTATTTTAGAAACAGATGCGTTAAATGAAGAACAAATTCGTAAAGGGTGCCATTGTGTGATGGATGCAGGTGGAGATTTTGTAAAAACAAGTACAGGGTTCTTGACTGGATTTGAAGCACATGGGGCTACACCAGAAGTTATTAAAATGATGCAGGAAGAAGTTGGCGATGTTTGTAAAGTAAAAGGAAGTGGATGTATCCGAACAAGAGAACATTTCTTAAAACTTATTGATATGGGAATTGACCGTATGGGAGTTGGATATAAATCAGTTCCTGTAGTACTTGATTTGAAAAAATAAATTGAAATGAACCTTATTATTTAAATTTCTAAATAATAAAGGTTCATTTTTTTATATGGAAATCTTCTTTGAAAGAATGAAGGATAAGATGTTTTATGAATACGTATTTGAATAATTGAATACTTTATAGATAGTGATAGAAAATTTATAATAAAATAAAAGGATCAATCCTGTACAATGCAGAATTTAATCCTTATTAATTAAAACAAATTTACATTAGTATCCAATAAACTGCACCTATATTGAAGGATATTAATTATATTATAGTTAATTTTCAATATGAATTTTTATCTTCTCTTCTTCTGCAATTTTCTTTATTGAGGAAAGTAAACTTTCTGAACATGTTGTGTTTGGATGGATGGAATAATTTTGACCTAATTGTTCATATTTAGATGCACCTAGATTATGGTATTTTAAAACATCAACACGTTTTACAAAACTACCTAGAGAACGAATAAATTGAAGACGTTTCCTGATATCAGTTAAATCATCATTCCATCCAGGAACAATAACTAAACGTATCCAGATATCTTTTTTCATGTTGGAAATATTTTTAATATTATTTAAAATTAATTTGTTATCTCTTTGGGTACATTCTTTGTGAATTACAGAATCAAAAGCCTTTATATCAAATAAAACTAAATCAATTTCTTCAATAATATTTTTTAAAGTTGACCATTCTATACATCCTGCAGTATCTAACGCAACATGGATATTGTTTTGATGCAGGAGTTTTGCACATTCTATTATAAAATCTGGCTGTAAGGCTGGTTCTCCACCTGAAAAAGTTACTCCACCCATAGATTCATCATAAAAATCTTTATCTCTAAGTAGCTTGTCTGTCAATGTTTGCGGGTCTATAAAAGTTCCTTTAATTTCATATGCATCTTTAGGACAAATATCAGCCACTTCATTCCAATCAAAGCTTTGACTTCTATCAATTAAACATCCTTGATTTGCGAAAGTGATAGCATGTGAGGCGATATTTACACAAGATCCACAATGTATACATCTTTGTTTATAGTGAAAGAAGTTTCTTTTTCCTGAGATTAATTCAGGATTTGCACACCACGCACATTTTAAATTACAGCCGGAACAAAACACAGTTGTACGAATACCTGGTCCGTCTTTTGTAGAATAAAATTGTAAATTTGAAATAAATCCTTTTTTCATATTCTTAATTCCATTTGTTTTCCGTTCTGGCAATAATGGCTTCCTGTGCTTCAGGCATTAAGGAAATAAATTGTGCGCAATATCCGGCTACTCGTACAATCAAATCTCGATAATTCTCAGGATCTTGTTGTGCTTTACGTAAAGTTTCGCTAGATAATACATTGAACTGGTTGTGATAAATACCTTTTTTTATACTTGCCTTTAAGAAAAAGACAAACTTATTCAGGTTTTCTTCACCAGACAAAACACCTGAAGAAAATCTCATATTCAATAACTGTCCGGCTGCTACTTTGGTATTTGGAAGTTTTGAAACAGAATTAATTACAGCGGTAGGTCCATTTATGTCAGTTCCCTGTGTTGGGGAACATCCTTCGTTAAGAGGTGAACCGGCATAGCGGCCATCTGGAGTTGCCAGGACATCAAAACCATTTGGTACATAGGAGGTAATATTGCTGGTAGACATTGTATAACAGGAAATTACTGGTCCTTTGCCAGTCCGCAATGTTTTGTATTGAGGAAGCAGTTCTAAATAAGAATCAAATACATCTTTTACAATGAAATCAACATAATCTTCATCATTGCCAAATTTTGGTACACGCATAATAAGTTTTCTAATTTGTAAAGCTTCTGGTGTTTCCCAATTGGCAGCCAAAGCATCCATCAATTGTTTCCATGTGATGCGTTTATCTTCAAAAATAAGTTTTTTAATTGCTGCCAAGCTATTTCCTACAACACTTGGACCAATGTTAGATTGTGAAATTACATCATATTTACAGCCTCCTTCTTTTAATGTTTTACCAAGTTTCATACAGTTGTCAATTAAGCAGGAAGCAAAAGGATCTGCATCATATACCGTTAAAGAAGCGTCACAAATTTCATCGGATAAAACTGCCATATCAGAATAAAATTTTAAAGCTTTTTTCCAGGCATTCCATAACTCTTCATAGTTTTGATAATCCTTGTTTCCTAAATCAAGCAGTTTAATTCCTGTTTTTGGATCACGTCCATGATACAAGACAATTTCTAAGACTTTTCCCCAGTTAACATACGTCATTCCCGTTGCACGATGTCCATATTTTCCGGGAACCCCTGTTTCTACACATCCAATAGGGCAATAGTCAAAAGCATCCTCTTTTGGAATTTTTAAGTCCAGCAGACCTTGTATTGCTACCTCATCGTTAAACATAGAAGGCATTCCGCATCCTGTTCGAATAAGTTTTGCGGCTAAACGAATTAAGGAATCTGGTGTTTTCTTGTTATACCGCATAGAAAAATTTGGTTCTGCCATAGATGTTAAGTGCATTGCCTCAATACATAAATAAGAAAGTTCATTTGTACCATCACTTCCATCTGGTTTGTATCCGCCGACTACAAGATTAGAATACAAAGGATATCCCTGAGAAAACTTTGTATGACCATAAGGGCGAACTTTATTATTAGAACTATTCATTAAAAACATATGCACGATGATTTCTAATGCTTTTTCTTTAGAAATTTTATGGCGGGAGATATCATTTTGATAAAACTCCAGCATATACTGATCAAAGCGTCCATAACAAAAAGAGTGTCCGTTGGATTCAATCATCTGTAAGATATGAACCATATAAACAGCTTCACAGGCTTCCCAGAAAGTGGAAACAGGTTGTTCCATTAATGAAGAAGCTATAGTAGACATTTTTTTTAGTTCATCTTTTCGCTTTAAATCTTTTTCTTTGATAGATTCTTGTTTTAAAATCAACGCATATCTTTTAAAGAAGGTCAATGCACCTTCTAAAGAGATTATAACAGAGGTATAAAAATCAATTTGCTGAGAAGAAAGATTTTTTAGTTTCAGATTTGTTTTAGCTTTATTGATAATATAACGAAAGCCATTCTTTAAAAGAAAAGGATAATTTGGAACAATATGTCCATCTCCTGACATAGAGATACCGCCTAAATGAAGGACTCCCTGTTTTGCAGCCAAACGAATTTCTTCACTTAAATTTTTCTGAACTTCATCTTCGTGGGTATGTCCATGCCAATAATTTGCAATAGAATAAAGATCGTCTTTTACTTTTTGAGAACATTGAAACACATCGCCGGTTCTGGAATCGAAAGCAGTTGCGCCATTCGTTCCATCTAACTCCTCAATGATCCAATCAATCGAGTATTCAGGAAATACAGGTGCTGCAAAGTTAACACTTGCCTGATTGCCAAAAAGTAAGCTGTCTTTTTCGATATAGATAGACATATTCTGTAAAGTATGTGCAAAAGCTTTTGCTTTTCTAAGAATATAAGGAAGTCCCTTTGTTTGTTTAAAGCTTTCTGTATAAAATATGGCACGTTCACTGCATATGCTTGCGACACGATTCGCCATTCTTTTTTGTAAGCGTTCGATACGTTTTAGATCAATATCCTCGTTTTGAGGTGTAAATTCTAGAAAATCTTTCATTATATTCATCCCCTTTTTATTTGTAATAAAAGCGCAAAGTAAAATTGAGAAATACATATATATAGTTTTTTTCTTTCTCTTTGTTAAGAAAATAATATCATAAATGTATGGTACAAACAATACAATTAATGTGCATTTTATATAATTTATAACAGCATTCAGGAATCCCTTTTAATTGAATTCAATAGATACAGATGATACAATTAGAACGAAAAGTGAGGGTCATATATGGATATAGATTACTTTAAAGAAACATTTCACTTGGATATCGATAGTACAAAACCGCTTTATCAGCAGTTATATGATTACTTCAAAAGAATTATATTAACTGGTATCTTAAAAGAAGGAGATCAGATGCTTCCAGAAATTGTTATATGCGATACTTTACATGTAAGTCGCTCAACAGTTCGAAAAACAATGGATATGCTTATTGAAGATGGACTTTTAATACGTAGAAGAGGAAAAGGATCACATGTAACAAATCCTAAATTAAAAAGAAATATCAATTATTTATACAATTTTTCTGAGAATATGTTAAGTGTGGGGGCGAAACCTTCTTCTATTGTTTTGGAATGTAAAGTTTTAAAAGAAATTCCAGAAAATATAAAAGAATGTATGAAACTTCCTAAAAATAATGAAAGTGTATTTTTTTTGAAGCGTATAAGATGTGCTGATAAAGAAGCAGTGCTTTATGAAAATACATATATCCCTTATCATTTATGTCCGGGAATTGAACAAAAGGATTTTTCTAAATTTTCTCTTTATACAATATTAGAGGAAGACTATTTCTTAACGCCATATCATGCTACAGAGAGTATAGAGGCAGTATTTTTAAGTGGAGAGGATAAGAAGTTATTAAACTGTGATTATGATGTTCCAGGATTTAAAATTTCCAGAACTACCTGCAGTGAAGATGGAAATATATTTGAATATACAACGTCTATTACAAGAGCAGATAAATGTGTATTTATGATGGAACTGTATAAAACAGCTTCTACTTCCTCGGCTGTACAGGTAAAAAGAAGTTTATCTATTTAAAGAAACGGTATAATTTAGTATATTATAATTAACGATATATTTTTTAAAGAGAGGAGAGTAGAAATATGAAAAAGTTATGGGATTTATTTGATAAAGCAAGTGATAAATGTTATAAGGAAATAATGCAGGGGAAATTAGATGTTAAGACATGGAAAGAAACATACGAACTTTTATTAGAGATTATTGAAAAAGAAGCTTTGAAACATCAAAAAGGGTCATGGGAATTTTATATGCTTGATGATGAAACAGATTATGAACATGATGTTGAAGGCTGGCTGGAAGATTATTTAGATAATCTGGAAGAGGAAGAAAAGCATGCAGAAATACTGCAGATTTGCGAAAAAATTCTAGAAATGTTTGACTGGAAAGAAGTGTCTTCTTCTGACTTCAAGATACGTATCGTATTCTCATTAATTGCTCAGAAAAAAGGAGAAGAAGCACTTGCTTTTTCCAAGAAATGGTATGATGAGGATAAAGATGATCAAAATGCTGTACAGGCATATATACGTTCTAAAATAGAAATGAAAGATATGGATGGCGCAAAAGAAATTCTTAATAAATATATAGATGAGAATACGGAATGCTGTGAAGAAAATGAATTGCTCTTTCAAGTAGCTTTGCTTGTGTTTAAGTTAGAAAAAAATAAAACTATGCAAAGGCGTATAGAAAAAAAGATTCATGACTATGAAGAAAAAATAGACAATGAACTTCTAGAATTAGATGATTTCTTGTTTTAATGAAAATTGGTGAACGGGAAGAAGAAATGGTTTCTTCTTCTTTTTTATATATGATTATGATATACTACATGTGCTTGTAAGGAGTGAGATTATGAAAGATTATTTAGTAAAAGCCCTGGCTTGTGAAGAAAGGGTAAGAATTTATATATGTAATTCAACCGCATTGGTTGAAAATGCTCGTAAACGTTTTGATTTATGGCCAACAAGTGCGGCTGCCTTAGGTAGAACATTAAGTGTGGCATCTTTAATGGGAAGCATGTTGAAAAGTGATAAGGAACAGCTTACGATTCGCATCAATGGAGGAGGCCCAATTGGTACGGTTTTGGTAGATGCCTACAGTGATGGACATGTACGAGGTTTTGTATCAGATCCTCATATTATGTTACAGTATAACGATACTGGAAAACTGGCAGTAGGAACTGCAGTTGGTAAAGAAGGGTATCTGGAAGTAATTAAAGACTTGAATATGAAAGAAAACTGGAGTGGAACTGTTGCGCTGCAAAGTGGTGAAATCGGAGATGATTTTGCATACTACTTTACAGTAAGTGAGCAGACACCATCTGCAGTATCTGTAGGTGTATTAGTGGATACTGATAATTCTATTTTATCTGCGGGGGCATTGATTATTCAAATGATGCCAGATGCAACAGAAGAAGACATTGTAAAAGTAGAGGGAATTGTCGCAAATATGAAACATATCTCTACCTTGTTAAGAGAACATGATAGTCTGGAAGCTATTTTAGAAGGTATGTTCGATGATGTAAAAGTGCTGGCGACACAGGACATTGAATTTCGCTGCCACTGTGATCGAGCAACCATGAAACGTGTTCTAACAACACTTTCTAAAGAAGAACGTCAGAAAATGATTGAAGAAGATCATGGATGTGAAATTACCTGCAATTTCTGTGGAGAAAAATATCAGTTTAGTGAAGAAGAATTATTAGAACTGGAAAGGTTTATGGAACAGTATGCCAAATAAAAGCTGGAAAATCAGAGATATTGTCATTGATAATCAGGTAGTCATTGCTCCTATGGCCGGTATCAGTAATCCTGCTTTTCGTGTTATCTGCAAACAGTTTGGAGCTGGACTTATTTATACAGAAATGGTAAGTGATAAGGCATTATATTATGACAATGAAAAAACAATTGGCATGACAAATGTGGAAAAAGAAGAACATCCGTTAACTATGCAGATTTTTGGACATGACATCGAAACAATGGTATATGCCGCAAAACTTCTTGATGAAAAAACGGACTGTGATATTATTGATATCAATATGGGATGCCCAGTTAATAAAATAATCAAATCAAATGCAGGAAGTGCGTTGATGAAAGATGTGGATCATGCGGTGAATCTTGCGAAGGCAGTTGTAGAAGCAGTAAAAAAACCAGTAACAGTAAAAATGCGCATTGGCTGGGATATGGATCAGATATGCTGTTTAGAACTTGCGAAACGATTGGAAGAAGTTGGTGTATGTGCGATTGCAGTACATGGAAGAACAAGAAAGCAAATGTATGAAGGAAAGGCAGACTGGTCTTACATCAAGCAGGTAAAAGAAGCAGTATCAATTCCTGTTATTGGTAATGGTGATATTCGAAGCAAAGAAGATGCTTTGCGTATGCTGGAAGAAACAGGATGCGATGCGGTGATGATTGGACGTGGTGTTTTGGGTGATCCATGGCTAATCAAAGAAGTCGCAGCATATCTGGAAACAGGAGAAGAACTTCCATCACCAAGCATCGAGGAAAAATTTTCCATGGCGAAACTGCATGCGCAAAGATTATGCGATTTAAAAGGCGAACATGTGGGAATGCGTGAGATGAGAGGGCATGCTGCATGGTATGTAAAAGGACTTCCTGGAAGTCATAAGTTAAAAGATGCTTTGAGCAAAATGGAAACTTATGAAGAAATGCTGCAGATTTTAGCTGCGTATGAAGAATATCAAAAACAAAATTAAAATATTAGGAACATGACATGGAAGTTGTGTTCCTTTTTAATAGGAAAAAGAAAAGATATTGAAAAATATTCGTAATAACAACAAATACATATCTTTTTTTATCTATAAGGTATACAATGAAAGTAGTTACTAGGAGGTAATCTTATGATTGATAG
>ENA-OROR01001994-OROR01001994.1-human-gut-metagenome-genome-assembly--contig:-NODE-1994-length-10971-cov-9.752382_pt1 | contig 10971 bp, 12 predicted proteins | sample MGYA00242135_ERZ509060 | MGnify/ENA primary metagenome ERZ509060 (study PRJEB26280, sample SAMEA2338742) | human gut metagenome | biome: human gut; feature: human-associated habitat; material: faeces... | reverse complement strand
TTTTGAAATGGTGCTTAAACTGTGTATCAGTGGTGCAGAACGCGAGAAATAATCATAGCATTAAATAATACTTGCTGTTTACCTAAAACCGCATAAATTATGCTCCAAAAAAAGAAAGCCGTAATTAGCCTAAAAATATTTTTTTTGTAAATAGTTTTTATATTATACTCTCTATTAAGAAAGAGCGATCCACTAATCATTACAAATACTGGCACCGCCCACCTCATCATACTATCGTAAATATTGAAAAATTGCCACTCAATACTATTAACATTCGAATTTTGCCAATTTTGTGCAGAAACATGAATCATTATAACCCCAAAAATAGCAGCAACTCGGAGATAATCATAATAAGCCAACCTAGTTTTATTTTGTAACATACTTATTCCTTTCTATCAATCTGTCCTACAAGAATAGAAAACAAAACTTAAAAATCTTAGTATTGTTTCTTTTCTTAAGCAGATAATAAATCTATCGCGCTAAACTAATCGCTTGACAATTAACCAACTATTTTTTTTTAATTATTCTGTTTAATTCATTTATTATTTTTTTTCTATTGTAAATCACAAGAAGTGCAATAAATAATATTATCATGTATCTAATCACTATGTTTTTATATAAAATAGTAACACCTAATGTTAAAGTCAAAACAAACAAAGATAATAAAATAATAAATTTTACATCAAACACTACTTTTCCTTCTAATTTTTCATTACATACTTTTCTCATAAATATATAATGCATAATTGCAAATAAAATATAGCATAAAAGAGTTGTGTATCCTGCTGCAACAAATCCAAATTTAGGTATCATAAAGAAATTTAAAATGATATTTACTACAGCACCTGTTGTCGTGGCTATTGAAAAATAAAATGGTTTTTCATAATAAGATTCAAAATTAGCAAAATATAAATACATGCTATTAAAATATACACTTGCTGCTATAGAAGGGAAAACCCAAATAGCGTCATGATACGAAGATGGAGCCATTATACCGAGTATCTCTGGTGCAAAAAGTGATACTCCAACAGAAAAAAAAGCAGACAAAATTAATAAATTATTAGTTAATTTTTTTATACTTTCAAAATCTTTTACCTTAATCTTTTCATAATACCATGGTTGGACTGCAGAGCTAATACTAGTCATTATAGTATTTAAAACCATTGCAGACGAATAGGTTACACTATAAAACGCAGTTTCTTCACGCCCACAAAAATTATCAATCATAATACGATCAGACGAATTTAATATAATTTGTGCTAAAGCATGTGGTACTACGGCAAGGGAAAATTTTAAACTAAAGCACCAGTGCTGTTTATTAAATATAGATTTACCATTTACAAAAACACTGTAATAAACGATTCCATACATCAAAATTCTAGCTAATGACATTGACATAACCATGACATTACCTTTATTTTCAAAAGGTAAGATAATGACTGAAATAACAGAAATAATTTGCATAAGTAATGTACTTACGACTGTTACTGAAGCCAACTTTTTATAGTTATAGTTATATCTTTGATACCATGACCAATTAGCAAGTGTATTATTCATTAACGAAACCAACAACATTGTAATCACCATATATACAGGTAATTTAATCAGATTTTCAAAAAAGTTCGGGAATATGCAAACTAACGCAGTCCAAACAAATACAAGTAGGGTCATAAGTGTCTGAATAGACGATAAAAAACCTTCTTTTTCATTTGAAAATTTCATAAAACCAACAGGAATACATCTATCTAAAGCGACAATGGAGATGATTGAAATAATTTGTTGCCATGATTGAAAGACGCTATAAATACCATATTCAGAATCTGATAGAATTCTAGTATAAATTGGTGTAACAAGAAATGAGATTCCATTTTGAATAATAGTAGCTAAAGTAAACCATATAACTGCCTTCTTAGTCAATGTTAAAGAGTTGTAACTATTCTTTATTTTAAAAAACGCATTAGACATTTTCTTCAACCTCTGCCTTATCAAATGATTTAACGTCTTTTTTTAATCTGGAGTTAAATCTGCGAATTAATATTTTTGATGTTGTTATAGGAAACATACCAAAAATAAAAAATTTAATTTTTTTGTTAATATCTTTTTCATTTTTCACAACAGAAAGGAAATTTTTTTTAACATACGACAATGATTCTGTAAATTCTCTATTTATCTCTTTTTTCAACCCTAATGCTATTATCTGTCTTAAGTTCCAAAGATGGTTTAACCAAGCATGTTGTTTCAAGGCATTTAAAACATAAGGTGTCCTTATAATCAAATCTTTTTCTAGCTCCTTAAATGCATAAATAGCTCCCATACTCTGTCTTATATCATATTTTGTAGTTGCACTCTCAGTATTATTTAAACGATAATAATATACCTTCCAAGATCCTACACCTACTCTGTTAGCTCTTTGTGCTGCCTCATTAATAAAAAAATCTCCTTCGGCAGTAAATAAGTTAGTGCGGAATCTTAAATTAAACTTTTCGATAAATTCTCTTTTATAAATTTTATTCCAACATCCTACCGTTACATGTGGAAATAATAATTCTGCTGTTGCTTTTTCTGCTGACCAAATTTCGAAAGTTTCACTTGCAACTTGAGTCATATCTCTAGTTGTAAAATTCACTAAATTTATTGCCATATCAGCATCTGCTTTAGTAATAACACTTAACATATAGCTTACAAAATCTGCCGCAAGCCAATCATCTCCATCAACAAAAACAATATAATCTCCAGTTGCTGCATTTAATCCATCATTTCGAACTCCAGACTGTCTTGTATTTTTACTGTGATGAATTACTTTAACTCTTGAATCTTTATTTGCATAATCATCACATATTTTTCCTGATAAATCTGTTGAACAATCATCAACAAGTATGATTTCTAAATTTGAATAATTTTGAGTTACAATAGATTCAATACATTTCTTAATATATTTTTCCACATTATAAATGGCTACAATAATCGAAACTTTTCCATTATTTTTCATCTCTACATCCTCACTCTTTATCAATAATTTTTTCAATAAACTTTAATCCAATTATTTGCTCTGTTTTCAATTCTGTTTCTTTATTAAAATCTATTTTTTGTAATCGACCATCTATTTCTTTAAACGATTCTTTTGACATTATGCAATCTAGACAATCATATTTATTTAAAAGTGTTTCAATACGAGAAAACTGTTTTACATCATTTCGCTTAAAAACAAAAAATGGTTTTCCCATAATAATAGAGAAAGCACATGCATGAAATGAGTCGGTAAATATTAGTTCAGCTTTATCAATTAACTCTACAAATTGATCTGGAGAAGGAACAAAATCTCCTTTTTCATAATAGTTTCCAGCAACGTTTTTAATTTTATATCCATTTTTCTTTGAATAATTTTCAATCTTGTTCTTTAACTCGTAATCAGGCATTCCCAAAAAATAGGATAAAACATATTTTTCACCATCGTTTTCTTTATTTAATTCTAGTTTTTTTCTCCATTCTTCTTTATTCAACAAAAAAACTGGATCAGGTACAATCAAAACATCCTCATCTATCAAATCTTTTAAAATTTGTTTTCCTGCTTCCTCTCTAACAGATACTTCATTAAAATCCATTAAATTAGCTTTATATAATTTTTTGAATTCATTAGGTATACTACTAACCCCAAAAGATGGGGCGTATGCATATCTCTTATTTTTTGGAACAAATTGTAAAAAAAACAGTTTTATATCATCTGGATGATTTCTCAAATGATTTGGAGACCATATTTGATCACTTCCTGCAATAGCTATTGCATCATCAAAATCTAAACTATCCAATTCATTAACTTCCATTTCTTTAAAGTTTAATAACTTGTTAAAATCATTAAAGGCTTTTAACTTTTTAAATTCATTTAACCAAATTTTTTGCTTTAAAGAAATAATAGGTAAAAAAGTTAAAACTTGTCTTATATTACTTAATGCCACTTGCTTAAAACTTTTATGTTCCTGCAGATAAAGTGTTATTGGATTTAAATCATATTCTTTTAGAGCCTGACTCAAAGCAAAATTTTGTAATCTTGTACCATAATTATCATATTTATAATAAGTAGCTATATAACATTTCATAAAATCCTCCACATTTTTTCAAACATTTATTACTTGAAATTAAAAAAAAGATTTTTAATTTTTCTTAAAAAAATTATTCCTTTTTTTCCAAGAATTTTTGCTAAAATTGTCTTAATTTTTCTTTTAACAATTGCACTTTTATTTAGCCAAGATACCGCAAAGTGATGTACACAATAAGTTTTTTCATTTATATTATTAATACAATTTATATAATCATATGGAGAAAAATACTCCAATGGATAAATAAAAATACCATTATTTAGTTGCTGAAATTCACCATTTTCAATCAATCCTCTTGATTTCAATATATCAGTTAAATACTCAACATTTGGAATCATGTTTAAAGTTCCGTCATTTTCAATAAACTTTTTTTCTAAATATGAATCTAAAAATTGTTTAATAAGTTCATTATTTTTACATGCTGCAATAAAACTAGTAGCGATTCTGTTTTCAACTTCAAACCCTAGTATGCAGCTTTTTTCATTATCAATCAAATCACTAAAAGATTTTATAATTTCTACATCCGTATCTAAATAGAATCCACCACATTTTTGCAAAGCATATAATCTTGCCACATCACTTACAAAAGCATATTTTTTCATTGAATACGCTTCTTTTGTATACTTACAAAAATTCACATCAAAATTAGTTTCATTCCATTCAATAATTTCATAATCTGGTAAAACTGTTTCCCATTTTTTTATATATTCGAAAACATAATCAGGTTTCTCTCCGCCACCAAACCAGCAGTAATGAATTATTTTAGGTATACTGTTAGTCTCCATAAATATCCTCCTAAATACTTAGATAATTAAAATATTCTGGTTTCATTACCATTGTAAGGAATTTAATTAGATAATATGCAAAGATGCAACTAATTAAACAATAGTGTATTTTTTTGTTCTTTTGTTCTTTAATTGAATTAATATATATAGGTATCATAAACAATTCGCAATACCTCATATAAATCGTTCCCCTTGCTGTTAAAATTGGAATTGAATTAAAAATACAAGTAAAAATTATACCAACAAAATAAGTGTTAAATAACAAGCGATGTACTTTATTTTTTTTATCAAATGCAAAATAATAAAAAACAATAAGAATAAATAATTTTATTAGCAAGCTTAAATTAATTATAGATTGTTTTTCAGTTAAATATATGTTAATCTTTGAAGTTAAATAAGTAGAATGAATAAATGTTTTGTTTAATAGAATTAGAACATCGAATATATTAACAAAAGAAAACAATAATGAAGTCACAAATATAATTACATATTGCCTATCACTTATTACTCTATCTTTAATAAAATATATAGGAATAAAAAGTAATGCACTAGTATGAAATAAAACACCAAAAATAATGAACAAAATTGCAAAAATTTTGGATTTCATATCATCTTCAAGCATGAATCTTAATGCATAAAAACAAAATCCAATTGAAATCCCATGTCGAATTTGTTCAACATCATTATTAATATAAAAAAGTAAAAAATAAATCAATAGTGATACCTCGGGAAGTACGCTAAACTTTTTTATCATATTTGTTTTCATTTTAATTGAAATGAAAGCAATAAATAACAAGAATGAATGAAATCCAAGCCCAATGCTTTTAAACAAAAATAGTATTAATGAATAACCTTTTTCAAAATTTGTGTTTATTGCATCGCTAAAGGTATTAATCTCGTTAAAATTAATAAGATAATTATTATAATCATATCCGTATTTATACTTCAATCCTGCATACAATATTAATAAAATAGTAATGATTGGAAATAAATCATACTTATTATCTTTTCTTTTCAAGAATAAATTTAAGATAATCAAAAATAAAATTAAAAAAAGTATCATTTAATTGCTAGCTCCTATTTAATCTTTCTTCTTATCATCAAACAACCTGGCACTAAACCAGCTAATAAAGGTTTAAATGCATAAATTAAGTCAGACTTTTTATTTGATGCTTTACCTATCCAATATTTTTTTAGTTTAAATTCTTCCACTCTATGTTTATATTTTCTCTTCTTATATGCAGTAATATCTTCTCTATATTCAAATAAAAATTCATCCAAATTTTCAATTCTGTGTCCGTTAAAAGCAATTTTGCACCATAAGTCATAATCTTCAGCCCTAGTAGTCAATTTACTAACAGTGTAATTATTAACTTCATCTAAAACTTTTTTTCTAATTAAAACTGATGGATGAATAATATTGCTATTTTTTATAGTATCACTTAATGAAACTTTTTCTTTTCTTCTAAATTCTTTAAACCTTTTTCCCTTTGAATCAATAAAATATGCTTGCGTTCCTACTACAGCAACATCGGGATTTGAATCTAAATATGAAACCTGTTTTAGAAATCTATCTTTTAACGATATATCATCTGCATCCATTCTTGCAATATACTCTCCTTTTGCGATTGCTAAGCAATTATTCAATGTTTGAGCAAGTCCTTGATTTACCTTATTTTGAATTAAAATGCATCTTTTATCATTTCCAATAAACTTTTTTGCTTTTTCATAGGTGTTATCTACTGATCCATCATCACAAATGATAAACTCAAAATCTGTATATGTTTGATTTAAAATTGAGTCAATCGCTTCTTTTAAATATAACCCATCACCTACATTATATATTCCCATTACAACACTTATTTTTGGCATTATATTTCCTCCGTATTTATATAAGCTAATTCTCATTGCTTGAATAAATTTTAAACATCAAAGAATCTATTATTTTTTTATCATATTTTTTTGATTTTTCTATATTTATTTGGCTAAATTTACTCATGACATCTTTATTGTGGTATAAAAAATTTATTGCTTTTTGAAATTGCTCTAAATTATTTGGATCACAAGTTAAGGAGTTAACATAATTTTCAGCATAATCTAAAATGCCATGTCTGTTAGAAGTTATTAACGGTAATCCGCAAGCCATAGCTTCAAGCGCTGCTAAGCCTAATCCTTCTCTTTTAGAAGGAAAAACGAAAACATCACAAGATTTAACAATCTCAATAACATTATTTTTATAGCCTAATAAATGAACCCTGTCTCTAACGTGTAACTCTTTAGAAAGACGGTCATATTCATCACATAAAGGTCCAATGCCACATATTAAATAATGAATATTAGCAGGTAACATAGGTAATGAATTAATTATTATTTTATGATTTTTGTTTTCATTTACTTCTCCTACTGATATAAGTAAAAATGAATTTTTATCTATTCCTAAATCATCTATGAGCTTATCCCTATTCTCTTTAATTGAATTTATTTTATCCACATCAATTCCTACTCCTGGTATTTTCTTGACACTTCCATTATGTTTTAATTTAAATTTCTTTGCTGCTTCATAATCCTCTTTATTAATAGTGATTAAGACATCCGTATATCTTGCTCCAAGTTTTTCAATATTTCTAAAAATAAAATTTTTTATTAGATTATTTCCTTTAAAAAAATGAAAACCATGAGCAGTATAAATCATTTTTGTATTATCATAGCATATAGAGTTTTTATTTGCCAATCTACAAATAATACCACCGATAGGCGAATGACAATGAATTAAATCATATTTCTCTTTATTCATTAAATCTTTTGTAATTTTATATGATTCCTTTAAATTCTTAAAATCTGTTGTTTTTCTAGGCACAGGAATGTGATAATAATCAACATCCATAGCTTTTAACTCTTCCTTTAATTTTTCAATTCTTTCTTTACTAATCGTACTTCCAAATTCAAAATTACATGCTACATCTACTTTATACCCTAACTCTTTTAATAGTTTTATATTTCCCATATTAAATTGCTGGATCATAGATGCTACCGATGCATACATGAGTGCTTTTTTCACTTTAATCCCTCCGTAACCTCTATAGACTCTTTTAAAGAGTACTTACAGTAATCTACTTTGTAAATCGATAAGTCATTTTCTATTGTTAAATTACCAAACACTTTATTTACATAAGTTTGTTTATTTAATAATTTAAGAAATGGATTAAAAACTCCTGTAAATAAAATTTTATGTTTATTCATGTTTGCAATCTCTTTAACTAATTCATAACTTGATACATATTCTTTATTCTGGGGAAGGAAAACACCTGTTTCTTCATTGTCAATCATTAACTTAATAAATTCCATTAGATTTCCTAAAAACAACATACTTCTTTTGTTTTTTAATGTAGGAAATACTGGGGTTTTTTTCGCAAATTTAGCTAATAAAGGATAGTTTCCCTTTGAATTAGGTCCATATATCATTGGAGGTCTAACAATTACAATCTTGAAGTTTTTATCCTCTAACGGTCTGATTTTGATTTCCGCCTGTTTTTTACTGTCACCATAAAAATTATCAGGTGTAAGTGGAGTATCTTTTGTAATAATTCTATCTTCGCCTATTTTTCCACTTCCATAAACGATAATGGAACTCATAAAGATAAATTGTTCAACTCCAGATTCCTTTGCTTTCTTCGCAACTTCATATGTCAAATCTGTATTTACTCTATAGTATAAGTCTCTTTGACTTTCATCTGGGGTAGAATGAGCTAATCCAGCCACATGATATACAACATCAAAATCAGAAAAATCAAAATCTTTCCAAGAACCATCTACCATATCTAATTCTTCTACATAATAATTTTGTGGTTCTTTTTCCAAATACTCTTTAAAATGAGTACCTATATAACTTCCTTTTCCAGTTATAAGGATTCGTTTCATTAAGCTTCCTCCTCCTTATGCATTTCACCCGTTCCTCCTTCTACTACTCCATCGTGTTTTAAAACAGATGTAATAGTTCCAAGGAAACATTTACAATCAAATAGAAAACTCATTTTCTTTACATATTCTCCATCCAGTGCAGCTTTAACATCAATTTCTAGTTCATCTCTTCCGCTAATCTGTGCCAGCCCTGTAAGTCCTGGTTTAATAGAAGAAGCACCATTCTTATCTCTTAACTCATTTAAATCATACTGATTTGGCAAACTTGGTCTAGGCCCAATAACAGCCATATCTCCTTTTAAGATATTAAACAACTGAGGAAGTTCATCTAAACTTGTTTTTCTCATAAATTTACCAACACTTGTAATATACTGATCAGGATTTGATAACATATGCGTTGGTACATCTTTAGGAGTATCAATTCTCATACTTCTAAATTTAAAAATTTTAAACCTTACATTATCTTTTCCCATTCTTTCCTGCTTAAATAATACAGGACCAGGTGATGTTACTTTAATAATGATTGCTAAAACAAGCAAGACTGGTGATAACACCACTATTCCTATTAAGCTTAATAAAAAATCAATTACCCTCTTTAAACAATTTTTATACATCTATTTACCTCTCCACTAACTTTCTACTATACTTCCACTTTTTAATACAGTTAATTCTTTAATTGTAACCACTGGTCGCACAACACAATTCGCATATATCAGAACAAAATCCTCAACTACTGCGTTATGATGAACTACTGAATTGGAAGAAATAATAACTCCACTACCAATATTAGATTCAATTTCAACAGTTGCATTTGGGAATACAACAATTCCTTCACCAAGTTTACAATACTGTGAAACGACTGCACTTGGATCAATTAAATTTACAAGCTGAAAACCAAGTTGTTTAAGTTCTTCTGTAATTTGTTTTCTAATCAAATTATTTCCAATAGCAACAAATGCACTATCGTAGTTTTCTCTTAAGTCGATTAAATCTGATTGTTTACCTGCAACCTTTTTATTTAACACTTGTTTCTCATCTGTTCCATCATCTAAAAAATCAATCTTATCAAAGCAGTTCATTCTACTTGCTATTTCATAACAGCATTTCCCATGTCCTCCTGCTCCGATTATCAAAAGATTCATGAAATCCCTCCAAAATAAAAGCAAGTCTCTTTTTACTGACACTTGCTGATAATTTCTAATCCAACTTTTGCTATTGTTTCTTTATTGAACATACTGAGCTGAAGATAGGCTATTCTTTTATGACGATCGATCTTTATGATGAGCCCTTCTTTCCCCTGCAATGGTCCTTCTGTAACAAAGATTTTATCTCCCTGTATAAAACCAGTCGACATATCTACTGTATAATTTTTATCTGCGAATGATTTAATAAAGACTATTTCATCTTCATCTAAGCAGCATATTTCTGCTTTTTTCCTACCTATAATTTTTGTAAAATCTGGAATCTTCTTTAATTCTACATTTAGTTCTTCAATATGATCAGAAATCATAAAAATATATCCCTTAAACAAAATGTCTTTCACATCATGCCATTTCCCCAGATATTTTTTTTGACAAACATATTCCGGCGTAAAACAGTCTATCAAAAGTTCCTTTGATATTCTTTTTTTACATTTCTCAATAATTGCCTTTTCATGTCCACTTCGCACTTGAATAACATACCAGTTCACAAAATCCCTCCAAAAAGGTAGGCTCCGCCTATCAAATCAATGGATTTGACTATTTTCTTAATGACCATGCAATCGTGACAAACGTGACAAAGCAACGATTCATCTCTCAGCATTACTTTCAATTTCTATAGCTAAATGCAAAAAAGAAAGAATAATTAGTCTCTTTTTTACCGAATCTATAATACTACAAAAGCATATACATTGCAATAATGCATACAAAGTGAATAATGCCTAACCTTTGGTTTTCATTAAAAAATATCATATTTCTTTCATCGAATGAAAGAAATTGTTTATTAACAAAGATATTATATACACTATATTTTAAACATCATTTTATCCAATACTCCCAAGTTCATGATCATTTTGCTTTCTGCCGCTTCATTATTTGAGAAGATAACAACAATAGAAAAAGGAGCTTATCGCTCCTAGCAGATTGTTGACAAAGTGGTACTTATAAACAAGTATCGCTTTTCTTTTTTCTTAA
>ENA-OROR01001989-OROR01001989.1-human-gut-metagenome-genome-assembly--contig:-NODE-1989-length-11005-cov-4.924201_pt1 | contig 11005 bp, 10 predicted proteins | sample MGYA00242135_ERZ509060 | MGnify/ENA primary metagenome ERZ509060 (study PRJEB26280, sample SAMEA2338742) | human gut metagenome | biome: human gut; feature: human-associated habitat; material: faeces... | reverse complement strand
TGCAGTTCCAAACAGAAAAATCTGTTTATTCTTTAACTGCGATAATAGCTGTAATGTCCTGGTATCTGCATTACCCTTGTCTGTCCAAAATCCGATATAGAGCAGTTCGGAAGAAGGGATCACTGTGTCGGACACACCGAAATACTCACATTCATCCTGAGGTAATGCCTCGTGGATTGCATCAGCCAGCACCTTGGTATTACCTGTTAAGCTGCTATAAACGATGGAATATTTTTTATTCTTCATATCATGTTGTCTCCTTTCATAGGATCATGAAATTATCATATCGCATTCTTATTTTAGTTCGGAAAGCATGATTTGTCGAATGAATTTTCCATAAACATTTTACAGAGCGAAATGGATAGTTGCTTTTCCTGCTACTTGTGATAAATTAGAGTAAATAATGGTCAAAAAACCATCGACATCCGACCTTTGGCACGTTAGAATTATTTGAAAAAGTAAGCTAAAATACAGGAAAAAGAACAGGTAGAGGGGAAATAGTATAAAAAATAAGATTTTTCACACGCAAGAATGGAGGTTATTATGGAATATTCAGCAATTTATCATGATATGGACAAAAGATTCTGTTACGCAATTGATAAGGATCTGTTTGTGATACGTGTGCAGGTTAAAAAAGATGATATGAAGGAGATCATCCTTCACTGTGAAGATAAGTATATACCAATGGAGTGCAAGGATACGCGGAAGACTATTCTGATGAAGAAGATTGCCACTTCACAGTTTCATGATTATTATGAAGCACAGCTTCAGATGCATCTGATATGTCTCAGATATTATTTTGAATTTACGGACACGCAGGGTGAAAAAATATATTATGGCAATTATGAGTTTTCTAAGGAATGCATCACAAACAGGGACAGAATGTTTGATTGTCCGCAGAATCTTCGGGAAGAAGAAATGTTTGAGGTGCCGGACTGGGCAGCAAATAAGGTCGTGTATCAGATTTTTCCGGCCCGTTTTGCAGCATCGCAGCAGGTAGATAAGGAACAATGGTATAAAGCACCAATTTCGTCTATGGATGATCTGCATGGTGATCTCAGAGGAATAATTGAACATCTGGATCACGTTCAGAATCTGGGAATCGATGTTTTGTATATGACACCTGTCTTTAAATCAAATTCAAGTCATAAGTACGATACCATTGATTATTATCAGATCGATCCATCATTTGGAACGACAGAAGATCTCAGGGAACTGGTACAGGAAGCTCATAAGCGTGGAATGAAAATCGTCATGGATGCAGTGTTCAACCATACAGGAAGAGAATTTTTTGCATTTGAAGATATCATGGAAAAGGGAGAAAAATCGAAATATCTGGACTGGTATTATATTGAGAAATTTCCACTTAAAAGTGAAAGAGGAGAGATTCCAAACTATAAATGCTTCGGATACTATGGCGGAATGCCTAAGCTAAATCTGAAAAATCCTGAAGTTGAGAAATTCATTACAGATGTTGCGTGCTATTGGATTAAGGAATGTAATATTGACGGATGGCGAATGGATGTAGGAGACGAGATCAGTCATTATTTCTGGAAGAATTTTAGAAGAGCCGTCAAGGCTGTAAAAAAGGATATACTGATCATTGGAGAAATCTGGCATTATGCAGGAGATTTTCTTGAGGGAGATGAATGGGATACGGTCATGAACTATCCGTTTTATCTGAATCTGATCGATCTGCTGGCAGATGAAAAGATACAGGTCAGTCAGTTTATACAGAATCTTGGATATTTGAAGGGACGTTTAAATAAAAAATGTTATCCTCTTATGTGGAATCTGATTGACAGCCATGACACAGCAAGATTTTTACATCTGTGTAATGGAAATAAGAAAAAACAGCATTTGGCAGCGGCTTTTCAGCTGTTATTGCCGGGAATGCCAATGATTTATTATGGGGATGAGTTTGCGATGCCGGGAGCAAACGATCCGGATTGCAGGCGCGGTATGTACTGGGATGAAGAATATCAGGACAAAGAGATGTATGAATGGTATAAACAGCTGCTTTGGATCCGAAAAAAACATGCGTGTATTTCAGAAGGCGAACTGATCGGGGCAATTACAAAGGATGAGGAAGAAACAATAGTCCTGATTCGAAAAAATGTCGAAGAGACAATTGCCTTGATTTTTAATTGCAGCAGTAATGCAAAGAACTTTAGCGAGTATGAGGGAAAATATAATTTGCTTAGAGATGAGCCGTTTAATGGAAAAGTTGAGGGGCTTGATGCTGCGGTAATCGTGCTTTAAGAATATATAAGAATGACTCCTGTTTGCATATATTATCTGCAGACAGTATAATCGTATGGTCAGTCAATTGTTATATTTAAATTCTAAGAACTAAGGAAGAACTACTGTATGTTAAATAAAAAAGATTTTTTAAAATATGCATCGACATTAGCATTTCCGATTATGCTCCAAAATCTGATCGGAACATTGGTAAACATTGCAGACACGGTAATGCTTGGATACGTGAGCCAGACTGCCATGTCGGCTTCATCGCTTGCGAACCAGTATACGTTTATTCTTTTCTGCTTATATTATGGAATGGCAACAGGTACTTCGGTTTTATGTGCCCAGTACTGGGGAAAAGGTGATAAAAAGACAGTTGAGAAGATTCTTGGTCTCGCAGAACGTATCTCCCTGATTATTTCTCTTATATTTTTTGTTATCTCTTTTACTATGCCAACGGCAATTATGAAGATTTTTACAAACAGTCCTGACACGATCGCTGCCGGAAGTGAGTATCTGAAGGTGATTTCATTTTCATTTTTATTCATGGGATTCTCACAGATTTTTATGAGCTCTCTCCGAAGCATCGGGAAAATCATGCTGCCGTCGGTTACGTATATTGTTTCGCTTTGTGTCAATGTACTTTGTAATGCATCCTTTATTTTTGGATTGTTTGGTCTTCCAAAGCTCGGTGTTACCGGTGTTGCACTTGGCACTGTGATTGCCAGAATCTCAGAAGTGTTGATTTGTCTGATTTACTCATTACGCAGTTCAGACTCCGGTTCCATGCATGTTCAGAATAAAATATTTCTTTGCAAAATCAGATATTCTGTTTCAGGACTTTATAAAAATTGCCACTCCAGCCGTGATAAATGACGTTGTCTGGAGCTTTGCCAATTCAGCATTTGCAGCAATTCTTGGTCATATTAGTGATGATATGGTTGCAGCAAATGCCGTTGCTGTTATGGTGGTAAATATCGGCGCTATCGCCTGCCGTGGTTTTGCCAACGCTACTACGATCATTGTCAGTCAGGAACTTGGGAAAGACCGCATCGATACAGCAAGAGAGTACGGAAAACGAATGCTTAGAATAACATTTATTGTCAGCCTGATCGGATGTGTCGTTATTCTGGCGATCCGTCCTATGATACTGGATTTCTACCGGGATAAATTAACAGAGACGGCTATTTATTATCTTGGCATTTTTATCATTATGACAACCTGGCGTTTTGTGGGCGAAGGTATTAATACCTGTCTTATATGCGGCTGCTTCAGGGGTGGCGGTGATACCAGATTTGGAATGATCGTAGATACTATATTTATGTGGCTTGTTGCAGTCCCACTTACTTTTCTTGCTGCATATGTTTTTAAACTGCCGCCTGTCTGGGTATACTTTGTCATGACACTGGACGAGTTCGAAAAAATGCCTGTGGTATTCATTCACTATTTCAGAAATAAATGGCTTACGAACATTACCAGAGATTTTGAGTGATTGCAGTTACCGTAAAGTTTTCTAAACAAGTTGATAAAAAACAAGACTGTCAGATTAAAGTTTCGGTAAATAAGGGGTAACATCATACTCCTGAATGAATTTTACAAATTTAGTTAACTGATCCGGTACAAAAACACCCTTTTTCCAGATGATACCAAATTTACTGGTGATTTCCGGGGATACCGGGATCACAACAAAATCACGGGGATTGGTAGCGAGAGAGGAATACAAAAAAGCACCGCATTTACCACCCCGGACAAAATTAAGGACAGTAACGAGCTGGCTGCAGTACATGTGGACATTTGGTGTGATCCCGGCACTGCGCAGACGGGTGATGACTGTCTGGGTTTGAACAGAGTCCGTATTGAATAAGATAATGGGCTCATCTTTTAACATATCCATTGTAATTTCTTTTTCACCGGCATACCGGTGCGTCTTGGAAACACAGTAGACATATCTGTCTTCCATCATGACATAACTGTTATATTTATCCAGATTATAAAAATCCATATTTGCCATGGCGATATCTAACTGTTCATTGTCGACTAAAGTACGGGCGCGGAGGGAGCCATATTCTAAAAGCTGAATGGGTATATTATACTGTTCCTGAAACTGGTCGGTCACCCGCGGAAAAAATACCGTGCTGATCATAGGAGGAATACCGATCCGCAGCGGGTGCCGCTTTTTTTCAATATTTGAAAAGTCGGTGTACAGTTCCTGCGTCTGTTTTAGAATAAATTCTGCTTTCTGATAAAAAGCCGCACCGTCTTTGGTGAGGGAAATTCTGTTTTTTCCATGGTTAAAAAGTTTCAGATGAAACTCTTTTTCCAGATCCCGGATCGAAGTGGAGATCGTAGGCTGGGAAACATAGAGCGCGTCAGCCGCGCGGGTAATACTATGGTAGCGGCATACCATACAAAAGTATTCTAATTGTGTCAGTGTCATAGAATCCTCCGTCATTGTACAGAAAAATTATACTATAGTTTCAGTATAGGAAAAAACTATGCTGACGTCAAGTATATGAAATGTACATTATACTGAAAATGCGATATGATGTGTTTACAAAAGGAAAACGACAAGGCCATGTCACTTTTTAACATGATAAAAAAGAGAAAAAAGGAGGTTTTCTATGAGCCCGACAGTAATTACATTAATATTTCTGGCATTTGCCATTATCATGTTTGTTACAGAGAAGATTCCACTCGGTCTGACATCCATGATTGTCTGCATTGGTCTTGTGATTACCGGTGTGTTGAGCGTAAGTGATGCTTTCAATGGATTTATCAACAGTAACGTGATTCTGTTTGTTGCCATGTTCATTGTAGGCGGGGCATTGTTTGAAACCGGTATGGCAAATGAGATTGGAAGTCTGGTAACAAAATTTGCAAAAACGGAACGCAGTCTGATTATCGCAATCATGGTGATTGTGGCAGTTATGAGCGGATTTCTTTCCAATACCGGTACGGCAGCAGTTCTTATTCCGGTTGTAATTGGAATTGCAGCGAAGTCAGGGTATAAGCGGTCAAGACTTTTAATGCCGTTAGTATTTGCAGCAGCAATGGGAGGAAATCTTTCACTGATTGGTGCACCCGGCAATATGATTGCACAATCTGCACTTGAACCGTTGGGATTGAAATTTGGATTTTTCGAGTATGCGATTGTCGGTTTGCCGATTCTGATCGTTGGTATTCTATTTTATGCTACGATCGGATTTAAAATTTTACCGCATCATGACACGACGGATGCAGATGATTCTATTTTTGATGAGTCACAGGATTTTAGCAATGTTCCAAAGTGGAAAAAAGTATTATCGCTGGTGATTCTGATTGCCACCCTGATAGGGATGATTTTTGAAGAACAGATTGGTGTAAAACTTTGTATCACAGGCTGCGTAGGAGCAATTTTATTAATCCTCACCGGTGTCATTTCTGAAAAGAATGCTTTAAAATCCATTGATTTAAAAACTATTTTCCTGTTTGGAGGTACGCTTTCTCTGGCAAAGGCACTCGAGGTTACTGGAGCAGGAGAACTGATTGCAGATAAGGTGGTTGGAGCATTGGGTGAAAATCCTTCTCCGGTACTATTCACTTTTGTGGTGTTTATTCTGTGCTGTATCATGACAAACTTTATGTCAAATACAGCTACTACAGCCCTGATGGCACCGATTTGTATATCCATTGCCCAGGGAATGGGTGCAGATCCAAGAGCAGTTCTGATGGCATGTGTCATAGGAGGTTCCTGTGCCTACGCTACTCCAATCGGAATGCCTGCCAATACGATGGTAGTCGGAGCCGGCAACTATAAATTTATGGATTATGTAAAAGCTGGAATGCCGTTGATCGTCATTGCAACCGTGGTCAGCATGATTATTTTACCAATAGCATTTCCATTTTATCCGTAGGATAAAATTTTTATCACGTAGGATAAAATTTCACTTTTAAATTATATTATTGAAAAATCTGGAGGAAAAAGATATGTCAAATGAAGTACAAGTAAAGAAACTGACTGATATTATGGCGCAGTTCGTAGGATTTACAGCAAAGAAGCTGCCGGATGATGTTATCGCAAAACTGCAGGAACTGAGAGACAAAGAGGATTCTCCTATGACGAATGTCATCTACGATACCATGTTCCGCAACCAGGAACTGGCATTGAAATTAAACCGTCCTTCCTGTCAGGATACCGGTGTATTACAGTTCTGGGTAAAATGTGGAACAAAATTCCCACTGATTGATAATCTGGAAGCATTACTGAAGGATGCAGTGATTCAGGCTACGGTTGCAACACCGCTTCGCCACAATTCCGTAGAAACTTTTGATGAGTATAATACAGGTAAAAATGTAGGAAAAGGAACCCCTACTGTATGGTGGGACATTGTTCCGAATTCCGATAAATGTGAAATCTATACTTACATGGCAGGTGGCGGCTGTACGCTTCCTGGCAATGCCACGGTTTTAATGCCGGGCGAAGGCTATGAGGGAGTGACCAAGTTTGTATTAGATCGTATGACAACTTATGGATTGAATGCATGTCCTCCACTTTTGGTTGGTGTCGGCGTTGGTACTTCCGTAGAAACAGCAGCATTAAATTCGAAAAAGGCACTGATGCGTCCGGTAGGTTCTCACAATGACAATGCTAACGCTGCTAAGATGGAGAAATTGTTGGAAGACGGTATTAATGCCATTGGTCTTGGACCACAGGGTATGGGTGGCAATTATTCTGTCATGGGAGTTAACATTGAGAATACCGCACGCCATCCATCTGCGATTGGTGTGGCAGTAAATGTAGGCTGCTGGAGCCACAGAAGAGGACATATTGTATTTGATAAGGACTTAAACTTTACGGTAGATACCCATACCGGTTTTGAATATAAGGAAGAGAACTAATTCAGAAGGGAGAGAATAATTATGGCAGTAGAAATAAAAGATGGTAAGAAAATTCTGGTAACACCTGTATCGGCAGAGGATTTAAAGGATATTCATATTGGAGATATTGTATACCTGACAGGAGATATTACAACCTGTCGTGATGTGGCACACCGTCGTGTTGTAGAAGAGGGAAGAGAGATTCCTGTGGATGTCAGAGATGCTGCAATCCTGCATGCCGGCCCGATTATCCGCCCCTTGGGAGATGACAAATACGAGATGGTATCCGTAGGCCCTACGACATCTATGAGAATGGAAAAGTTTGAGTATGAATTTGTAGAGACCACAGGCGTCCGTGTCATTGTAGGCAAGGGCGGCATGAAGGAAAATACCGAGAGAGCCTGCAAGGACTTTGGTGCAATCCATTGTGTATTTCCTGCAGGAAATGCAGTCGTGGCAGCAGTAGAAGTGGAAGAAATCGTGGAGGCACAGTGGAAAGATCTGGGAATGCCTGAGACTTTGTGGCATTGCCATGTAAAAGAATTTGGACCACTGATCGTATCCATTGATTCTTATGGAAGAAACTACTTTGAAGAGAAGAAAGTGGAATATAATAAAAAGAAAGATGAGCAGGTCGAAATCATCAGCAAACAGGTCGGGTTCATCAAATAAAATCCGAACATAGTAAATATGTGTAGAAAAATAAAAGACCTTCTGTGGAAAAAGCTGGATTCATCAAAGGATGAAACAGGCTTCTGCAGAAGGTCTTTTTAATACCATAAGCAATGCTGATCATATATCACGGGCTGGACCAATGCGTATTGTGAAGAAAAAATAATTGACATAGCAGAAGTATTACCTTATAATCGTTCTAAAAAGAACAATAAGGAGGCGCAGATGTATTTCTGGGACAAGCATAAGACGATTACAAGCTATTATGAATTACTTTCTGGCGAGGTGTGCGATCAATATGAGTTAACACAGATGGAATACGATATAATTATGTTTTTACATAATAATCCACATCATAATACTGCAGCGGAAATAGTAAGGATCAGAAAATCAACGAAATCACATGTTTCTTCTTCATTGAAAAAATTGGAAAACAAAGGTCTTATAAAAAGAAAACAAAGTAAAGATAATAAAAAACATATTGAAATTGTCCTTCTGGATGATGCGGCACTTATCGTGGACGCAGGATTAAACGCACAAAAACAGTTTGCACAGAATGTTTTAAGAGGGCTGACAGAAGAAGAAAAGCATGTGTGTATGAATGTATTTGACAAAATTTGTAACAATGCGGAAGAACTATTAAGAGGAGAGAGCAAGTGAAAAAGAGTAATTATAAACCACAGATTCCGGATTTGATGGAAGCAGTCTTTGATGCAGTGTATCTGACTTTTGATCTGGCAGCAGCAGTCTTATTTTTTTTATTCTCAAAAGGAAATATCCTGTATGTACTATATGGAATACTGACATTGACACTTTGTGGAGGGGATGCTTTTCATCTGGTGCCAAGAATTATAAGGGCTGTACGTGGAACCAATGATAAAATAAAGAGACAGCTTGGAATTGGATTGCAGGTATCGTCTATCACAATGACGATGTTTTATATTCTTTTAATGTATATATGGAAATATACATTCCCGGAATTAAAAATACCAGTAGTCATTGAGGGTGTTATATGGATATCAGCGGTTATCAGAATTGTGATATGTATGTTTCCGCAGAATAACTGGTGTACAGATGAAGGAAATATGAAATTATCTGTTATAAGAAATGCGGTCTTTGCTGTTACTGGTATAGGTGTAATGATCTTATATCTGATTTCCGGAAATACATATGGATATCATATGACGAGGATGGCTGCAGCCATCATTATTTCTTTTGGATGTTATCTTCCGGTAACACTGTTCAGTAAAACAAAACCGCAGGTCGGATTATTAATGATACCAAAGACCTGCGCATATATGTGGATCATTGTAATGGGGCTTCAGCTTCTGTTCTAAGAGCAGTAATATCTGCAGAAAGGCAGGAAATTATAGTGAATGTAGAAAGATTTGTAAAACTAATGACAGGACATTTTGATAACAAAGAACAATTTACAGAAATGAAAGAAGCGGGGAAAATATTTCCATATGCACAGCATGTGAATACTGTCTGTAACGATAAAATAAAAAATCTGAAAAGTTTACACCAGCTATATATCAGGAAAAGGATGGTGTCTGGGAAGGGGGCAGTGTGAGCCAATTTACCCCGGTTATGGTATTCAGGCTGTGGGAGAAATTTTCAGACACTTGTCTGGAGGTATCCGAAAGTATGGAAGTCCATGGAAAGAGAACATTTGGATATGATGTGCCGATTAGATATAAAAGGGCAGCAAGTGAGGGATAAAGCAGGAAAGTTCATTGGTATTTGCCAGAGCAGAGTCTCTGGGAAAAGGGAGAAATATGATAATGTCAAAAGATGAATATTTAATTACAGATGAGCCCCTTAAAGCACTGACAATATTTGCAATGCCGATGATTCTCGGCAGTTTTTTTCAGCAAGTGTATAATATGGCTGATTCCATCATTGTTGGTCAGTTTGTCGGTTCCTCTGCACTTGCAGCTGTCGGTGCCTGTGCTGCACTGACGAATGTATTTATTTGTGTGGCATTAGGTGCCGGTGTCGGTGCAGGTGTGCTCGTAAGCCGCTATTTTGGTGCCGGAGATTATGGTAAAATGAAAACAATTGTGTCAACATCGTTGGTCAGTTTTCTGATTTTAAGCCTGTTTCTGGGTGGCTTTGGTTTTTGTTTTTCACATTCAATGATGAATTTATTACAGACACCAACTGATATACTGGAGGAAGCAGTACAGTATCTCCGCATTTATTTTGCAGGATTTCCATTTCTGTTTATGTATAATATTCTTTCAACGATGTTTAACTCAATTGGAGAATCAAAAATACCATTGGGTCTTTTGATATTTTCTTCTATTTTAAATATTCTTATGGATCTTTGGATGGTGGCAGGACTTGGTCTCGGTGTGTTCGGGGCAGCCCTTGCAACCCTTATTGCACAGGGGATTTCTGCGGTATTTTCATTTCTGATTTTCTTTTGCCGGATGCGTCAATATAAGAGTCAATTTCAGTGGTTTGATGGTCAGGAGTTACATTTGATGCTCAAAATTGCTGTACCGTCGATTCTCCAGCAGTCCACAGTGTCAATTGGTATGATGATCGTACAGGCAGTTGTAAATCCATTTGGTACACAGGCACTCGCAGGTTATGCGGCAACAATGAGAGTAGAGAATGTTTTTTCGTTGATATTTGTGTCCATCGGCAATGCGGTTTCACCGTATGTCTCACAGAATCTTGGTGCAAAGAAAATTAACCGCATCAAAAAAGGATATCACGCTGCGCTGGTATTAGACCTGTGTTTCGCAATTCTTGCATTTGTAGTTATTGAAACCATGTACACACAGATTTCTTCATTATTCCTGGGTAAAGATGGAACTGACTTAGCATATCAGGTGTCCGGGGATTATATGAGATGGCTTGGCTGTTTTTTCATCTTCATGGGTATTAAGATGGCAACAGATGGAGTTCTGCGTGGACTTGGGATTATGCGTCCATTTCTCATTGCAAATATAGTTAACCTTGCGATCCGCCTGTCTGTTGCCATGATTTTTGCACCATGTTTTGGCATTGCATTTGTCTGGCTTGCTGTACCTGCTGGCTGGTTTGCAAATTTTCTGATTTCTTATATGGCACTTAGGAAATCATGGCCGGTTTCAACAGTCTGTAACAGTGTTGCGAACGGATAGTTACTGTTCACAGGCAGGCATTTTCTGAACTGAAAATGCTGTATGATACAGTGGTGGCAGCAGATTTTGCCGATTTGGAATGCGAAGCATCGGCA
>ENA-OROR01001949-OROR01001949.1-human-gut-metagenome-genome-assembly--contig:-NODE-1949-length-11257-cov-3.076683_pt1 | contig 11257 bp, 10 predicted proteins | sample MGYA00242135_ERZ509060 | MGnify/ENA primary metagenome ERZ509060 (study PRJEB26280, sample SAMEA2338742) | human gut metagenome | biome: human gut; feature: human-associated habitat; material: faeces... | reverse complement strand
GATGAGCACGGCTGGGATGACAACGGCGTTTTCAACTTCGAAGGTGGATGCTATGCTAAGGTTATCAACCTGGATAAGGATTCTGAGCCAGATATCTACAACGCAATCAGAAGAGATGCTCTTCTTGAGAACGTAACTGTAGATGCAAACGGCAAGATCGATTTCGCAGACAAGAGCGTTACCGAGAACACTCGTGTTTCTTACCCAATCGATCATATCAAGAATATCGTACGTCCAATCTCTTCTGCTCCAGCAGCAAAGAACGTAATCTTCCTGTCAGCAGATGCTTTCGGAGTACTTCCTCCAGTATCTATTCTGACTCCAGAGCAGACACAGTACTACTTCCTTTCCGGATTTACTGCAAAGCTTGCTGGTACAGAGCGTGGAATTACTGAGCCTACACCTACATTCTCTGCTTGCTTCGGACAGGCATTCCTTGAGTTACATCCTACAAAATATGCTGAGGAACTCGTTAAGAAGATGCAGAAGAGCGGCGCTAAGGCTTACCTCGTAAATACCGGATGGAACGGATCCGGAAAGCGTATCTCTATCAAAGATACCCGTGGAATCATCGATGCAATCTTAAATGGAGATATCAACAACGTTCCTACTAAGAAGATTCCTTACTTCGATTTCGAAGTACCAACCGAATTAAACGGTGTAGATACAGGAATTCTTGATCCTCGTGATACTTATGCTGATGCTTCTGAGTGGGAGACAAAGGCTAAGGATCTTGCAGCAAGATTCATCAAGAACTTCTCCAAGTATGAAGGAAATGCAGCTGGTAAGGCATTGGTTTCTGCTGGTCCTCAGTTATAATTTCCCTGTATCAGGTAAATTCGATATGCAAAAAGAGCATCCCATGTGGATGCTCTTTTTATTGTTTACCAAAACCAAAACTCAATGCTGTAGATTCTGTTAAAAATCTAATTTAAGGCGTCAGCCCCGCTCTCTCTGGTACGGATCTTTGTAGCAGTACGGATCTCATAGCTGAAAATCTTTCCATCCCCGACTTCTCCGGTAAATGCAGCCTTCTGAATGGCATCAATGGTCGCTTTCTCCCATTCCTCGGACGATACCACAATCTCAAACTTAATCTTCGGCTGCATCATAACATCTACTTCTGTACCACGCACTCTCTTTTTATATCCCCTCTGTGCACCGCATCCCATCACTTGTGATACGGTGATACCATTCACATCAATCGCGTTTAATGCTTCCTTTACATCCTCAAAAACTTCTTCCCGGACGATTGCTTCCACTTTTATCATCATAAGCTTCTTTTTTTTCTCCTTATACATGATTATTTTATACTACCAGATTTATCTCTGTCTCGAAATAACTGACGGATCCATTATAACATACGAGGTCTGTTTCTGGGACTTATGAATCCAGACCATTAAATGTCGGATACGCACTCTCTCCATGCTGCGAAATATCCAGACCAACTTTTTCTGCTTTTTCATCTACACGAAGCTCCGTAAACAATCTTACAATGCCAAGGCAGACCAGTGTACCGACAATCGCCACGGCAACTGTCACAACAATTCCAATAATCTGTGCAACAAATAAACGGTAATTTCCAAAAAACAGTCCATCCCAGCGGGCGACCGGATTGATAGAATGTTTTGCAAACAATCCGGTTGCAATTCCTCCCCAGACTCCTCCGATGCCATGGCAGCCAAATGCATCGAGTGCATCATCAATCTTTAATCTTCCTTTCAACAGGGAAATGGTACCACAGCAGATCGGGCTGACCAGTGCTCCGATGATAATTGCCGACCAGATCGGAACAAATCCAGCTCCCGGTGTAATTGCAACCAATCCAACAACCAGACCGGTAGAGGCACCTACCAGGGTAGGCTTTCCATCCTTGATCACATCAATAAACATCCAGGACATCATGGCGCTTGCACTGGCAAGTGCAGTTGTCATAAATGCATGTGCTGCCAGTCCGTTTGCTGCCAATGCACTTCCTGCGTTAAATCCAAACCATCCAAACCATAAAATAAATGCTCCGAGTGCTACAAACGGAATGTTATGTACCCGGTATGCCGTCTGTTCATATCCTCTTCGCCTGCCAAGGATAATGGAAAATACCAGTGCACTGACACCGGAACTGATATGTACCACATTTCCTCCGGCAAAATCAACCGATCCGATCTCTGCAAGAAATCCTCCCTGTCCCCATACCATGTGCGCCATTGGGTAGTATACAATGACGGACCAGAACATAATAAATAAAAACAATGCCTTAAATTTTACACGACCCACAAGAGAACCCGTGATCAAAGCCGGCGTAATCATGGCAAACATCATCTGAAATGCAATATAAACCAGATGCGGTATCGTCGACGCATATGGACCTGCTTCATTCATTTTAATTCCATGCAATCCAAACCACCGGAAATCTCCAATAATTCCTGCATGATTTCCACCAAAAGACAGTGAATATCCAAACAATACCCACATGACAACCGACAATCCCATAATCGCTGCGCATGCCATCATGGTGCTGACGACATTCTTTCTTCGCACCAGTCCTCCATAGAAAAAGGCTAATCCAGGTGTCATAAAAAACACCAGAGCTGAACATATCAGCATAAATCCCGTATCCCCTGCGTTCATCTAATCTTCCTCCATTCTTTTATACTTTTAAACGCAAAAAAGGCGTCAAAAGAATTCTCTTTTGACACCTTCGTCGTAGATAATCATAGCAGACTTATTACTCCAATGCAAGCATTTTTCCATAATATTTGCTATTTTTTATGGTACGAACTACTTCTTTCGTACCATTTTTCCGTCATTTCATAAAATCTTCAATCTTTTGATTCAATTACAATAAGTTGTCCGGAAGATAAAGAAATTGACGCTTCATCTGAAACAATTTCATTGCTGATTCCGAGAGAATTAAATCCTCCCATCGTATAATCCGTAAGCGGATACTTTAATCCACGCAGGGTAACACCACTTACTTTTTCAGAAAATGGAATCAAAGAAACATACTTTCCATACTGCTCCGCTTTCCGGATCGTCAACGGCTGATTAATCATGCGGATACGATTATGTTCATCGACCAGGCTGATCTTTATCTGTTCCTCCAGACCAATACCAAGCAGACTGATATTGCCCAGTACATGATCAATTCTGGTACCGGTTGCACCAATGACCACAATCTCCATTGCACCTCTGCGAATGGCCTCCCGAATCGCATATTCCGTGTCGGTATCATCCTTTTCCGGATTCAGCATGCACACCTCGATCTGCTCTTTGTCATGAAAATATTCAAGGGTATCCGGATTTACCGAATCAAAATCCCCCACTATGATATCCGGCAGAATATGATCCCGATACAATGCTTCCATTCCCGCATCTGCCGCTAATATGACATCAAATCCTCCATTTTTTACAATCCAGGTTAAAAAACCTTCCTTCACTTCTCCCCCGGAAACAATTAAATACTTCATCTTCTACCCCTGCCTTTGCAACTTTTCCAGAAATGCTTCCACATTCTTTTCGATCTCTTCCTTGAAAACCGCAGAACCTGCCACAATTATGTTGGCTCCTGCATCCATGGCTTCTTCCACATTTTCCAGATTAATTCCCCCATCTACTTCAATATCGGTCTTACATCCGGACTGCTTCACAAGATTTTTCGCTTCACGCACTTTATCTAACGTATACGGAATCAGTTTCTGTCCTCCGAATCCCGGATTAACGGTCATGATAAGAAGCATGTCCACCTTCGGAAGAATATATCGGACAGTTTCCAGCGGAGTGGCCGGATTTAATGCCACACCGGCCAGAACCCCCTTTTCCCTGATTGCCTCCACTGTGCGGTCAAGATGCCTGCATGCTTCTGCATGGACCGTAATAATATCCGCTCCCGCGTCAACAAAATCATCTATATAGCGAATCGGTTCCTCAATCATCAGATGGACATCAAAAATCCGATCGGTACATTTACGAATGGAACGAATGATCGGAAATGCAAACGAAATACTCGGAACAAACATTCCATCCATAACATCGATGTGTACATATTCCGCACCTGCCTGATCCAGCAACCGGATCTGTTCTCCCAGATTAGCAAAATCTGCCGATAAAATTGACGGTGATAAACAGTTCATTGATTCCTCCTAATACTTGCGCATATTCTTCATTTCCTGATAAAGCTGCACATAATTGTCATACCTCACCTGCGATATTTTTCCTTCTGCAAGTGCAGTCTTAACGCCACAATCCGGCTCTCCGATGTGACTGCATCCGATAAATCTGCATCCAGGCTCAAAACGCACGAACTCCGGATAACATGTCCACAGATCCTCTTTGGAAAATCCGGGCAGATCCATAGAACTAAACCCCGGAGTATCCATAATATAGGTGTTTTCCGCAATTGGTATAATCTGCGAATGGCGTGTCGTATGTTTTCCCCGCTCAATCTTGTCACTGATTCCTCCGGTCTGCATCTGCACCGCATCCTGCAGATCATTGATCAGCGAAGATTTTCCTACTCCGGACGGTCCTGCCACTGCCGTCATCTTTCCCTGCAACACAGATTTGAGTTTTTCCACATTTTCCTGTGTCTTTGCACTTGTAAAGAGCAGCTCATACCCCGCCAGTTCATAAATTTTTCGTAATACTTCTCTTTGTTCTTCCGTCACCAGATCGCATTTGTTAAAGCAGATCGTAACCGGAACTTTCTGATATTCCATCATACACAAAAAGCGATCCAGCAGATTAAAATTCGGGTCCGGTTTTGCAGCCGCGAAAATTACGAGTGCCATATCGATATTTGCCACTGCGGGGCGGATCAGTTCCCTGGTACGTGGAAGAATTTTTTCTACATTTCCAATCTTTTTTTCTTCATCCAGTACAACGATTTCCACATCATCACCCACGAGAGGTTTGATCTTCTGATTACGGAAAATTCCTTTTGCCTTACATTCATAAATTCCGGTTTCTGCCACGTGAACGTAGTAGAAACCGGAAATTCCTTTTACAATCTTTCCCTTCATATATTACCTACTGTTTTGAAAAGCTGACAGAATGTGTTTCTGTCTTTGTAGACGTATCGGAAAGACCTTCATCATCTATTTCTTCAATGCTCCAGGTAATCGTCACTTTACCGGACTCACATGCCATATCGGATGCCCCGATCGTAAGAGAACCATCGACATCACTGGTTCCGCTTGCATAGGTCGTGCCATCACTTCCCGTCAGTGTATAAGTTGCACTGACTGCTCCTTCCGGTGCTGCATATGACTTTGAGAATTTATAGCTGTAATTTATCTCTTCCGGTCCCTTGCTTACCGTAATCGTTACCGTTGTATCTGCCGGTACAATCTTGCCGGATGCTACACTCTGTGAAATTACCTGACCTGCTTTGACAGAATCACTGTATTCTTCTTTCACTGCAACTTTTAAGCCAGCCTTCTGCAAAGCCGCCTGTGCATCTTTCTTGGAGTGACCCTGAACAGATGGCACCGTACTAGACTTCTTTCCCTGACTGATCACAATCGTAACCGTACTTCCCTCCTGTGCATTTCCGCCTCTCGGGCTCTGGGAAACAACCTTTCCTGCATCTACGGAATCATCATATTTGTATGTTTTGGACACTTTAAATCCGGCAGCCGAAAGGGTAGAAGAAGCATCTTTTTCCAGTTTTCCAACTACATTTGGAACCGGAACATCGTTCTGCTCACTCTGACTCTCCGAATCTGTGAAATCCACATTTTCTGTTCCGGCAACAATTACATTGATTGTCGTTCCGGCAGATACTTCAGAACCACCAACCGGGTCCTGATTCAGAACGGTTCCTTCCGGCTGATCCGACTTCTGCTCCTGAATAACAAACATATACAGCCCCTGTGCTTCCAGTTCAGACTGTGCCTCCTCCTGTAACTTTCCGCATACATTCTGTACCATGACAGGCTGTTCACTTTCTGTCTGTGTCTGTGTCTGCGTCTGTGTCTGCGTCTGCGTTTCTGTATTCTTTGATGAATTACTGCCAAAACGGAATAAGCCAAAGAAACTTCCCACAAGGTAAATAATCACTGCAAGGATTACAACAAACACCACAATTCCCATGATGGTCATTGCCTTATCCATCTTCGGACTGAGTCCTTCGTTTTCGTCCTCATCCTCATCGTCCTCATCCTCATCCGGATCATAGGAAGATTCCAGCTTGGAAGCGTGCCTGTCTTCTTTTGGCTCCCCCCCGTGTTCTTTGATCTGCTTTAATTCTTCCCCACTGATGACCTTGGTCTTTCCATTGTCCACAAGCGGAGCAATCACAACAAAATCCTCATCCGGATGTACCAGCGATCTGCGCAGGTCCGCCAGCAGATCTCCAATGGTCTGGTAACGGCGGTCCGCATTCTTCTGTGTACATTTTAAGATAATCTTCTCCATGCTGATCGGCAGATTCTTTGCATACACACTTGGAGGTGTCATCTCTTCCTGCAGATGCTGAATAGCGACTGCAACCGTTGTATCTCCGTCAAAAGGTACACGTCCGGTTACCATTTCATACATAACAATACCCAGAGAATAGATATCGCTTCTTCCGTCTACAAACCCGTTTCTCGCCTGCTCCGGAGAAGAATAATGAACCGATCCCATCACATCCGAGCTGACGGTATTGGAAGATGCGGCTCTGGCAATACCAAAGTCCATGACCTTGACTTTTCCCTCTGTGGAGATCATGATATTCTGCGGTTTGATATCCCGATGGATGATCTGTTTGTTGTGGGCAGCTTCAATACCTCTTGCTACCTGAATGGCAATACTGACGGCTTCCTTAAAGGATAACTGTCCTTTCTTTTCAATGTATGTCTTAAGTGTGATTCCCTCAACATATTCCATGACGATATAATGAAGCCCCTCTTCGCTTCCTACATCATAGATATTTACAATATTTGGATGCTCCAGCCCTGCTGCTGACTGTGCCTCCGTGCGAAATTTTGCTACAAATCCACGATCTTCCGAAAATTCCGGTTTTAATACTTTTATTGCCACAAAACGGCCAAGCACATGATCCTTTGCTTTATAAACATCGGACATTCCGCCTGCACCAATCTTACTTACGATTTCATAGCGATCTGCTAAATACGTCCCAACTGTTAACATTCTTTCACCTCATCAAGAAAATGGTTCTATAATCATTACTGTAATATTGTCTTTTCCACCGTTGTCATTTGCAGTTTTTACAAGAAGTCCGGCGCGTTCCTCAATGGAAGCATCCCGCAGAATAATACTGCAGATTTCTTCGTCTTCCACCATATTCGTGAGTCCGTCCGTACAGATTAAGATGTGGTCATCTTTCTTTAATTCCACTTCAAAAAAATCTGCCTCTACTTCTTCCCCTGCACCGACTGCGCGGGTGATAATATTTTTGTCCGGGTGCTCACGTGCTTCCTTTGCACCTACTTCACCGATCCTGACCATCTCTGCCACAAGAGAATGATCCCTCGTGATCTGCCGGATGCCATCCGTACCGATGATATACAGTCTGCTGTCTCCGACATTTGCAACATAAAGCCGTCCGTCAATAATGGTGGCTGCAACAAGTGTCGTCCCCATACCTTTTTTCGCTTCATCTTCTGCAGCTTCTGTGATCAGAAGTCTGTTTGCAGTTGTTATTGCCTCTTTTAAAATTGTAACTGGTTCTTCTCCCGAACTCCGGGACACGGATGCAACGATGCGCTGCGTTGTGTAACGCGATGCGTAATCTCCTGCCTTGTGTCCCCCCATGCCATCTGCAACAATGTACAGATTCGGGAGATTCCCAACGGGTTCATCCGACGCGAAAAAATAATCCTGATTCATTTCACGAAGAATGCCTGTATCCGTTATGGAATACGTCTTCATCCGCTTTATCCTTTCTCAATTACATGTAATATACATACTCTTCCATCATCTGTCTATCTTAGCACATGACTTTTCGTTATGCAAGTCTCTGATTCTCTTTGTACTTGTGCCTTAATTGTCCGCAGGCACCATCAATATCACGCCCCATCTCACGGCGTACTGTCACCGTTAAACCACTCCGTTCCAGTTTCTCCTTAAAAGCTTCGATGACATGTGCATTTGACTGCACATAATCCCGCTCCCTGATCGGATTCACCGGAATCAGATTTACATGACAGTTAATGTCATGGATCCGGCTGCTTAGCTCTTTTGCGTCCTCATCACTGTCATTAACACCAGCCACAAGACTGTATTCAAAGGTGATTCTCCTGCCTGTTTCCTGGAAATAATTCCGGCATGCATCCAGGACCTCATCCATACTGTAGCGGTTGGCAATGGGCATCAGCTCACGCCTTTTCTCATCATTCGGAGCATGCAGGGATAACGCAAGGGTAATCTGCAGCTTTTCCTTTGCAAGCTCATAGATTTTCGGAACAATCCCGCAGGTCGATACGGTTATATTCCTCTGGCTGATATTAAGACCGCCTTCCTCGGAAAGCAGATGTACAAAACGTACAATGTTATCATAGTTATCCATCGGTTCGCCGGTTCCCATCACCACTACATTGGATACACGCTCGCCGGTAATGCTCTGGATCCGGTAGATCTGGTCCAGCATCTCGGAAGGAAGCAGGTTTCTGGTCCAGCCTCCAATGGTAGAGGCGCAGAAACGGCATCCCATTTTGCAGCCCACCTGGGAGGAAATGCACACAGAGTTCCCATGTTTATAACGCATGAGAACGCTCTCGATCACATTTCCATCAGAAAGACGAAACAGATATTTCCTTGTGCCGTCAATGGCGGAAATCTGCTCGTCCACCATTTCCAGGGCCGTGATGGGATATTCCTTCAGTTTTTCTTTTAATTTTCCCGGGATATTTCCCATTTCTTCATAGGAAGTTACCAGGTGTTCATGAAGCCAGCTGTAGATCTGTTTGGCACGAAAAGGCTTTTCTCCAACCTGTACCATCAGATCCTTCAGTTCTTCTTTATTCATGGACTTAATGTCTGTCATAATTTCGTTTCCTATTTTCTTCTGAATTTTGCAATAAAAAATCCATCTGTCTTATGTACGCCTGGAAGCAGCTGCAGATATCCAAGAGCCGTTGTCTCAGAATGCAGTTCCTCTGGAAGATAAGGATCCAGGCTTTCCAGCTTAAACGGATAATTCTGCAAAAACCACATCATATTCTCTTCGTTTTCTTCTTTTGCAATGGTGCAGGTACTGAAGATCAGTTCTCCTCTTGGCTTCACATAGTTGGCTGCACGGTCCAGAATGGTTCTCTGCAAGATTACGATTTCCTCCTGTTTCTGAGGAGTTACCCGGTATTTGATTTCCGGTTTCTTGCCGATGACGCCATAGCCGGAGCAGGGAACATCTGCGATCACAATGTCTGCCAGCAGCTCTGACTCCTGATCAAACACGGTGGCATCCTGTACCTTTGCCTGCACATTGATGGAGTTGGTTCTCTGGATATTCTCCTCGATCAGGTTCACCTTGTACTGGCTCACATCCCTGGCATCCACAGTTCCGTAGCCTTCCATTTTGTCACCCATGTGAAGGCTTTTGCCTCCCGGTGCCGCGCACACATCAATCACATAATCCCCCTTCTTAGGGTTTGCCACCTCTGCAACCAGCATGGAGCTTACGTCCTGCACTACAATCTGTCCTTTAATGAAGGCATCCAATGCAAGAATATGGTTGAAACCGGAGATTCCATATGCATAAGGAAGATAAGGGGCAGGCGTTACCTCTACGCCCTGATTTTCCAGGCTCTTCACAATTTCTTCTTTGGAATTCAGATAGGTGCGGCAGCGGATGGTAAGAGGCCGCTCGGTAAGAAAATCAGCCAGGATCTTTTCTGTAGTTTCCTCTCCATATGCATCCAGCCATCTTGTTACCAGATTCTCCGGCATGGAATACTTCACGGAAAGATATTTCAGAAGATCTTCTTCCTTCTTCGGGAAGCTGACCTTGTCCATTTCCCTTGCAATGGTGCGAAGCACACCGTTTACAAAAGGCTTCAGGTTATAAAAGCCCTTGCGCTGTGCCAGCTTCACAGCTTCATTGCACACTGCGCTGTCCGGCACGCTGTCCATATATTTCAGCTGGTATACCGCACTTCTTAAGATTTCCCGAATGGCTGGCTTCATCTTATCCACAGTCACCTTGGAAAAAGAATTGATAATATAGTCGATCTGGATCCGATATTCTAAGGTTCCCTCGCAGACCCGGGTAATAAATGCCCGGTCCTGCTTGGGAAGAAACTGGTATTTGGAAAGGGCATTTCGGATCGCCACATGGCTGTGCTCGCCCTCTTCAATTTCAAGTAATATTTCCAGGATCATTTCCCTGGAATTGATTCCGTTAATCATCCCGTCTTCTACCTCCGGAAAGTATGATCAGTCTCAAAAGCTGCAAAATGGAGGAAGCCAGCGCTGCTACATAAGTCAGGGCTGCTGCGGTAAGCACCTTTTTTGCACCTGCATTTTCCTCGTGACTTAGAATTCCGGTACTTTCCAGCATTTTTAAGGCTCTTGAGGAAGCATTAAACTCCACCGGAAGGGTCACAAGCTGGAACAGCACGGCCAGTGAAAACAGCACAATTCCTGCTGTGGTAAGAGCCGGAATGGAAAGGATCAGTCCCAGAAGAAAGATCGGCCAGGAAAGGGAAGATCCGATATTTGCCACTGGTACAATGGCAGAGCGGATGTTCAGCGGTGCATAATTCACATTGTGCTGGATGGCGTGTCCGCACTCATGGGCGGCAACACCGATAGCTGCCACGGAGGTTGCCCCGTATACGGACTGGGACAGGTTTACAGTTTTCGTCCGTGGATCATAGTGGTCCGTGAGCTCCCCGGCGATCTGCTGGACTGTCACGTCGTAGATTCCCTGGGCATTTAAGAGACGTCTCGCCGCCTCAGCTCCTGTCATTCCTGTCATGCTGCGGACTCTTGAATATCTGGAGAACGTGGAATTTACACGTCCCTGGGCCCACAAAGAAAGAGCCACACCGATCAATACAAGAATAATCGTCGGATCAAGGCCATATCCGTAGCCATAACCGTAACCATACATTCCGTACATAAACATCTCTCCTTTCGATGTTGCTTCTGCTGCCCCTGACCTCTGCCTTTTCAAGCGGAATGATTAGGAGCGTCCGCGATATGATCCGCAGACTTTACTCGCAGAAGCTTCCGTCTTCCATCTGGAAGCCGCGTAAGAAGGAAGCTGTATCCATCCGCTTCTTTCCCTCAAGCTGAAGTTCCTTTACGTCAAGGA
>ENA-OROR01001948-OROR01001948.1-human-gut-metagenome-genome-assembly--contig:-NODE-1948-length-11270-cov-8.331253_pt1 | contig 11270 bp, 16 predicted proteins | sample MGYA00242135_ERZ509060 | MGnify/ENA primary metagenome ERZ509060 (study PRJEB26280, sample SAMEA2338742) | human gut metagenome | biome: human gut; feature: human-associated habitat; material: faeces... | reverse complement strand
AAAGACCTGTTTTAATCTGACGGAAGAGGCAGCGTTTAATTTACCGAATAACACTACAGATACGGGAAGATACTCCATGATCAAACTTTCAAACTCCTCTTTTGGAATCCCCTTCAGATATTTTTCTGTCGGAAATCTCTCCCCAAATTTCATTCTATACAAGTATTCATACAATCCATTATAATCTAACACGTCTAAATTGTCCAAATTCCAATTAGAACATAACAGATTATTTCCCTGATACCCGATACTCTGAACACATAATTTTGACATCTCTCTCTGTTCTTCTGTTCTTGGTTTTACCCTGATCATCTGACTTCCATCCATGATTTCTGTAACTTCTGGCGGTTCCGGTACACATAGTTCATAACAAAACCATCCATTATCTGTATATTTCCATTCTTTGATTCGGGTATAACTCATATATGCAATTCCTGGCTTATCACCTTCCATCCAAACTCCACTTGTACTGACTACATACATATCCGTATCCTTAGAAATCAAATATACCCCACATGTTCCCAACCCGTTTCCTGAAGATAAATCAACATCGTACATATGGTCTTCCCGACGAAAGATATCAAACACATCATAGAAATCCAATTCTCCAAAATCTTCTTCATTCCAATTTGTAAGGAACATATTATTACATTCATAGCCTATCGAAAGTATATATTTGCGATTGAGTTCCCTGTATGTTTCATCTAATGGCTGCACTCGATAGGCAGTGTGTTCCATAATCTTATCTCTCGTCACTTCGTAATGTCCCTCAAAAGTCAGCCAACCAGAAAACATAAGATACCCGTCTCCCGTATAGTTCCAGGATTCTGCTCGATACATGTCCTCCGATGATAAGTTAATCGTACCATTTTCATAGACATAATATCTTCTAAGAATACTTATCTCTCCATCATTAGTATCCATAACACGAATGATATAATTCCCTTTTCGTACAACTTCTGCAATTGTGATTCGTCCGTTTTCTTTTATTTTCACGTCTTCACAAAACTGTATCATCTTCTCATGTTCTGTCATATTAATTTGATTTTCACTATCGATAGCTATATATCCATTCCCACCCAGAGTATTTATAAGTTCACGATTTGCTTCCAATTCATCCAGATCATCTGATTTGTTATAAGATTCAAGACAAATGCTTATTATGTCATCAATTTCTTTTTCTTCTTCCTGTGTTAAAGTGATTAATTGCTCATCAATCATTTGTACTTTCTGTTTGTTTACAGTCTCATCTTGTTTTTCTTCACGATGGCATCCTGCCACCGTAGTTGCTAATATAATCGTGATTGTAAAGCAAATATACTTTCTTATATTTCCTATTTTCAGCTTCTTCATATTTTTCCTCCACAAATCTTACATATGTAATTTTTCTTATTTCCTAAATATTACACCTGTAAGATAAGCAAGTCAATCATTTTTATAAGAATAATACTTTAACCTTTAACACTTTACTCTATAGCTCATTCCCTCCGGTGCAAATTTTACTATATTTATTGTTGTTTCAAAAACATATGCCCCAACTACTTTTTTACTAAAAAAAGCCTAGAAGAGACATTTTCTCTTCTAAGCCTTATTACTTTATCACAGAATACTTTTTGCTTTCATTTTTCCTCATGGTCATGAGACATTTTTCGCTTAAATTGTGTCTTATGAATCATCCAACTTCTCTTCACGTGCTATTTGAATTGTTTCTAATATCTGTCTCATTATCATCTGCTATAAGATGAATGGGAAGATAGATGCACGGTTTCAAAAATCCAACAATAACAGGCGATTTGAGATAAGCAGTACTGTATATAGGAACATTTTTGGTAATACCTGTGTCATTTAAGCACCGTTGATATAGTCGTTTAACCTTTTGACTTTGAAGTGGCAACGCAGATTTCTTTAAAATGTGCAGACGTAGGGTAGACCGGATTACTAGTATAAGCATGGCAATGATACCTGATATCCAAAGTGCAAGTAACAGATAGCTTATGATAGAAGGCGTTTCTCTGTTTACGGAAAGGGTAAAATCTTCCATCCAGTTTTGGGTGTCGGCAATATTAGTATGGAATGTTTGACCTGCTGTAGCTTCTGTTTTGGCAGTAGAAACAAGGTTTAGGCTTTTAAACCATACAAACATTTCAGATAATTTGAAAAAGCGGAATGGTAAAAAGGGAACCGCCAAAAGTCCAAGTAGCAGAAACCATAAGTTGTACTGCATTCGGCTGGATAAACTGTTTTTCAAAATATGTTTCATAAGCAAAAAAATACCAATGAAGCCGCAGAGCAGTAAGTTGCAGATTAAAAATCGGATCATAAAATCAGCCATATTATTTCCTCCCTTTTCTATTTCCGTGAAAGAAGAGTACGAAGCGTATCTAGTTCTGATTCCGATAATTTGTCATTTTCTATATAGGCAGATACCATAGCGGTAATATCTCCGTCATAATAGCGGTTTAGAAAGGAAGAACTTTCTTGTCTAATATATTCACTTTCTTTTACTACCGGAGTATAAACAAACATACGACTCTGCTTTTCGTATGTGAGGGCGCCTTTTGTTACAAGACGTTTAATCAGAGTTTGGATTGTTTTGGGACTCCAGCTCGTGGTCTGCAATAGTTTTTCTGTGATTTCATTTGTACTGATAGGTGCGTATTTCCATACGATTTTCATGACCTCAAACTCAGCTTCGGAAATTTGTGGAAGTGTATTCATAATGGTTCTCCTTTAAAATCTTACGAATGTAATATAAGTATTATAAATGTGAATAAGGGGATTGTCAATTTCCGAAATGTCTAAGGAAAATAAAAAATATGATAAAAGATATTTGGAAGAGAATATTTTGAGTTAAAGCCAAATATAAGGAATCAAATTTCATAATGCCGAATTTTTTGTAGTAACGGATCAAAATGGCACTGTTAAAGGTAAAAGATATTGCGACAATTACTGGCGTGGGGGTATCTACTGTACAGTCACGTATTTATCAAGGCCTTAGAAAATTAGAAAAAGTTTTAGAAAGAGAGGAATTTTATGATGGATAAAAAAGATATTATATCGAAATTGGATGGTTATAAATTAGAAGGTGATATAGAAGGACGTGAAAAAATCATCGAATTAGGATATGAAATAATGATTAGACTTGGAATGAGTCGACATTCTTACTTTGAGCTATTCCTGTCAACTTTTCGATTCATACATGTTCATATTTGGATAATTCAATTATTCATCTTTCTATCAGGGATAACTATGGCATTAAATTTTAATAATTTACAGCCGATAAGTGAAATAATGTTATGCATCACAGGTGTAATATTCATTTCGGTTTTATTTTTTATAGATGAATTATTCAAAAGTTTTACTACAGGAATGTGGGAATTGGAACAGACATTCAAATATGATTTGCGACAACATACTATGATGAAATTATTGATTTTTGGCATTATTGATATGGTAATTGTTATTTTGCTTTCTCTTATGACTACATCTATAGTATCTTTGCCTTTGTATCAGATATTAGTCTATGTACTTGTTCCATACAATATTGTTTGTATTATTTTATTTTCGCTTATAACTATATGGAGAAAGCAATTACATAATTATTTTCTATGGTGTATATCGGGAAGTATTTGTGTCGCAGTTATTTTAATTGCAAATATCTTTAAAATATATGAAATCCGATTGCTTTATTGGGGAATAGCATATTTCATTACAACGACAATATTGGGAATTATCTTATATTCTCAAATTAAAATAATCAAATGGGAGGTAGCTTCAGTATGGAATTAACTATTAATAATATAACAAAACAATATGGAAATGTAACTGTGCTTGATGATGTGTCGTATCGATTTACTCCTGGAATTTACGGAATATTAGGTGCTAATGGGGCAGGTAAAACAACTTTATTTCGTATTATTTGTGGACTGATGAGAGCAAATTGTGGAAATATACAATATGACCATAAAGATATTGCTCTGCAAGCGGAATATTATCGCTCGATTCTTGGATTCTTACCACAAGATTTTCGATACTATCCTGATTTTACAGGATTAAATTTTATGATGTATATCGCTTCATTGAAAGGTTTAAATGGGAAAATAGCAAAAAAGAGATAGTTGATGCAGTCTGTGATCTTCTCATCCCATTGTTCTAAGTCAAATTGGAGCAGAGAAGAGTAACACATGTCATAGAGAGATACGACATGCTTCGACATCATTCCGGCCAGAGCAGCCTTAGGTGTGCATCCCTGTAATGAGGCAGCAATTTTAAATGCACTCAGGCGATCAATGCGGTCTCCGGTGTATTCTTTTTTCTTGTGTGCCAGCACATCGGCACATTTTCGATATTGTTGTTCAAGGACAACATTAAATTCATTTTGTGTCATATTGTAATTCCTCCTTCGTAAAATGATTTATAATTCGGGTTCCCGTGTCTTTTGTTTTTTTGGAACCTGGTTGTGGAGAATTGCTTCCACATTTTTGTCTACGGTTCTTAAATCTTGTGTCAGATCCTTTAGAGATCGGATGGATGATTTTTGCTGGTCAATCTGTTCCTGCAAGCTGGCTTTTTGTTCCTTCAATGTTTTGATAGGAAGCATCTTTCCATCGGGATAAAAAGATTTCAGCCAGTCACGGGCTTCTTCATATGCCTGAATTTCAGCGGTGTGTCCCTTTCGGAATCTGCCTTTGTTTTTCGCTTTTAAAAATTCGGTATAGATTGATTTCTGTGCAAAATATTGTCCGGTGTAATGGATCTGACGGTTGATGCTTTTCAAATTTGTATTCATTTCCATAAGCCGATCTGTTGCCTGATCTAACTGTTTTTGAGATTTGGAAAAGGCATCTTTTAATTCGGTTTGGGTATTGTATCCATGTTCTTGCACGTAGATAATGGTATTTGCCATTTCCTGAAGATTGGATATTTTTACCCGATGAGCATATCCGGGACTTTGCATTGCTTTCACATTTTTCTGAAGATCTACCACCAACCGTAAATGCGATCTGACATAAAGAATGGTTATTGGATCTTTTCGTAAGAAGAGCTGTTCCAAATGTTCTTTGCCGTATTGAGTTTCCAAAGCCTTCTCTGTAATCCGTTTGTCCCGATCCGGATGGAGATACCGATATCTTCCTCTTTCTTCAATGACGGAAATCTGATATTTTTCAAAAAGCAGAGATTGGAATTCCTGAAAGCTTTTAGAATGCGAACTGCATTCTTTGATGGCATTCCTAAGTTCCTGCTTCTGTGTCTGAAACATTGTGGCAGTTGGTTTCAACCCATCTGCAATGATTTTTTTGTTTGTCTCTTCTAATTTTTTCTGCCCGGTTTTTTGAGCCATATATTCTGCTTACGATGAACAGCAGGCCAAAGGCTCCCAAATATGCCAGAAACAAGAATGTGATCGTGATCGGGGGCTCAGGATCCGGTAAAACCAGATTTTACGTGAAACCCAATCTGATGCAGATGACAGATCGCGTATCTTATGTGGTGACAGATCCAAAGGGAACAATCATTGTAGAATGTGGAAAGATGCTGGTAAATGGAGGCTACCGGATCAAAGTGCTGAACACGATCAATTTTAAAAAGTCCATGCACTATAATCCATTCCATTACATTCGCAGTGAAAAAGATATCTTAGTTCACTAATTTTTATCGGCTGTCCCTTCCGATAAAGAATTAGTGCAGTATCCATTTTTGTGGATACTGACTGCATCTTTGATGCCAAAGCGAGGGTATGGGGAAACGTAATCCCCATCAAGATACATGACCCGGGGATAAGACCGTTCTCATAAAATGAGGATACGGTATTACCTGGGTGGATCTTGCTCTTGAAAGATTAACCCTCTCATATAACGAAATGCTCAGAGGGCAAAATACAGGGCGAGATAGAAAAAAAGTTAAAAAACTGCTATACTACCATTCAGGAACAATAAAAAAAGCGACTTTTAGAATAGTAGAGGTATGAAGAAAATGGTAAAACCCATCATGAAAGATATATTTTTCCTGGGACAAAGATCTGATCCGGCAACAAAAGCGGATCTTCAAGTAGGAAGGGATTTAATGGATACGTTAGCTGCGAACCGTGAGGGATGTGTTGGAATGGCAGCGAATATGATCGGTGTGAAAAAACGTGTCATTATTGTAAATATGGGATTTGTAGATGTGGTAATGTTTAATCCTGTATTGGTAAGAAAAGAATCGCCTTATGAAACCGAAGAAGGATGCTTATCTCTTACGGGAGTGCGTAAGACAACGAGATATCAGACGATAGAAGTTGAATATCTGGATATGAATTGGAAGAAACAGAATTTGAAACTTGACGGTTGGACCGCACAGATTTGTCAGCATGAGCTGGATCATTTGGAAGGCATACTGATTTAAGCCGAGAGAAATTTACAGGAGTGATACTTTATGGGAACGGAAAGAACAGATGAATTATATAAGGTTTTACTTACCAAAGGATATCCGAAAGAACTTTGTGCAGAAATAGCCTATAAGAATCTGAATACAGATTATACAGCGACCAGGATGTTGGGATACTTATATCGTTATATAGAGCCCAGATTGGAAGATGTGATAGATGAAATGATTGCAATCCTAAGTGACCGGGAAGAAATCATAAAGAAAAAAGAAATGGAGCAGGCGCAGGCTGTTATAAATGAGATTTATAGGAATGGATTATAAATTTTTTATTAGTCACCCTGTAAAAATCCTCTTTTTCCTTTCGTTATATAGAAGGATCTTTTTCCTTCCTATATGTATGAAAGAAGAAAGAGGGTTTTTTATATGTCAGAAAAAAGATGTTATACCGTAAAAGAGATTCAGGAAATTTTAGATGTAAGCCGCCCGACGGTCTATGCATTATTAAAGAAAAAAGAGTTCCGATGGATCCAGTTGGATGGAGGAAAGTATAGAATTTCAAAAAAGAGTTTTGATGACTGGCTTGATAATCAGCCGGAGTAAAGGAAATCTGGGATGTTGGTTGGGAAGAAAAGTCACAATCGACATCCTAATTTTTTATTTGAAAATGATGTATGATGCAGAAAAGAAAGGAGAGTCGATCAGATGAATTACGATATCGTAGAAGCAACTTCGTTTGAAGAAGTGCTTTCTGAAATAGAGGAGAACAGTAAATACAAGCGGCTTCCTCCAAAGGAAAAAACCTGGATGACAGTTCCGGAGATGATTTACAAATGGATTGATGATGGGAAATTTTCGTCAGTAAAGATTGGATATATATCCAGAGTAAAAAGAGATGAATTTGAAGCATGGTTGAAAGAAAGAGAAAGGAAAGGGAATTAATATGGCATCGATCAGAGAACGAAAAGGAAAGTTTAATGTGATTTATAACTATAAGGATGATTCCGGCAAACGGAAACAGAAATGGGAAACATATGACACAAAAGCAGAGGCAAAGAAGAGGAAAAGAGAAATAGAATATAAACAGGAAATGGGATCGCTTGTTGTTAGAAAGTGCAATACATTGTCAGATCTGCTTACAGAGTACGTTTCCCTATATGGAAAAGAAAAATGGGCATTGTCCACTTATGAAGGGAATGTTAGTCTGATCAGAAATTATATTGAGCCTATGATTGGAACTGTAAAACTTTCGGAGATCAATACACGTTTTATGGAAAGATTCTATCAGGGATTGTTGCAGACAAAAGCAGTAGGAAATCCGGCAAAGGGAAATAAGAGAAATGAATATGTGTCAGCGAGTACTGTCAGAGATATTCACAAATTACTCCGCAATTGTTTTGAGCAGGCAATAAAATGGGAGATGTTAGAAAAAAATCCGTGTATCTATGCAACAGTGCCGAAACATAAATCACAGAAACGGGAAATCTGGACTGCAGAAACATTGATGTATGCAATGGACGTTTGTGAAGATCAACGATTGAAGCTAGCAATCAATTTGTCATTTTCCTGTTCCATGCGGTTAGGCGAATTACTTGGTCTGACCTGGGATTGTGTAGATATTTCTCCGGAAGCAATCGAAGAAAATCGTGCATATGTTTATATCAATAAGGAAACACAACGGGTAAAAAAGGAATCGCTAAAAGATCTGGAGGGAAAAGATGTCTTACTGGTATTTCCTTCGCAGCACAAAACCAACACAACTGTTCAGATTTTGAAAACACCAAAAACAGAAAGCAGTATCCGTAAGGTGTTTCTTCCAAAGAGCGTTGCAAATATGTTGGTTGAATGGAAAGCAGAACAGGACGAAGTAAAAGAAGTGCTAGGCGAGGAATATATAGATTACAATCTGGTGATGGCAACGACATTTGGAAATCCGATTGGTACCGGGGCAATCCGGGGACAATTAAAAAAACTGATCGAAGAGCATAATCTCCCTCCGGTTGTCTTCCACAGTTTAAGACATAGCAGTGTAACCTATAAATTAAAACTGAATGGAGGAGACATCAAAGCGGTTCAAGGGGATTCCGGGCATTCACAGGTTGATATGGTAACAGATGTATATTCCCATATTATTGATGAGGATCGAAGACGAAATGCAGAATTATTCGAGGAAGCGTTCTATGAGAAGAAAAATCTGGATCCAAAGATGCGAGATGAAACAGCAACTCAGACAGTAGATGTGCCGGATGATGTAGATGCAGAGCTTCTTGCAAAAGTATTGGCAAATCCGGAAATGAAAGCACTATTGGCTTCGTTGGCAAAGGCGATGAAGTAATGAAAAATAGTGAAATTTTAGTGGAAAATTCGATGTGCAGAATTTTCAGCAAGTTAAAATATAAAACAGCAGTTTTTATCCAACTATTGAAAGTTTCATCCAAAATGGGGTATAATATGGACGAAAGAACAAAGGAATGGATGATAAACTTAAGGAAGGTAGGTGTAGAGGTGAGAAAGTTTGATTATATGAAATTAGCAGATAGATTGTGGGATGGAGAAGTCGTGTCATATATTGCAAAAATTCATGAATGTAAAGGGCGTCAGGAATTATTTACAAGGCAGAAGCCGGTTGAACTGGAGCGTTTGATAGAAATTGCACGTGTACAGAGTACAGAGGCATCAAATAAAATAGAAGGTATTGTTACAACAAGTACACGTATTAAACAGCTTATGAATGAGAAAACAACACCTAAATCACGAGATGAAAGTGAAATTGTTGGATATCGTGATGTACTTAATACCATTCATGAGAGTCATGATTTCATACCAATTAGAACAGCATATATTTTACAATTACATCGTGATTTGTTAAAACATGCAGGTCTTTCCTATGGAGGTCAATTTAAGAATACACAGAATTATATCAATGAGACAAAGGCTGATGGAACAGTAGTAACAAGATTTATTCCGTTGTCACCGTATGAAACAGAACAGGCAATAGAGGCAATTTGTGAAAGTTATAGAAGAACATTGGCAATGGAAACGGTTGATCCGTTGATTTTAATTCCAACATTTATTTCTGACTTCCTTTGTATCCATCCATTCAATGATGGAAACGGAAGAATGAGCAGATTACTGACTTTATTGCTTCTGTATCAAAATGGATATGAAGTTGGAAAGTATATCAGTATAGAGAAGCAGATTGAAAAAACCAAAGATGCGTATTACGATGTATTGGAACGAATTGATTATGGATGGCACGAGGAAGAGAATGATCCAACTCCTTTTATTAAGTATATGCTTCAGGTAATTCTCGCTTGTTACAAAGAATTTGAAGAGCGAGTTGGATTGATGTCAGAAAAAAATAGAAGTACGGTATATGATGTTGTTAAAAATTATGTAACTGAAAAAATAGGTAAATTTACTGGTGCGGAGGTTATCGCAGCATGCCCGATTGGTAGTCGATCAGCTGTTTTAAATGCATTGAATAAGCTTACAAAAGAAGAGATAATTGTAAAGTGCGGTTCAGGGAGGGGAACGTTCTATGTACGGAAAGATGCTATGGAAAATGAGAACCTTCCCCAATAGAGGTGATATTATTCATAATATGTTGGAATATGTTGATATTGCTGGAGAGTATGTTTAAATCAGGTAAATGCCCGAAAAGTCTTAATGAAAATCACAATATACGAAAAAAAGGAAGGGATTTTAATGCTGAATATTTATTATGGTGATATGAAAGAAGCTGTATATAATACATCGGCTTATTTTAAATATGATTATGAAGATAGTTGGATTGTAGATCCTTTTGTGAAAGAAATGATTCAAGATGTAGATAAGTCAACAGTTTTGGATAGTGGAGTAATAGATAGTCCGGTTTTAGGAAAGATTCCGCCAACCGGGTTATCCGGAGGAGTAAAAACGTTAATCCTTTTTAAGTTTAATAAAGATAAAATTTTCAACGTATCAACCTGTGGAGATAACTGTGCGAAATGGCTGCTTAAAATTGCAGAATCGGAAGACAGGACGGTAAATCTGCGGCATTTGATGGATTTTGGTAAGGAACCTTTTACGATCCGTATTTTGAATACCAACGAAATTGTTCACTCTATGAAAGAACTGGTACCGATTGCAGGAGAATTTGTCTAATGGAGGGGTGGTACGATGAGAGGGAAACATAGAGTTATTGTATCAACAAAACGCTTAAAATATGATTTTGAAATTCGGAAAAATTTAACGATCATTCGCGGGGACAGCGCTACGGGAAAAACTACTCTTGTAGATATAATTCAGGAATATGTGAACAATCCAACAGGAAGTCCGGTAGATTTGACATGCGATAAGAAATGTTATGTGCTGGAAGGTGCTTTGTGGAAAGGACAACTGGCGGAGATTACGGACAGTATCGTATTTATTGATGAGGGAAATGATTTTATCAAGACTGAGGAGTTTGCTAGAGAAATTCAGAAAACAGATAATTATTATGTGATTGTAACGAGAGAATCCTTGCCAGCTTTACCATATAGTGTGGAAGAAATTTATGGGATCCGGACATCCGGGAAGTATGGAACATTGAAGCAAAGTTACCATGAATTATATCGGATATATGGGACAAATGAGTAGCTTGGAGAATATGCATGGACTATACGGAATTAAGAGAAAGACTAAAAATTGAATACAATAAAAAGGATGTTTTGAAAGAATCTAAGAGAAAACGTAAGAAAAATATAGCTTCTTTTTTAGGTATATCGCGCGACAGTTTGAAATATGGAGTTAAAGAAAAAAGAATTTTGTTGTATGAAACTTTAAAAGGCGAAAAAATTTATATACAATATCCGGGAAAAGAAAGTACTAATACACATCACTGGGGAGTTAAGTCCGGTGCCACCGATCATTGTGTATGAATATCA
>ENA-OROR01001943-OROR01001943.1-human-gut-metagenome-genome-assembly--contig:-NODE-1943-length-11290-cov-2.010058_pt1 | contig 11290 bp, 10 predicted proteins | sample MGYA00242135_ERZ509060 | MGnify/ENA primary metagenome ERZ509060 (study PRJEB26280, sample SAMEA2338742) | human gut metagenome | biome: human gut; feature: human-associated habitat; material: faeces... | reverse complement strand
ACCTCTTCCAGAGGACGGCAGACAAACAGTACATTTCCCACGCCGGTGTGCTTGATCTGCACCGCATCATTCTTATAGAAGAAACTGATCATCGGCACATGCTGATACTTGATATTCTCATCAGGAACCTCGATCTTTACAGGAAATGTAACATCCATGCCGTTAACCTTCAGCGCAATATCAAAGCGGGAAGAAGTCTCCTCCATCGTCCTGGTCAGCTCATCCATGGAAATATGAAACTTCCTGATAAAAAACGGATCGTCATCTTTCACCCCTGCCAGCGTCTTTTTGCTGACCGGAATGTCAAAGGGCTGACGCGCTCTCTCGCCGATCACCAGGACAGCGTCCTCAAAGGTGAACGTGCCGTCGTCTACCACTCCCACCTGCAGCTGCAGGGAAAGGCCGTCTTTGGTCAGAGAAATATGCTGTACGTTGCACATCCTTTCCAGCACCCGCAGGTACGCGCCTCTGCTCGGGGCATAGCTGGCCTTTACCTCCCCGCTTCTGGTGTAAACCATGAGGATATTCTCCCCGAAAGGCTGCCAGAACAGAATCTTCCGCAATTTTTTATTTTCCACCGTCAGTCCGGTACTCACATTTTTCTTAAGCTCAAAATCATCGAACTTCTTCTGCCAGATCTCGGCCTGCGAGCCTTCTCCCTCTTTCCGGACCTCCAGAACATTATCTGTAAATGTAACCGATATTTTCATACGCTCCTCCGAATTAATTCCTACTAAATCCCCAGAATACGTTTTACTTCCCCGCACATCTCTTCTTTGCCGCAGACGGTGTCATGAAGCACCGGAGCGGAACGGATATCTTCGATAGCCTGCGGCACCGGCACGCCGGATAACCGGTTCAGCTCATCCACCAGCTCAAAATCACTCTGGGAATCATAAGCCGGGTCAATAGCGTTCATGACGCTTCTGGTAAACTTGTACGGACTTGCGGTTGAAGCGATGATAGTCTTTGTTTCATCCGCCGTGTCCGCTTTATACTTCTCATAGACGCTCTTTGCTACCGCCGTGTGAGTATCCATGATATAACCTGTTTTTTCGTACACATCCTTAATGGCTGCAGCCGTCTCCTCTTCACTGGCAAAATTACCGTAAAAATCTTTCAGCTGCTCCCGCATCTCATCGGTGATCTCATAGCGGCCGGTCTCGTTCAGTGCCTTCATGTAGGCGTTATTCTTCTCCGCGTCTCTTCCCGCCGTCTGATAAATCAGTCTCTCCAGGTTGCTGGAAATCAGAATATCCATGGACGGAGAGGAAGTCAGAATAAACTCTCTGTTCTTGTCATAGCATCCGGTGGCAAAGAAATCAAACAGCACTTTGTTCTCATTGGAAGCGCAGATCAATTTTGCAATCGGCACGCCCATCTGTTTTGCGTAGTAAGCCGCCAGAATGTTGCCGAAGTTACCGGTCGGCACAACCACATTGATTGCTTCCCCTGCCTTTACTTCACCGTCTGCGAGCAGGCGTGCATAAGCATATACATAGTAAACAATCTGCGGAACCAGACGTCCGATATTGATAGAATTGGCAGAGGAGAACTGGTATCCGGCTTCATTCATGACCTTTTCAAGTTCTTTATCACCGAAAATCTTCTTAACACCGGTCTGTGCATCATCAAAATTGCCATTGATACCGATTACATAAGTATTGTCACCCTTCTGGGTTACCATCTGCTTTTCCTGAATCGGGCTGACACCGTGCTTTGGATAGAACACGATAATCTTAGTTCCCTTAACGTCAGCAAATCCTGCAAGAGCAGCCTTTCCTGTATCTCCTGAAGTTGCAGTCAAAATTACAATTTCATTCTTTACGTTGTTTTTCTTTGCAGAAGTAATCAGTAAATGTGGCAGAATGGATAATGCCATATCTTTAAACGCAATTGTTGAACCGTGGAACAATTCTAAATAGTATGCACCATCAGCCTTTACAAGCGGTGCAATGACCTTTGTGTCAAACTTTGAATCATATGCTTTGTTAATGCAGCTCTTTAATTCTTCCTCTGTAAAGTCATCAAGCATCAGCTTCATCACTTCATATGCCACTTCCTGATAAGACATCTTTGATAATTCTTCAAAGCTCTTATCCAATGCCGGAATCTGCTCCGGTACGTATAAACCACCGTCTGCCGCAAGACCCTTTAAAATTGCCTGTGATGCAGTAACCTTTACGCTGTCGTCTCTGGTACTTCTGTAAAACAAACTCATTCTCTTCTTCCACCTTTATATTTTCATTCAAATTCTGCTTAAAACAGTATTCAGTTGACATTATACAACAGGATTTTTGGAAACACAATAGCTTTTAAGGTATTTTGTATTTATGTATTTTATGTTACAATCTTTTACAGATACGTAAGGGGGAGCTTTTACGCAGGCAGCGCGAATCCACTCTTATCGCAGAACCGGATACATTAAAATATCTACAAAAGGAGAGTACGTTATGGCAACAGGGGTTTATACAGCATATAAAAAAGACGGCACCGAATACTACCGGGTATCGCTGACCTGTCAGAATAAACATATCAGTCTTGGAAGCTTTGACGATTACAAGACTGCTGCCGCCGTCTATTCCGAAGCCAATGCCATTGTGCGGGATGAAAAAAGTTCCCATTTTGTCAATGCTGCAGAAAAAATAACAAGCTACTCCTCCTGCACTTCTGCACTGGCTTTTGAAAAATTTATGATTCTTTTGAATCTCCGGGATAATAACATTTATATTAAAACACCGGTTTATCTGTGTGATAAATATTTTTTATACTTTTTTTCACCGGAGGCATTGCAATCAGTATTTACGAAGGACTTCCTCTTTCAAGCTGTTTATATGAAGCTGCATCTGCGGTCTGTACCGTTGGACTAACATTGGGCATTACTCCAAAGCTGCACATTCTGTCCCGTTTTATATTGATTCTTCTTATGTATCTCGGGCGTGTCGGCGGACTAACATTAATTTATGCAATTCTGTCTAATAAAAACAGAAACAATGCAAAAATGCCTTTAGAAAAAATAACTATCGGATAATACAAGGAGGATAGTGTGAAAAATAACGCTGATGCGCTTATTTTTCACACGGCTATTTGTTTCTGAGCGAAAACAAATAGCCATGATTGCAGATGAGAAATCGCCTGCGCGAATTTCTCATCGCAACTTTACGACAAAGTCGCTCAGAAATGAGGATTATTATGAAAAACATTTTACTTATCGGACTCGGACGTTTCGGCAGACACATTGCAATTCAGCTCAACCAGCTTGGTCATGATATTATGGCTATTGACACGAATGAAGAAAGAGTCAATGACATTCTTCCATTTGTCACCAATGCACAGATTGGCGACAGTACCAACCCTGATTTTTTAAAATCACTTGGCATTGGAAATTTTGATATCTGCTTTGTTACTATCAGTGGAAGCTTCCAGAATTCACTTGAAACTACATCACTGTTAAAAGAGCTTGGTGCCAAATTAGTCATTTCCCGTGCCGAACGTGATGTCCAGGAAAAATTTCTTTTACGCAATGGTGCAGATAAAGTCATTTATCCTGAAAAACAGGTGGCAAAATGGGCATCCATCCGATATACCGATGATCACATTCTGGACTATATGGAGGTGGATGCTTCCCACGCTATTATTGAAGTTGAAGTTCCTTCCGGCTGGATTGGCAAAACAGTCGGTGAACTGGATATCCGTAAAAAATATAATATCAATATTATGGCTGTTAAAAGCAACGGAAAAATTAATATGTCTGTCTCAACAAACACTTTGTTTACCAATAATATTACTTTATTAGTTCTTGGTGAATATAAAGCAATTCAAAAATGTTTTCATATTTAATAGGTAAGGAGATGGTTCTAATGACAGATATATTTCTTGCTTTCAGTTTACTTTTTATCTTTATTATCGTCGGCTTTTGGATTATGTCCAAAATCGACCGCTTTATTAACAGCTTACGCGATAAACTTCAAAAAGATGATGCCATGGAAGATGATAACACAAAAGGTAATGATCATGAAGATTGGTAAAACAACTTCTGAAGCATAAAATTTTAAAAAATCGAAGATTATCATTCTATATCATGGTATAATAAATCAAATCGGACAATGGTGGTGAAATAAATGGATAAGACATACACAAATGGTTCAGACCGGACAGAAGAACACATATTAGTCTGTCTGTCTTCCTCTCCTTCCAATAAAAAAATTGTGCATACCGCAGCAGCAATGGCTGCTGCCCTGCATGCACGTTTTACCGCGCTTTATGTTCAAAACAGAATATTATCGGATACATCTGATAAAAAAAGGCTTGAAGAACATATTCATTTTGCTGAAAAACTCGGTGCAGAAATTGTAACAACGCATGGTGAAAATATTCCTGTTCAAATTGCAGAATACGCACATCTATCTAATGTTACAAAAATCGTTATTGGACAGAGCAATGCAAAACGAAGCCATTTTTTCAGCAGGGCCGCACTCACAGAGCAGTTGATTAAAGCAGCTCCTGACATTGATATTCATATTATTCCGGATGCTGTTAAATCAGAAATTTATCCTAAAAAGCAGCCTTTACTGTATACCAACAAACCATCCTTAAAAGACTGCTTTTTAACAATATCCATATTTGCCATCTGTACACTCATCGGATTGCTGTTTCAAAAGCTGAAATTTACAGATACAAATATTGTTACAATATACATCCTTGGCGTACTGCTCACTTCTATTGTAACAAACGGATATCTTTGTAGTATTTGCAGTTCTTGTTTGAGTGTGGTCCTATTTTGTTTCTTCCTGACCGAACCACGTATGTCTTTTCAGACTTATGCCGTTGGATATCCCGTAACTTTTTTGATTATGCTGATATCCTCTGTACTGACCGGAACACTTGCAGCTAAATTAAAAACGCATGCAAAGATCTCTGCGCAGCTTGCATTCCGGACACAAATTTTATTTGATACCGACCGCTTACTGCAAAAAGCAACCGGCAGTACAGAGATTCTTAGTATTACCTGCTCACAGCTTGCCCGGCTGCTCAACCGCAATATTACAGCCTACGTCGCAGAGCAAGGCACACTCTCAAAGGGGCAGCTTTTTTTTAATAAAAAGGAGACTCCCGCAGAAGACATTTTAACCGAAAAGGAATATGAAATTGCCAAATGGGTGTATGAGAATAAAAAACGCGCCGGTGCCACAACCCGTCATTTTAACGATGCAGAATGTCTATATCTTGCAATCCGTATCGGAAATAATGTGTATGGTGTCATTGGAATTCCCGTAAAAAAAGACTCCCTGGATTCCTTTGAGCACAGTATTCTGCTTTCCGTTATTAACGAATGTGCTCTTGCCATGGAAAATTCGCAAAATGCAATAGAAAAAGAAAAAAATGCGATTTTAGCAAAAAACGAACAGCTTCGTGCCGATCTTTTACGGGCAATTTCCCATGATCTGCGTACCCCGCTGTGTTCCATCTATGGCAATGCCGATATGCTGCTAAACAATGATACCTGCCTCGATACGTCAACTAAACATCAGATTTACACGGATATCTATGACGATTCTGAATGGCTGATTGGTGTAGTAGAAAACCTGTTATCTATTACAAGATTAAATGACGGACGGTTAAAATTTAAATTTACCGACCAGCTTGTAGATGAAGTTATTGCAGAATCACTGCGGCATATTAACCGGAAACACGACAATCATAAAATCATTGCCGACTGTAATGAATTAATTCTTGCCCGTATGGATGTGCGCCTTATTATTCAGGTTCTTGTTAATTTGATTGACAATGCTGTAAAATACACCCCTGCAGGTTCAACAATTTATATCCATGCCGTCAAAAAAAGCGCAGAAGCACAAATCAGCGTAACGGATAACGGTCCGGGTATTCCCGATCCAATAAAACCGCATATCTTTGAAATGTTTTATACCGGAAAAAACACAAGTGCTGACAGTCATCGCAGTCTTGGTCTTGGACTTGCGCTTTGCCATTCTATTATTGAAGCACATAATGGAAAACTTAATCTTACTGACAATGTACCACATGGCTGCATTTTTACTTTTACACTACCACTGAGCGAGGTGACATTAAATGAATACATTATTAATTCTGGTTGTTGAAGATGACCGTCCTGTACGCAATCTGATTGTAACCGCATTAAAAACACACGACTATAAATATCTGACCGCCGAAAACGGAAATTCGGCCATTTTAGAAGCTTCGTCCCATAATCCGGATATTGTACTGCTTGATCTTGGTCTTCCCGATATGGAAGGTGTTGATGTAATCAAAAACATCCGGACATGGTCCAATATGCCCATTATTGTCATCAGCGCCAGAAGTGAGGATGCTGATAAAATAGAAGCCCTTGATGCCGGTGCTGATGATTATATTACGAAACCTTTTTCCGTTGAAGAACTTCTTGCACGCATACGCGTTACCCAGCGCCGTCTTGCAATTATTCAATCCGACGAAAATCAGGAATCCTCTGTTTTTATAAACGGTCAGCTAAAAATAGATTATACGGCCGGCTGCACCTATCTAAATGGTGTGGAGCTTCATTTAACGCCAATTGAATACAAACTCCTGTGCCTGCTCTCCCGCAATGTAGGAAAAGTATTAACACACACCTATATTACTCAGCAAATCTGGGGCAGCAGCCTTGAAAATGATATTGCTTCCCTGCGCGTTTTTATGGCAACACTCCGAAAGAAACTTGAGGTTTCCCAAAATGATATCCAATATATTCAAACACATATTGGAATCGGATACAGGATGCTAAAAATCGAATAAATGGTACAAATATTCAATCAGCTCAGGCGCTTATCCCCGCCTGGCCACCCACAACATTAAAAAGAACGCAGGAAATCATTCCTGCGTTCTCTTATAGGTATGTATCCGTATTGCGGATTCGCGCACTGCGGATTTTACCGGTCCTTTCGATTTACTGTGGCTGCTTACCGATATAAGCTAAGATACCACCATCAACGTAAAGAATATGTCCGTTTACTGCATCTGAAGCTTCTGAAGCTAAGAATACAGCAGGACCAGCTAATTCTTCCGGCTTTAACCATCTGTTAGCAGGTGTCTTAGCACAGATGAACTGATCGAATGGATGTCTTGAACCATCTGCCTGACGTTCTCTTAACGGAGCTGTCTGAGGTGTTTCAATATAACCAGGTCCGATACCGTTACACTGGATATTGTACTGACCATATTCAGAACAGATATTTCTTGTAAGCATCTTTAAACCACCCTTAGCTGCAGCGTAAGCTGAAACTGTTTCACGGCCTAATTCTGACATCATAGAGCAGATGTTGATAATCTTACCATGACCTCTTTCGATCATTGAAGGGATAACTGCCTTAGATACGATGAAAGGTGCATTTAAGTCAACGTCGATAACCTGTCTGAACTGTTCAGCAGTCATATCGCACATTGGAATTCTCTTGATGATACCAGCGTTGTTTACAAGGATATCGATAGGAGCTACATCCTTAGCAATCTGAGCTACCATAGCATTAACCTGTTCCTCGCTTGTAACGTCACAAACATATCCGTGAGCATCGATACCTGCTTCCTTATATGCTGCAAGTCCCTTATCTACTAATTCCTGCTTAATATCGTTGAAAACGATTGTTGCACCAGCCTTAGCCATACCGCTAGCGATAGCGAAACCGATACCGTAAGAAGCACCTGTAACTAAAGCAACTTTTCCTTCAAGTGAAAAATTTACTGACATTTTAAAATCTCCTTTTCTTAGTTTGTTTATAAATGAAACCCTTGCGGATACCATTCCGGTAAATTATGTAAATCCCAATACCGCAGATTATACGGATATTAGCGTAAGTCCTTCATATCGACATCATCCATGTCATCGAAGTCCTGATTTTCACCAACCATGCCCCAGATAAATGTATAAGCATGTGTTGCAGAAGCTGAATGGATAGACCAGCTCGGTGAAATAACTGCTTCTTCATTTCTCATAACAATGTGGCGTGTTTCTGTCGGTTCACCCATATAATGGAAAACAACAGCGTCATCCGGTACTTCAAAGTACAGATAAACTTCCATTCTTCTGTCATGTGTATGACATGGCATTGTATTCCATACACTGCCCGGTTCAAGGCATGTCATACCCATTTCAAGCTGACAGCTTTCAACCTGTCCCGGAAGAATGTACTTGTTGATTGTTCTGTGATTTGCACTTTCAAGACATCCAAGTTCCTTCTTATTTTCAGGAAGAATGTCCTTTGCAGGGTCGATAAATACTGTCGGATAAGTCTTGTGTGCCGGTGCACTGTTGAAATAGAACTTTGCAGGATTTGAAGCATCATCACTTGCAAATGAAATTTCTTTTGCACCCATTCCGATATACATACCGTCCTTGTACTTAAACTTGTATTCTGTACCGTCAACTGTAACTGTACCGTTACCACCGATATTGATAATACCCATTTCACGTCTTTCGAGGAAATACTTTGCACGAAGCTCAGCACCTGCCTCTAATACTAATGTCTTCTTTGCCGGTGTTGCTGCACCTACAATAATTCTGTCAATCTGGCTGTAGATTGTCTTAATCTCATCTACTGCGAATAAATCCTGAATCAGGAAATCATGTCTTAATCTGTCTGTGTCGTAATTCTTTACGTCTGCTGGATTTGCACCTGGTCTTACTTCCATTACAATTCTCCTTTTCTAAAAAAAATTGGCTCAATTTGCCTTAATTATCTATATCTTACCATATTTCCTACAAAATTACAATACAAATTGTAAGTGTTTACATTTTATGCTACAATCTCAGTAAAATCTACACTTAGGAATGTCTGCTGTATGCCGTGTCCTGCACGTTCACAGCCCCGGATTCCTATAAATAACGACAAATAAGGACTACTGTTATGAATCATTATCTGATAACCATTCAATATGACGGTTCTGCCCACCGCGGCTGGCAGCGCCTTGCAAATGAACCCGATACCGTTCAGGGAATTTTAGAAAATGCCCTGTCTGCATATTTTAAGGAAAGCATACGCATTACCGGAAGCGGTCGCACCGATGCCGGTGTCCACGCACTGCGCCAGTACGCGGATTTTTTCTGCCGTGCTTCTTTAAATATACAGGATACGCAGTTTTTAACGGACTTTAACAACACCCTGCCGTCCGATATCCGGGTAACAAGTATCCGCCCTGTTTCCGCCGGATTTCACAGCCGCAAAAGCACCGTCAGCAAAACGTATACATATTACACAATGCTTTCAGGCAAACCGGACGTTTTTTTCAAAAGCTACGCATACTGCCCTGCTGACACACCGTTCCGTTTAAAAAATGCTGACCTGCCGCCGCTTTCTTATCCTGAAATGCGCACCGCCGCCGATGCCTTGTGCGGCACACACGACTTTACCAGCTTTACCTCGGATAAAACGCCCGGTAAATCCCATGTGCGCCGGATTGATTCTATCACTGTTGATACGGTCACACTGCCCTCCGGCATAGAGCTTTTACGCTTTACCTTCTGTGGAAACGGCTTTTTATACAATATGGTGCGTATTTTATCGGGTACACTGCTGTCTGTGGGACTGGGGCAGATTCCCGCCGCACAGATTCCCGCAATTATTGAAGGAAAAAGCCGTCCGCTTGCCGGTCCGACACTTCCGCCCTGCGGTCTGTTTTTAACCGATGTCACATACCCTTAAAACTTTATCAGATACTTTATCCTGTATTTTTTCATTAAATGTCTTTTTCCGTGATGACACCGTGAATGAGCGGTCGTACCGGTACGGGTTCTTCCGAAAATGAATATGCGCCTGCCAGCCGCTTCTTTGCCGCTTCAAGCTTAACCTTATCATTGGCATAAAGCCTGGCTAGCGGCTCATTTTCTTTTACAAAATCACCGACTTTTTTGTTTAACACAATTCCTGCCGATAAATCAATCACGGAATCCTTTGTTTCCCTGCCGCCGCCTGCCGTCATTGCGGCAAGTCCGACTTCCTCGGACTGGATATGGGCAATATAGCCCGTCTTTGGCGCAGTAATCGTATCGGTATATGTGGCATGAAGCAGACGTTGTGGATTTTCCACATCTTCCCTGCTGCCGCCCTGTGCCGTCACAAATTCAATCATTTTTTCATAAGCAGAGCCGTCCTTTAATGTCCCTCTGAGCTTATCTGCGGCTTCTTCCAAAGAATCCGCTTTTCCTGCCGATACGAGCATATACGAACCGAGTGCCACACACAAATCTTCAAGGTCTTTGGGTCCGTTGCCCTTTAACGTATCAATGGCTTCTATCACCTCTAACGCATTTCCGACGGCAAACCCTAACGGTTCATCCATTTCCGAAATGACTGCGGCGGTCTTTCTACCCGCACCGTGTCCGATACGCACCATTTCCTTTGCAAGCTTTCGGGCAGCTTCTTCCGTTTTCATAAATGCGCCGCTGCCCACTTTTACATCAAGCACAATCGTATCTGCTCCCGCCGCAATCTTTTTACTCATGATACTGCTTGCGATTAACGGCAGACTATCCACGGTATCGGTTACATCTCTTAACGCATACAGCTTTTTATCGGCAGGCGCTAAATTTCCGGTCTGACCTGTAATCGCCATGCCGATTGTGTTGACATTCTGTATAAATTTTTCTTCGGAAAGCGCCGTGCTAAACCCCGGAAAACTCTCCAGCTTGTCAATCGTTCCACCGGTGTGTCCAAGCCCTCTGCCGCTCATTTTTGCCATTTTAACGCCCAGCACTGCCGCCATCGGTGCGAGTACCAGGGTCGTCTTGTCGCTGCCCTTCCTGGACCAGTGCGCCAGGGCCGGCTATGCGGTGGAGGAGGACGGCCGCTGGCACCTGACGCCCCGGGGCTTTCTGGTGTCCAACCAGATCATCGGCGGCATGCTGGACGCACTGGCGTCGGAAAAGCGCCGCCGGGCGGAGGCCACCGCCCGAGGAGACTTCCGGGTGGATCTGGGAAATCCCGGGAAGGCATGAGTGCACATTTGAAAAGGTCCCGCCGCTGAACGCGGCGGGACCTTTTTCTGCCCCGAAAACCCAGCGCAGCGGATTCCCCGATTTTGGTATAATTTCCGGAAAATCCGTCCATACTCCCCGCAGACCAATACTCAAGAGGAGGGGTATGATGGAAAATAAACACACAGGCGCGCTCAGCGGCGTGGGATTTTACGCAACGCTGGTCATCTGTCTGCTGGCCGTCGGCGTCGGAGGGTATTTTCTGCTCTTCGGCGGCCAGGAGACCGCCCAGGAGGAAGAAGAGGCTCCCCAGACGGCGGTGACTGC
>ENA-OROR01001935-OROR01001935.1-human-gut-metagenome-genome-assembly--contig:-NODE-1935-length-11327-cov-2.820440_pt1 | contig 11327 bp, 11 predicted proteins | sample MGYA00242135_ERZ509060 | MGnify/ENA primary metagenome ERZ509060 (study PRJEB26280, sample SAMEA2338742) | human gut metagenome | biome: human gut; feature: human-associated habitat; material: faeces... | reverse complement strand
GCTCGTGTTCTTCACGCTGGCGTTCCTGTTTGCCCAGCATCCCGAGAAACTCTCCAAAGTGCTCGGCCGATTCATGGGACCGTTGCTGCTGGTGCTCATTGCTGTCCTGTTCATCGCCTGCCTGATCCACGGCATCGGCACCCCGGCCAACCCGATGGGCGACTACTCCACAAACCAGATCGCACGCGGCTTCCTCGACGGCTACCAGACCATGGACCTGCTCGCCGCGCTCTACTTCGGCATCGTGATCTCTGCGAATATCCGCGCCCAACAAGTCGATGACGAATCGCAAGTGCAGAAGGAGACCGCGTATGCCGGGCTCGGCACCGGCGTACTGCTGATCGTGATTTACGGCGCGCTAAGCTACGTGGGCGTGGTGTCCGGCGCCATCGCCACCATCGACCCCACCAAAGACACGGGCGCGACCGTGCTCACCAACCTCACCTCATCCCTGTTCGGCACGTTCGGTACTGCGTTCCTTGGCATCGTGTTCGTCATCGCCTGCCTCAACGTATGCACCGGACTGATCGGCACCTGCGCCACCTACTTCCATACTCGGTTCCGGACCGTCGCCGGCCGAACGTTGAGCTACCGCACCTGGCAGGTCATCTTCACCGTGTTCAGTTTCATCGTGTCCAATGCCGGGCTAAGCGCGATCATCAAGGTTTCCGTGCCGGTGTTGTCCGCACTGTATCCGATCGCCATCGTGCTGGTACTGCTGACGCTGACCCACAAGTCGCTCGGCGCGCGATTCCCGCGCGTCTACTTCTGGACCGTGCTGCTGGTGGGCATCGCATCCTTCGCCACCTGCATCTCCAGTTTGGTCGCCGTCTTCGGCGGTTCCATCGGCTGGCTGGACGCGGCGCTGGCTATGCTGCCTTTGCAGCAATACCAGCTCGGCTGGGTGGTCCCGGCTATCCTCGGTGTTGCCATTGGTATCGCCGATGCTCCGCGACGGTAGTTCTTCCCGGTCTGTGCCGGAGTCTGGCGGTCGGTCGGTGATGGCGGCTGCCGCAGTATCCCTCCTATAAAGCGGCATACAGAATTCCTGTATGCCGCTGGTCTCCGCCCATCTGCCATAGTTATACTGGCATCATCGACGACGGCGATAACGGCATAAGGTGGGGTGAGTCATGGACACCAGTGATAGACAGATAGCGGAAACCGGCCGGAATCGCGAGCTTGGGCTGATTCCGGCCATGGTGATGGCGGTTGTTGCGACGCTCAGTGGTGCCGGTGTATCGTTCGCGCCATTATATGAGCGCATTTGGGGCGGCATGATGTTGCATCCGAATTGTCCGGCGATTGGCAGAATGACCTACTATCTCTCGGGCCAAGCAACTGACGATTATGGAGCCTGCGTCACCTCACCACTGTGGTTTATGACGGTGACTGCGCTGAGTGTTGTCGCGATTCTCTGTCTGACTGTTGCGGGAGTACAGGGCTTTTCGCGCCATCGGCTCTGTTCGGTGTTTAGTGTTCTTATTGCGGCAGTGGCTGTTGCGATCATATTGGTGTTGAGTGCGAATACCAAGATTGTAACGTTGTGGGCGATGTATGCGGTGACGTGGCTGGTGCACGCCATAGTCACCTCATATCTGAGCAACGGTTGGATACGAATCGCGCGACTGTTGTTCGTATGGCAGATTGGCGTGATGCCGGTATTCGTCACCGAATATTCAGTATCCGACGAGGTCAACTTCAGCGGCGGCGCAACCATCGCTTGCGGACTTGGACTTGCGGCATATGCGCTGGTGCAATGCGCCTCTCTTACCATCGACTCGCAAAACAACAGTAATCGAATCACGCCAGAACGCAGTGGTATACGGGCTACCTCCTTGCACGACCTGTTCCACACCATCAGCATCAACGCATCCGCCATACGCAATTGCTCTGTTCCCGTTGCCCTGTTCTGGTCAGGTATCACGTTCTTTACCTACAGCTACAACACTGGTAGACACACCGATTTCTGCCCAGCGCTATCGGCAACTGACAATGCAGGTCTTGTCGCTTATTGCATCGGCCATGAAGCTTTGGGACTGCTGACCGTCGTGTTGTGCGTGCTGCCATTGTTCTCCCTGCTTTCGGCGATTACGGCCATCACGTTGGCTGCACGCAACGCAAATAACGGCGGTAACGCTGCCAATGCCGATGGCTCTCGAAATTCAGCCGCCGTGTGCTATCTGCTCCTGGCAACCGCACTGTCCGCCACGGCCTTCGTCATCGCCTTCACCTTGGCATAGCGCGGACCACCATGCCGCGGTTCGCGCGATCGCTGGGATACAGCGCTTCCTGCGCACGACGCGACACCACCGGCATAAGATCTCCTTCATATCACGAAACAATCGAGCGTGTTCGTTTGCGCCAAGGATCAGCTCTGCCAGTAGTAGCTGAAGAAGTCGGAGATCTCCCCCATGGTTTCGCGCAGCATGCCCATGCGCGGCAGGTACACCACGCGGAAGTGGTCGGGGCGATGCCAGTTGAACGCGCCGCCGTGGCTGATGAGGATGTGCTTGTCATGCAGCAGGTCGAGCGCGAACTGCTCGTCCGAGTGGATGTTGAAGCGTTTGACGTCGATCTTCGGGAAGATGTAGAACGCGGCCTTCGGCTTGACGGCGGTGATGCCGGGGATCTGGTTGAGCATGTCGTAGACGAGGTCGCGCTGGTCGTGCACGCGGCCGCCCGGCACGATGTAGTCGTTGACGCTCTGGTGGCCGCCAAGCGCGGTCTGCACCACGGACTGGGCGGGCACGTTCGAACACATGCGCATGTTGGCGAGCATGTTGAGGCCCTCGATGTAGTCCTTGGCAATGCGCTTGTTGCCGGACAGGATCATCCAGCCGATGCGGTAGCCGGCGATCATGTGCGATTTCGACAGGCCGGAGAAGGTCACGCAGAACAGGTCCGGGGCCATCGAGGCGATGGAGATGTGCTGCAGGCCGTCCATGACGAGGCGATCGTAGATTTCGTCGGAGAAGATGATGAGCTGGTGTTCGCGCGCGATGTCGACGATCTGCTGGAGCACTTCCTTTGGGTAAAGTGCGCCGGTGGGGTTGTTCGGGTTGATGATGACAATCGCCTTGGTGTTGCTGGTGATCTTGGAGCGGATGTCGTCGATGTCCGGATACCATTCGGACTGTTCGTCGCACAGGTAGTGCACGGCGGTGCCGCCGGCCAGGTTCACGCAGGCGGTCCACAGCGGGTAGTCCGGGGAGGGCACGAGCACTTCGTCGCCGGTGTCGAGCAGCGCGGACATGGACAGGTTGATGAGCTCGCTGACGCCGTTGCCGGTGTAGATGTCGTCGATGGTGACGTTCGGGATGTTCTTCAGCTGCGCGTACTGCATGATGGCCTTGCGCGCGGAGAACAGGCCCTTGGACGGCGAGTAGCCTTCGGTGTCGGTGAGCTGGTGGGCCATGTCGTAGACGACTTCGTCCGGCGTGCGGAAGCCGAAGGGTGCCGGGTTGCCGATGTTCAATTTCAGGATGTGGGTGCCGTTGGCCTCCATGCGCATCGCCTCGTCGGCGACCGGGCCGCGCACGTCGTAGAGCACGTTGTCGAGCTTGTGCGATTTGCCGAAGGTGCGGCGGCGGCCCACGGGAATCTCGCTGTCCGTCTGGGGCTTGGCGGCACCCATGGCAAGCGGTGTGGCGGCGTGTTCGCCGTCCGTGACGCTGTTGGATGCGTCCGAGTTCAATTGCGTGGTGGATTCCTCGCCGCGCAGCCAATTCGTGTCGACGTCCAGTTCGCTGGCCAGGAATTCGAGCACGTCCTCGCGGGGCATGGTCTTGCCGGCCACATATTGGCTGATGTGGCTCTTGCCCATCTTTACGCCACGATGTTCGGCGGCGTGCACCAAATCGACCTGCTTCAATCCCCTGCTGTTCATCGCATTGCGCAGACGTTCCGCAAACACCGATACGCTCATATCCTTATGCCTCCAACCGGGAGTTCAATTTATCTTTTGAACAACGGTTCAAAGCATACCCCCGGTTCAACACAAGTTCAATTTTGGCGTGTTCTCGAGTCTCGACCGGTTCAACCCAACTGCGCTTCAATCCATTGGGCGACGCCGTCCTCGTTGTTGGACGGGCAGATCTCGTCGGCGACGGACAACACCTTGGGGTTCGCGTTGGCCACGGCCACGCCCCGGCCGGATTCGCTCATCATGTTGATATCGATGAGGTCGTCGCCGAAGGCGGCTGTCTGTTCAAGCGGCACGTCCAGTCGCTCGCACAGCAGGTGCAGCGCGTGCTCCTTGTTGGCCTGCGGGTTCATGAGCATCCACATCACGCCTTCGCTGATGGAGATGTCGAAGTCCGGCGGAATCAGCGCACGCAGCTCGTTCCACTGTTCAGGTTCGGGGAAGATGGTGATTTTGTCCGCCACGCCTTCGGGCACGTCGTGGAAGTTCGTGTATTGGAAGGCCTGAGTTTTCCAATACACGCGCACATCGAAGTTGGTGTAGCGCACGTCGTTCATCACGATGCCGAGCTTCAGGCCGGGCATGCGATCGAGCAGGAACAGACAGACTTCGCAGGCACGCCGTGAGGAGAAGCCAATCTTGATCAAATGGTTCTCATCGGCCGGCGTGGCACCTGAGGTGAGCAGGTCGAAGTTGGAGTGGGCCGGGTCGAAATCGATGAGGGCGCCGTTCAGATAGATTACGGCGTCCACCGGCAGTTTTTCGGCGAACTGGAGACCGGTACTCACCGGCCGCGCGGTGGCGATGGCGAATTGCATTCCGGCATCGTGCGCGCGGTTGATGGTGTCGATGCTGCGCTGGGTGATGAACCGGTCCTCGAATACCTCGGCGTCGTGCAGCAACGTGCCGTCGAGGTCGGCGACCAGCAGTCGGGGTTGTTTCGGCGTGATGGCGTCGAGAATCACAGCAGCCCCTCGCAGTGTTCACGCACGAGTTCGGCGGAATGGTGCAGTTTGGCCCGCTCGTCCTCGCTCAGATCGAGTTCGACGATCTCGTTGGCACCATTGGCGCGCAGTTCAGTGGGGACGCCGAGGAACACGTCATGTTCGCCGTATTCGCCGTCCAACAGGGTGGAGACGGGCACGATGCGGCGTTCGTCCCACAGGATGGTCTGTACGATGCCGGCCACGGTGGAGGCGATGCCGAAGTTGGTGCCGCCCTTGGCCGCGACGATCTCATTGCCACGGGTGCGGGTCTTCTCTTCGATTTCGGTGGTGGACACAGAGGCGAAACGGTCTTGGTTGTCGGCCAGGAAGCGGGCGAATGGCTTGCCGCCGGGCGTGCTCCAGCTCTTCCAGAACCAGCACACCGCTGCCCTCGCCCATCACGAAGCCGCCCACGTTGCGCGGGTCGAGGCCGGTCTCTTCGCCGATGATGGTCTTGAGACGCGAGGTGTCGAGCGCGGTGCCGGTACCGAGCACCTGGGTGCGAGGCAGACCGGAACGTTTCCAGGCATACCAAGCCATCACGTCGACCGGGTTGGAGACCATGACGATCACGCCGTCAAAACCGGAGGCCATGACGTTGTCGACCACTTCGCCCACAAGACCCACGGTGAAGCCGAGTTCGGCCATGCGGTTGGAGTTGGCCGGCGGCTTGCGGCCCACGGTGATGACGACGATGTCCGCATCCTTGCAGTCGGCGTAGTCGCCGGCGCGCACCTTGACGTGGCGGTCCTGGAATTCGCTGCCATCATCGAGGTCGCGGGCCTCCCCCAGGGCCTTGGCGGCGGAACAGTCGATGAGCACAAGCTCATTGCACAGGCCGTGCGTGACGATGCCGAAGGCGGCGGTGGCACCGACCTGGCCGGTGCCGACGATAACGACTTTGTTGCGGTTCATAGTGACCATGGTGATGTCCTTTCGTAATACTCGATAGAACGCATACGACCCATGACCGACGGTAACGGTCATGGGTCGCGAGCGACAAGTCTATATGGCGTGCAAGCCGATCAGCCGAGGTTGAACTTGGTCATCATGTCGAGGCCGATAATCAAGGCCACCCACACCAGAGCGATGATAACGGTCCAACGGTTCAGGTTCTTTTCGGCGACACCGGAAGTACCGGCGTTCTGGGTCAGACCGCCGCCGAACATGTCGGACAAACCGCCGCCCTTGCCCTTGTGCATAAGGATGAGCAGGGTCAGCACGAAGCTGAGCAGCACGACGATGACTTGCAGCGTGATCTTAAGAGCGGTCACAGGGTACCTCCGGATTGATTGGACTGTTGACCAGCATAGCGCACACACGGGAAAACCGTGGTATTAGTTCCGTGATTTCGTGGATTTCAGTGCCAGTCGAGCGATTTTGGCGAGTTCCTCAACGTCCAGGGCCGCCCCTCCGATCAGGAAGCCGTCAACGTCGGGCTGGAAAATGAGTTCCGCCGCATTTTTCGAGGTGACCGATCCGCCGTACAGGATACGTACGCTATCGGATACCTTCGTGCCAAAAGTGGTCTTCAAATCGTTGCGGATGGCGTTTGCGGCATCCTGGGCGGATTGCGGAGTGGCCACCATGCCGGTGCCAATGGCCCAGACAGGTTCGTAGGCCACGATGAGTTTGGCGGCTTGTTCTTCGTTGAGATCGCGGGTGACGTCTCGTACCTGGCCCACGGCGAAATCGAGTTCAATGCCTTGACGTCGTTCCTCGAAGCTTTCGCCGACGCACAAAATCGGCTGCATGCCGGCGGCGAGCACAGCACGTACCTGATCGACGATATTGGCGTCATCTTCAGGATGGTATTTGCGGCGTTCGGAGTGGCCGACGATGACGTATGAGCAGCCGAGATGGGCGATCATGTCCGCGGACACATCGCCGGTGAAGGCACCTTGGGTGGTCACGGAAACGGATTGTGCGCCGTAGGCGACATGGAGCTTGTCGGCTTCGACCAGCACCTGCACGCTGCGCAATGACGTGAACGAGGGGAAAAGCGCGACTTCGCAGCGTTTAAAGTCGAAGTGAGCGTCACGCAACAGCCATACCAGCTTCTGCACGAAGTAAGTGGCTTCAAGATGGTCGAAATTCATCTTCCAGTTGCCGGCCACCAACGGAATGCGTTTGGACGCCATATGTTTCCCTTCTAAAAAAAAACGTAGCTCCCCTCAAGGAGGGGAGCTAGAAAATGGATTACTCAAGCACCTTCAGGCCAGGGAGCTCCTTGCCTTCGAGGAACTCGAGGGAAGCGCCACCACCGGTGGAGATGTGGGAGAAGCGGTGCCTGGGGTGAGAACAACCTGACCATGCGCTGGGTCGCCGCGGTGCTGTTCATCATCGCCGCGTCCACCGATAAAATCGACGGTTGGATGGCCCGCAAATACAATCAGGTCACCGAAATGGGCAAGCTCATGGATCCGATCGCGGACAAGCTGCTCACTTGCGGCGCAATGATTGTATGCTCCGCGTTCGGCGAGCTCGGCTGGTGGGTAACCATCCTGTTCCTGATTCGCGAAATTGGTATCACCGTTATGCGTTTCTTCGTCATGGAGCGTCCGGGCGGCAAAGTCATCGCCGCCGCATGGCCCGGCAAGCTCAAGACCGTATTCCAGTGCGTGGGTCTGTCCATGCTGCTGCTGCCGTTCTGGTCTCTGGGTAACGGACAAGCCACGCCGTTCTGGATGACCGCTTACTACTTCCTGACCTACGCCATCATCTACGTGGCATTGGTCCTGTGCCTCTACTCGGGTGCCGTGTACCTGTACAACACGTTCGTCGCCCCGAAGCGGAAGTGACGGATATTCCAATGCGGGAATTGTGCGACAGTCTCGCGGCCGGCATCCTCAAGATTTGCGAGGCGAACAATACGAAAATCGCCTGCGCTGAATCCCTGACCGGTGGCCTGCTTGCCGATGCGTTCGTGCGTATTCCCGGCGCCTCCAACGTGTTGTTGGGCTCCGCTGTCACTTACGACATCAATGCCAAGGCCTCGATCCTGCACGTGGACAAGGCCCTATTGGATCGAGAAGGCGCCGTACACCCCGAAGTCGCCCGGCAGATGGCCGTCGGTACCGCTCGCCTATACAGCCAGCCGGAATACGGCGACCGAATCATCGGCCTTTCCACCACCGGCGTGGCCGGCCCCGGTCCGGACGGTGACAAGCCGGCCGGACTGGTGTATGTGGGCCTGCGCATCCCCGCAAGCCTCACCCCGGACCATGCCGAAGTGCTCAAAGCCGTCGAACTCCATCTTGATGGCATGCGCGAAGAGATTCGTCGCCTCACCGTATTCCACGTTCTGCAAAACTTGAGTCTATTCACAGCAAGTTTTAAGGAATAAAACCGTTGGGTTGTCGTGTTGTACATAGTGGAAACACTGAACCGACCTGGGAAGGGGCGATGGCGATGGAAACGATGACCCGAGTGAACGAACAGATGGATGTGGCCGCCAAGAAGCCGATGGCTGTGCAGCCGGGTGTCGCCCGTATGCGTGAACTGACTCCGGCCCAGCGCCGTGCGGTGATGTTCGCCCAGCAGCAGGTGCTCAAGGCACAGGCCGCCAAGAAGGCCAAGGATCAGCGTCAAGCCGTTCGTGAACGTATGTGGGATGAGGATTCGCCGTCGTACAAGCCGACTGCCGCCGCCGAGCCCGTGGTGGCTGAGGAGGAGCCTCGCGAGTTTTCGCTGCGTGGTGCTATCGGTCATGTGCTGCGCGAGCTGCGCACGCGCGATCGCCGCACGTTGCGTGAAGTCTCCGAGAAGGCAGGCGTTTCGCTAGGCTACCTTTCCGAAGTCGAACGTGGACAGAAGGAAGCCAGCTCCGAACTGCTGAGCTCCATCGCCGATGCGCTCGGAGTCTCCACTTCGCGCATGCTGCGCATGGTGGCTGATTATCTCGACTCGGTCGAGGGCTGATCGGTTGGCGGTGTGAAGCCGCGTCCCGTAATCTATGTCTAGCTGTGAACCCGTATCGCTTGTGGCGATGCGGGTTTTTGCTGTCCTGCGGTTGGTGGCACACTGGCGTGTATGCGTGAACGGGAATTCTGGGAATTACTTGAAGAGGTGTTCGGTCGGACCTACGGTCGTTCGCTGTCGCGTGATCAACGGATGCCCAAACTGGCGAATATGACCGTGGTCGAGGCGCTGGACGCGGGGGAGGAGCCACGCGTGGTCTGGAATGTGCTCTGCGACCAAATGGAGGTTCCGGACTCCAAGCGTTGGGGCCACGATCATAACGCGCCGCCCATGCCCGCCGTCTGACACTGCGGGATTACGGAGTCGCTGAATCGTGAAATTGGCGATTTCGGCGTGTTGCACGCCAAATTCGAACAAATGTTCGTGTGTGTGGTTATAGTTATCCACAGTGACAAGAAGCCGCATACGTGTGCACAGGGTGCTTGCCATCTGCCATAATCCTTACCGCAGTAGGGTTTAAGGAGGCCAGGTGGCCAAGCTCGGGCAAGCTGGAACCACAATGGTTGGTTTGGATTGCCTCACATGGCATGTCCGTCATACGGTGGAGGCATCCGATTCGCACACGACTTCGACAAGGAGAAGATCATGGCACTTGAGACCAAGCCGGCCAAGGACCCGGCAGCCGAGGACAAGCACGAGCTCGATCCCAAGCGCAAGGCGGCGCTGGACACCGCGCTGGCGCAGGTCGAGAAGAGTTTTGGCAAAGGTTCCGCAATGCGACTGGGCGACCAGCCCGAGCAGAACGTCGAGGTGATTCCCACCGGTTCGTTGGCTCTCGATATGGCGCTCGGCATCGGCGGCCTACCCAAGGGCCGCATCGTGGAGATCTACGGCCCCGAATCATCCGGTAAGACCACGCTCGCATTGCATGTGGTGGCCAATGCCCAGAAGAAGGGCGGCGTGGCGGCCTACATCGATGCCGAACACGCGCTCGACCCGGCCTACGCCCGCAAGCTCGGCGTGGACACCGACTCACTCATCGTCTCCCAGCCGGATAACGGCGAGCAGGCCCTCGAAATCGCTGACATGCTGATTCGCTCCGGTGCGCTTGACGTCATCGTCATCGACTCGGTCGCCGCTTTGGTGCCGAAGGCCGAAATCGAAGGCGAAATGGGAGACAGCCATGTTGGTTTGCAGGCCCGACTCATGAGTCAGGCGCTGCGCAAGATGACCGGCGCGTTGGCTCAGGCCGGCACCACCGCCATCTTCATCAACCAGCTGCGTGAGAAGATCGGCGTGTTCTTCGGCAACCCTGAAACCACCACCGGTGGTAAAGCTCTGAAGTTCTACGCCTCCGTGCGTCTCGACATCCGCCGCATCCAGACCTTGAAGAACGGCGACGAAGCGGTGGGCAACCGCACGCGCGTCAAGGTGGTCAAGAACAAGATGGCCCCGCCTTTCAAGTCCGCCGAATTCGACATGCTCTACGGTGAAGGCATTTCCCGTGAGGGCTCGGTGATCGACATGGCCCAGCAGGTTGGCGTGGTCAAGAAGTCCGGTTCGTGGTTCACCTATGAGGGTGATCAGCTCGGTCAGGGACGAGAGAAGGTCCGTCAGTTCCTTAAGGACAACCCGGCCATCACCGAGGAGATTGAGAACAAGGTCAAGGCCGAGTTCGGTCTGATCGGTTCCGCCGATCAGTTCGCGGAAGATGGCGAAGCCGCAGCAGCGGCCGCCGTCAGCGAGGCTGCTGCGGCTGACGTGGCCAAGGACAGCAAGGCCGCAGCGGCGCCTGCTGCCAAAACGACCCGTGCCAAGGCCGGCACAGCTAAGGCCTGAACATGATTAGTGCCGAAGCGTTCTTGCGGCGCAATCCTGTTGCGTCGCAAGACATGCCCATTGCCGAGCAGCATGTTCAGTCGAAACCGTCGGGACGTTTTTCTCGACGGGGGAGAGACGCTGCCGTTGTCGAAGATCCCAATGATTTGGACGCTTGCCGCGAGGCTGCATTGCGTTTGCTGGACGCGGCCCCGCGTGCATCCGGTGCGTTACGCGAACGATTGCTTGCCAAAGGGTACGGCGAGGCGATCGTGGACGAGGTCATCGAACGGCTGATTCGCGTGCAACTGATTGACGACGGCGCTTATGCCGAATCGGCCGTACGCTATTGTGCCGGTCGCATGATGGGCCGTCGTGGTACGGTCATGGAACTTGCTCGCAAAGGTGTGGACCGCAAGCTGGCTGAACAGGTGTGTGACGAAGCTGAACAAAATGGCATCTTTGAAGATGCCGCATGGGAATTGGGCCGCCAAATAGCCCGCAAAACCCATGGCCTCGATCGTCGGGTCCGTCAGCGTCGGCTTTGGTCCGCCGGCGGCCGCAAAGGCCACAGCCCCGAAACCCTCCGTCGAGTCGCCGCCGCATTGTTGGTGTAGCCAAGAAAAAAATGAGACCTCTTATACCCCGGGTTCTGTCGTGCCGTGCGCGAACGCACG
>ENA-OROR01001923-OROR01001923.1-human-gut-metagenome-genome-assembly--contig:-NODE-1923-length-11404-cov-2.329633_pt1 | contig 11404 bp, 4 predicted proteins | sample MGYA00242135_ERZ509060 | MGnify/ENA primary metagenome ERZ509060 (study PRJEB26280, sample SAMEA2338742) | human gut metagenome | biome: human gut; feature: human-associated habitat; material: faeces... | reverse complement strand
GAATTAAAAATAGAAAATCCAAAATTTTCTAAAATTCTAAAAATGAAATATATTCCTAGATATAAATACAACAAAACAAATGAATACAAAATAGCTTAATTATATAGAAGATATGATCTCATCTCATATGAAAGTATGAGGAGAGTTACTACTCTCTCACTTATGTAGCGAATAAGTGAAAAGATAATTGAAATAACGAAGCAGCAAAAGCTGAGAAAAAGAGACTGGAGGCACAGTTAGCGGATGCGGAATCTCAGCTCGAAGATACACGGAGAGATCATGAGTATGATGTGCGTAAAAACGGATACGAAGGTCTTTCTGATGACTTAAACAAAGAGTTAGAAGATACTCTTAATGATATTACTTACAATTCCGAAAAACAGGAAGAAGTAATATCCAATATGCTTGGAAAAATTGTCGGCATGTATGATAAGGCTTATGACAAGATTCAGCAGATTATCAACAGTACAGGATTTGTGCCGAATGAAAGTCTATCCAATAACATTGGTAGTCTCGGTACAAGTAGTGGAGCGCAGAATCAGTTCAACAATGGAATTACTACTGCTCCTAACTATAGACCTGATAATTTTACAAATGTAAATACAGGTCAGATTCAGAATGGAACAACACAGAATAAGAATGACCAGATTCAAGGCGATATCAGCAAGAATCCAGATTTATCAAACAGACCAGTTGCGGAAATTACATTAAGTCCTTTGACACTTTCTATACAGGAAGGTTCTACAGCGAATATTTCAGCAACTATCAGACCAAACGATGCTAAAAATAAGAGTTTGCAGTGGATGTCTTCAAATCCAGATGTTGCTGCAGTTGTAAATGGAACTGTTCGTGCCATCAAAACAGGTAGTGCTACTATTAGCGCAATTGCAACAGATGGTGGTGGCGCAACTTCAACCAATAGTTGTGCAGTAACTGTTACACCAAAACCGGAACCACCAAAACCAACTACACCACCACCAAGTAATAATGGGGGTGGAGATGGAGTACCAAATGTAGGGGATAAGGTAATTTTCGCAAGCGGAGACTACTACTACTCTTCTGATGGTAAATCTCCTGCTGGTAACGAACTGCGTGGACAGGAAGTATATATTACCAGTATCAACAATGCAAATTGGGCTAGTAAGAAATATCATATCAGTAGAACTGCACGTTTTGGTGAGCGTGACCTTGGTTGGGTAAGTCTTGACCAGTTGAAAGGTTATGCTGCAGGAACGAGGAAGATTGCGAATGGTTCAGAAATCGCAAAGATAAACGAGGGGAATAAACAAGAACTTGTATTGAGGAGAGGTGGACTAACTGGTACTCCTGTTACTCTTGAATATGGAGATGCTGTTCTTCCTTCAAATCTTACTAATAACATTTTCGATATCGCAGGTCGAAAGAATGATATATTCCAGATGCTGAATCGAGCAGATTCATATCAACAACCTACTACTATCTATTATGATGGACGACTGGTTGTGCAAGGGGATATAGATAAAGATGTATTTCCAGGCGTGAAAGCAATGTGTGAAAAGGCGTATGAATATACAACTAAAAAATTATCACAGGAAGCTGGACGTGCTGGAATACGTAGGACACTTTAAAAATATAGTATCCTTAAATGAATAGAAGGGTCATCATCAGTGGCTCTTCTATTCTAAAAAATCAAGAGGAGTGATTTGGATTAACTGGATTAGCGAAATTATAAATCAACTACCACAGATATTATCGTATATTGTTCCAGGATATATATTTCTGACAATATATCAATGGATTAGATTTAAAGATGGAGACACGCTTAAAAATATTGTTCTAAAAAGTATTGTCATATCATATGTAATTCGTATTCTTATCAAGATATCAATAAGAGAATTACATATAGAAATAACTGGTGAATCTATTTTTGTAGGAATCTGTATTGTGCTCTCAATTATCTCTTCTGCTCTATTGAGTGTTATTGTGTCATCACGTACATATAATAAATTGTTGCGACGGTTGAATATCAGCCGTACAACAAATAAAAACATATGGGACGATGTGTATCAAGATGGAACCGCATTAAAAATTTATCAAGAAGATGGATCTTTTTATGCAAGGCATTTGAAATTCTGCGAAGAAAATCAAAGAGAACCATTGGTAGTTTTATCACGATATGGATTGTTTGACAAAGAGAATAATATCCTAATCGATAAAACGGAGGACAATTCAGAAGAAATCATGCTAAATACAAAGGATTTTAAAAAGATAGAAATTAAGCATTTCAAGAAGTAGAATAAATTATTTGCTGTGACCGTATATATCAGCAGTCAAAAAGAAGGTACGGGGTTAAATTATTTCCGCTACCCAGTATGCGGCTAATAAAAGGCTGGGATTCAAATTATATCTATTTTGTATTTACTTTTGAAGCAAAATAAGCTATAATAAGTGGGTATTAAAGAAAATAAGAAGCCGTTAATACGGTTTATCTATAGATTGAATGAATGCAGAATGATATGTGCAAAATAAAAGAGAACAGAATCCTATAGACGGTTGAGCCTATATTGGGAAATCAAAGGCTAATAAAAATTTAATTATCAACGCAGAAATAGCCGTTCTACTCATGGCGGTTAAAAGATTTTTACATTAATGGACTACCCTTATTGCAAGTCGGCTAGTCCTGAAATTGTTCAGTTATATGGAATAACCGCATGTTTCAAGGACTTATGCGGTTATTTCTTCTTTTTATCACTTTTACACAATGTGATAATGGCTATTATAACTAAGGTGTAAGTAAATAAGTCAGAAAATGTTACCATCAGAAGTGTCCTCCTTTCGTATTTGATTCCTCGAAAGGTTTCTATGCGAACGACGCTTGTACTCGTCGGTGAAGGACTAACCGCAACCATACTTTAAGGGTAGCATTTATATTATAATACAAGATATTTACATTTTCAATAAAAATGAATAACGAATATACGAAGAGTTGAGAATTTTCTCAGCTCTTTTTTGATATAAAAATTTAAGAAAGCTGAGGTGAATTTATTTGATTCTAGTATGTAATGATTTTGAATTTGATGAACAAAGGTTAAAACAGCAGGAACTTGCTTCTGTAAATTTTGATGATGACACTTCTCTTCCATCTTCTATTGTGAGAGATATGGAATCAAGTACGATGAACAAATACCGTCCAGAGGTGATTGGATTTGGAACGTCTTATACGGAAACTTTGTCTTTTGAAATCCATATCACAAAAGATTATGAGATCTATCCGGATCAGGAAGATTTAGAGTTTAGTTCAGAAGAATATGAGAAAGCTGTCTCTTGGCTCAGTTCACCTCAAGAACATAAATGGTTAAAAATAACAACGCAACAAAATGAAGAGGTAAAGGTAAAAGGCTACTTCTCTTCTATCATTCCATATGAAAATTGGGGGATCTGTTATGGTCTACGCTGCACGTTCACTTGCAACTCACCATTTTCATATGTTGAGAAAAAAGAACAGCAAATAGTTACGCGTAGTAAAAACTTTATGTTGCAGAATACAAGCAGCGACAAATACGGATATGTATATCCAGTTATTAATATCCATGCGAAAGCCACAGAACAAATCTATATCCATAATCTGTCGGATAGTAAGATGCTTGAATCTGGCACAATCTCATTACAATCCACGAACAAATTAACATTACAAACACTAATGAATAAAATTGAAAATTACGCAAAGATGAATGGATATACTCTTGAATATGTCTATGATAAGGATAACCATGTAGTATCTGTATGCAACGATACTGCTATTCTATACTATCTTACCGATTCGTATGGAGTGAAGAACAAATATGGTGCGTATTACATTGAAAACGGACAGTATTATATTTTTCAAGGTGGATTTTTCTACTGTCAGGTGCAACGAGATTTACAGTTAAAATTGGATTGTAAAAATCTTGCATTATATGATGAACTGGGACGACCAGTCGTTTTTGAACGCGTTGGAATTCAAGCTGAAGATAATATTTATTGGATTAGATTAATCAATGGGTATAATACATTCCGTGCATTTGGAAATGTCACTTTAGATATAACTTACTTGGAACCAAGGAAAGGAGCTCTGATTTAATTGCATTTTAATTATGACATGTATGGAAAGCACGAAAAAACAGTCGCTTACCTTGCTACACCAAGCAGAGTTATCTTGTGTGCTATAAATGGAATTGATGAATCAACTGGGAGCTTTGAAGGAGTTTGTAATGATGTGTCTACTATTACATTTGATGTGAATCGATATATCGAGACTGATGATGGTGAGATGATAGAATCAAATGCATATAATTGGCTGTCTAAATATATGAAGATGTATATATCTGGATTAGGTTGGTTTATCATGGATAGTCCGGAAGTACATGGAACCGGAATAAAAGAATATAAAAGTATAACGGCAAATTCTGCTCAAGGAGAGTATGGACAAATTCCTCTTGATGGATGGAAGGTTAATTGCGGCACAACTGATTCGCTGGAAATGTTAGTAGATGAAAATGTCGAAGAAATCGAAGGTGTCGAATTTGCAAAGGAGCAAATTAAATTCTACAACGAAAAAACTCCTCAGCTAAGTCTGGTCAATATTTTAGTAGATAAAGTGCCTGGATGGAAGGTTGGATATATCGATAATATTCCAAAAGAATATGAAACTATTGAAAATGGTGAGATTAAAAAGAAAATTGTTTATTTAAAAGATGAAATTGGCACATTTAATATTAACTATAGTGACGCATACAGCTTTATTACACAAGATTTTGAAAAGTTTTTTAACTGTATCGCCGAATTCGATTATAAAAATCTCGTTGTAAACTTCTATCGTGTTGAAAATTTTGGAGAAGAAACAAATGTTACAATAGGATATCGAAACGTACAGAATTCACATGATATTACTGTAGACGATGAAAATGTGTATACAAAGTATAGAGTGTCTGGAGCAGACGATTTAGGAATTGAACAATGTAACGGTGGTAGTAACACTCTCTTCTATCTTGATCCTTTCTGGCTGAATAATAAATATCTTAGTGATTCCACTATTGAAAAATATAAAGCTTGGTTTAGTTTCTGTGAAAAGGCTAGAGTTGACTATTCAAATTTGTCTAAAGAGTGGAATATACTACAGGACAAAATTACTGAAATTTATATTCGCATACCGAGCGGAGACTGTGACCCGGATAATTGGCACAGCCTATCCGATACTGCCCTCGAAGCATTAAAAAAAGACTATGAGGCGCAAAAACTTGGGTATGAAAAAATATATGTAGACGAGGGCGGAAATTTTGATATCGATGCTCTTAATGCATCTCCCGATGCAAATATGTATCATCAGATTGTGGATACAATCCTTCCTAATATCCAAATCGAATTTGATAATCGAAAATTACCAACATCGGAGGGTGAAAAAGATTATATTGAAGACTATGAAACAACATGGAAATATTATGGTATCAATGAACTTGAAGTAAAATTGAAATCTTATCAAGATCAGGCAAAGTTATTAGCCAAAAGTCATTATGATTTGACATGGGAAAGATATCAGGAACTCACAAAAGAAGATCCTGAAAAATATCCGGCTTTAACCGAGGATGGTTTTAAAGATAAGCATGAACTTTATGAAAAAAATGCATATCAAACAAATGAAAATAACTCTGATTCATGTGCCGCTGCTTTGAAAGAGCGTAGAGATGAAGTAAAGACTGAGGAAGATAAGCAGAAAGAACTCGGAAAGAAACGTACTTCTCTTGGACAAAATATGGCGTTAGAAACTTGGACAGACGATATTATGGGCAGTTTTGAAAAGGAAGAATTAACAGAACTTTACCACATAACAAACCCAACACCGTATACAAATGAAAATTTATTTGTAGGAAGCCAAGATTCACTTACAGATATTGTAACTGTTCAAACAGAATTATGCAGGATTGCAATGGAAGAATTAATGGCTTCTTCTGTCCCACAAACAATATATTCTACAGATGTGGATAATCTGCTTTCTGCAACAGGATCTGAGCTACACGCTATGTCTTTAGATTTTGGAAACTTTATCTGGCTGGGAATTCGGGACGACTATTTTGTCAAATTAAGGGTTATGACAATCTCTTTTAATCCATTTCTTTTTGATAATAATTTTTCTATTACATTCTCCAACATGATAAAGTCTAGGTCGAAAAGAAATGACTTTATTTCAATTCTTGGATCAGGGTCAAATCTTGGAGGATCTGGTGCACGAAATAATTATGTAGGAAATCTACAACTTACTGATGATAATATTTACCAAATTTTACAAAAAATATTACAGTCTTCTTCATTCACCAATAAAGTACAAAATATTGTAAATGGATCTGGTGGAAGTATTATTGGCGGAACAGGAGGGAACTATATCACTCCAGGAACACTTGAAGCAGAAATGATCAAATGTATCAATATAGAAGCAGAAAATGGATTCTTCCAATACTTACAATCAGAACTCATTTCTGCCGGAAAGATTGTTGCTGAATCAGGTGATTTTCAGGAACTAAAAGCAAAAGTCGGAAATATTGATGATTTATTAGCTGGCAATGTATCCGCAGAGCTTGGACATATCATCAAGTTAACAGCAAAAAATGTAATTATCGATGAAGCTGTAATTAAAGAATTGATTGCTGCTCAAATTACAGTATCAATGTTGAAAGCCGGAACCATTTCTGCAGATAAATTTCAAATTAAATCTGATGATGGTGGACTGGCTATTGTTGGAAATACAATGCAGTTCAAAGATCAAAATGATGTTGTACGGATTCAGATTGGCAGGGATAACAATAATGAGTTTACATTCTGTTTATATGACGAAACTGGTAAAGGTGTTCTCATAGATTCTACTGGAATAAAAGAATCTGCTATAGGCGATGGTCTGATAAAAACAGACATGGTTGCAGATGGGGCAATTACTGAAAATAAAATTGATAAAACAGGAATCAGAGAATGGACAGATTCTGATGGAAGTAAAATATTTGATGTTGGAAAAATGTACTTTGGAGATGAAAAATTCGAAGTGTCTTATACGCAAATTTCCAATAAAGTTTCTGCACTAGAAAGTAAAGTCGGATCCATTGAATTAATGGGTGAGCAAATTTTTAAAGACAAGGATGGTTTAATATCACCGTCTTCTATCTCCGTTAAAGCAGTGTGCAGAAATGGAGTCACCGTTGGCAAATGGTATATCGACAATGTACAAAATACAGAATTTGTATCAGAAGATAACCTGTCAATTACAATACCATCTTCTTATATGAGTGAAAAGAATACAATTACAATAAAGGTTGAGGACTCAACCGGAAATTTATATGACTTACATAGTTTGTATTTCTTAAAAGGTTCTGAAGGAGTTCCGGGAAAAGATGCATATACAATCATTTTAGAAAATGAAAATGTTAGTTTCCCTGTATCAATTGACAATGTTGCATTGTCGGATGAATCTTTTACTTCTTCTGTCATTGTTATGCATGGACTTAAAAAGCGCGAGGATTTTACAATAGGGGAAGTTATCTCTGCAAATGGGGTAAATATTTCTAAACAAGGGTCTGTTATAACACTTTCTGTAAAAGGTGGAGCAAAAGTTTTAGCAAACTCTGGTTCTTTTAAAATTCCTATCACTATCGATGGAATATTATTTACAAAAACAATATCATGGTCTGTTTCAAAACAAGGAATGACAGGTGACTCCCCTGTAAACATTATTGTTGGAAATGAATCACAGTCTATACCTTGCACAAGTTCCGGAATTGTAAGCGCACAGACACTTTTAGAAATACCATTTTCAGGATATAAAGGATTAAATAAGATTTCATGTACGGCTTCCGTGGGAATATTACCATCTGGAATGACACTTGGATTATGCGAATCTTCAACAGAAGAAAAAGACGGAAAGATTATTCTAAATATAGCAAAAGATTCAAATCTTGGAAACAATAACATTCTCAGTGGAAAGGTAGATATTACATTTTCATTAGGAGGGCGTAGTATTGTAAAACAATTTACTTGGACAAAAGCTAAAGCCGGAGAAACTGGTTCCGCCAGAATTTATATGCTCCAGTCTTCAGATCTTGTAGTAAAAAAACTCAGTGACAATCAATTTTCTCCTAACGAAATAACATTTTCATCTGTATATAAAGATGGAAATTCGGCTTCTCTTAACAGCTATTTAGGTCGATTTATCATAGAAAGAAGCACAAATGGCGTTTCATTTGAAACAGCCTATTCTTCTGCTTCCGATGAATCACAAAAAACATACACCGTTCAATCAAGCGACGTAGCTATAAAGTGTACTTTATGTGCAAGTGGCGGAATTACAAGAAAGCTAGATTCTCAAACGGTTACGGTCTTAAATGACGGAAGTAATACCAACTCTGGAGGTGTAAATCTTGTAGAAGAGACAAATCGTGGGGACAAAAATTGGAAATGGAATATGGAAACTGGTGATTATACTACTTCTGTTGAATCATTTCAAAAAATAAATTGCGCTAAATTAACAAGGGGGTCTTTAGCACAAATTGGATGGTCTTACATTTTGTATAGTAAAATCATGCCTGAAAAATACAAACCTAATGAAGATTATATGATTTCTTTTGATGTGAAATCTAACGTTACTACTTCTATTAATGCGTATTTATGCGACGAAAATAGTGTTAAGAATACCAATGATCTTGGAGAAACATATACTGCAATCAAAAATGAGATTGTGAAAGACGAATGGAAACAATGTGTTTTTCAGGTGAGAACAAAGAAAACTATTCCTAATACTAGGCAACAAGTACTGTATCTCACTGATATGGATTCAAAACCGAATACATATTATATGTTTAAAAATCTTCAAATTGAACGAGGAACAATTGTTACGGACTGGAAGCCTGCTCCAGAAGATGTAAAAAACGATGTGTCTTCTTTGGAAGAAACGATTATAACAAAGATTGGTTTAGAAGTTGATAATTTAAATAAAAAAATTAGTGCAAAAGTTGACCAGTCAAAATTTAATCAATATATTGGCGAAAATGGAGAAATAATAACAGGCATCAATGATAAAGTAAATGATGTCCAAATTGGATTAGATGGCATCAATACAAAAGTAAGCGAAGTTCAATCCACGCTTGACAAGAAAGCTGATGGAAGTACAGTACAAACATTAAGTCAAGAATTTTCTGAATTCAAACAATCGACAGAAGGATTTCAACAGACAGTAGTAAAGGACTATGTAACAAAAAACGGATTAAGTGATGAATTAAAAAAACAAGCAACTTTTATCACATCGCTTACAAACGATAATCATATTATACCAACAGATTCAGCCGGAGAAAATGGAAATTATAGCGGATGCGAAACAACTGTTTCTGCTGTTTTTGGTTCAGAACTTGTAACTGAAAATTGTACGTTTACACAGTTGCCGTCACAAGGCGTAACCGGAAATTGGAACCCAAAGACATTTACATACACTGTAACAAATATGACAACTGATACTGGATATGTTGATATTACGGCTAAATATTCTGTCACAATTAGTGATAAACAAGAGATTAGATCTGATACAAAACGTTTTGTTTTGTCAAAAAGAAAAGATGCAGAAAATACAGTTGTATACTCGCTTCAATCGTCAGACACAATTATTAAAAAATTAACTGATAATACTTTTGACCCTAAAACAATTAAATTTTCTTCGTTTTACAGAGAAGGAAATTTATCTCAGAAAAAATATAACGGAGCTTTTCAAATTCTGGAATCAGATGGTGGAGTTTTTACAGAAAAATACTTCTCATCCGTAAAACAGTCAGAGATTGTATATACTCCAAAATCAAAGAGCGTAACAAAAATTCAGTGTATTTTATATAAAGAACTCGACAAGACAGATGAGTTAGACAGATATACAATCAGCGTTATTTCTGATCAGACAGTTGATATAGGATGTCGAAACTTAATTCGAAATTCTAAAGATTTAATTTTTAATTCATATGGTCTTGTTAAGATATAAAAAAATTATTAGGAGGTGAGTGATTGGCTAATTTTGAATCTGTTAAAATGACTAATCCATATGGAATTGAAGACACGGTATTAAAATTATCCATAGATAGTGAACAGAACAGTTATAGATTATCAAATTTAATTACTGAGCCTGATAGCTATGTTTTTGTGATTTGGCACAAGACGAATACACCATGTACAATTTCTTTCAACATATTTGGAGAAATAATCACATCAGAGTCAAATTCTCAGTGGACAAAAGTTGTAAAAGTTAAAAAGGTGTTAGATGTATCAAATAAGAATATAGATATCACACCTCCGATAAACAGCACGACATATTTTTATGAAGCATACTTATCAAGAGGTACGGTTGATACCTCTTGGACTCCTGCACCAGAGGATGATGCGGAAGAAATTATCGGTTTAAAATCTGAAATAAAACAAACCGCAGAGCGCATCGATCTGACAGTTGGAAATATGGAAAAAGAAATATCACAACTGTCAATACGTGCCGGAAAAATAGAACAAACTGTAAAAGATACAGAGAAAAGCTTAACAAGTAAAATTGAGAGTACAGCCGGAGAAATAAATCAAAAAGTTGAAGATGCAAAAAATGATTTAAAAGCTGAGATAAGTTTATCGGCAGATAATATTATACATACTGTTGGAAAAAATCATGTCACTGCTATACGATACATTAGGGATTGGTTAAATGGTAGTAATCTTGATACTAAAAATAAATGGGCGGAAATAAATGTATTTTCTAAAAATGTTAATATTGCCAAAGAAATTATCCCGACATGTAAAGATGAAGATGGTTCTACGATAACCGTTGAATACCCCGAAAGATACACTGATGGTGATACGTCGAAATATATTGAAGCAGAAACCGGGTGGAAATGTTTAGAATTAGATTTAGGACATGTCGAAAATGATATTGACTATATAACAATTTGGCACGAGTATCCTCTTACAAGTGCAGAATCAGAGTCAGTAAAAATATTTAATCATCGATTACAGGTTTCTACTGATAATAAGACTTGGTTTACTTTATATGATTCGAAGTATCAACAAAATGGTGGATATAAAGAAAATCAAAACGGAAAGACATACTATATAAACGATACAATTATAAACGACAACTTCTCTTCTGTTCAACAAAATATATCAGGAATAAATACAACAATTCAGAATGTAGAGAATAACTTGAGAACAGAAATTAAAGAAAGTGCAAACGGATTTAATGTTAATGTACAGAAGATTTCACAAGATTTAGAAAATGCAAAATCTGCATTGAATAATGCAATTGAATCGTTAAGCACATCTTTTAGTGTAGAGTTAGGTAAGATCACAGGGATAATCGATGGTATTGATGAAGAAACAAATCAAAAAATATCATCTG
>ENA-OROR01001893-OROR01001893.1-human-gut-metagenome-genome-assembly--contig:-NODE-1893-length-11554-cov-3.032003_pt1 | contig 11554 bp, 18 predicted proteins | sample MGYA00242135_ERZ509060 | MGnify/ENA primary metagenome ERZ509060 (study PRJEB26280, sample SAMEA2338742) | human gut metagenome | biome: human gut; feature: human-associated habitat; material: faeces... | reverse complement strand
GGCACCAAGGTATCCGCAAAAAGCGGCAAACCTTTGCAGAACGCCTTGCATTTCCGCACCGACTACACGAACCCCCACAGCGGAGACGACATCACCGTATGGGGTTCCATCGAAGCGAAACAATACGGGACGCAGCCGGTCAAGGCACGCAGGGAGTTCACCACCAACGAGGAATTCCAAGACTATACGCGCAAGGTGCAAGCAGTCCGCGAACGGGCGGCCGCACCATACGTGGATCCGCAATCCCCACAAGCAGCCGCGAAACTGCTGCGAGCCAAGTATGGAACGAATCGGTTCTACAGCAGCGACATCCAGATGCGCGACGGCAAAGAGGGAGTGGCCTTTGCCGTCAACACTCCCGGCGGACACACCCGCATGCTGTCCAACGGGAACGGTATCTGCATCGGCAAGGAGCCGGCCGACGCGGAAGGCTTCGCCTCCATGTTCAATAACGGCAAGAGTCCGGCCAATCGTATCACCGCCGACAACGTGAAGGTCTTGTCGGATGGTAATTTCCGCGTCCGGAAGAACGGCCGTGAGTCGTTCTACACGCCATCCATGTCCACTACCCGCGGGACTCGTAGCCGCAACGGAAAACTTTACGGCTACAACGAGGCCGGAGATTTCATGGAATTGCCGAATCGCTGACCCTAGGAAAATGCCGGGTGGTTTTTTTTACTTCCCGGCATTTTACCTGTTATACTGAATCTATCCACATAGAAAAACTGAAGTCAGGAGACCCAAATCCACCATGCCCATCATCGAATTCGACACGAAGATGCGAGGCTACGATCCTCAACAAGTCAATGACGCCGTAGCCAATTTCCAGAACACCATCAACAAGTATGAGCAGGCAAACACTGATCTGAAGAGGACCCTGGATACGGTCAACAACCAGTTCACCCAGGCAAACCAAGACATCGATCAGCTGCAAGCCGAAAACAAGAAGCTCTCCGAACGGATCGAAGAACTCGAAAAGCAGAACAACGATCTGGAAGCAAAAATCAAGAACAAGTACACGAGCGTGGGCGACGATGTGAGGAAACTCCTCGAAGACACCCAGACCGTTTATCATGCTGCGGAAAAGAACGCAGCCGACATCAAGAACAAGGCGCTGCAGGAGGCTGACAGCATTCGCAAGCAGAGCCAGTCCGCCGCGGAGAAGACTATGGTGGACGCGCGGCAGGTCGCCGAAAAGAACGTGAAGGAATCCCAAGCGAAGTCGAAGCAGATCATCGAATCCGCGCAGCAGTCCGCCGCACAGTTGCGTAAGGAAGCCGACTCGTATGCCACTGGACGGCAAAACATCGCGGAGCAGGCCGATGCAAGGGTTCGTGCGATTCTCGGCCGTCTCCAGGAAGCAAGCAAAGTGCTTGACAACGCCTACCAGTCCGGACGCAAGCCTAACGCCACTACAGTCCAGTCAGCTCCGAAGGATGCGCCAACACCGGTCATCGCCGGCCAGGCCACTAATCCGAACGAGGCGGATCTTGAAGACGATAGGACCATCGCCTTCGCTCAAATCCATGCGAAGAACACCGCATCAGCACCCGCGACCCCTGTTGACGCCCAATAAGACCATTCCCGGAACGTGAGAATCTTGATCCTCCAATACGTAATGGTTATGACCGGAGGATATGCCAGTTCATGGCTTATCCTCCATGTCGGCATGCTGTTCGGGCAAGGCGCGAAGAACGCCGCTTCTCTGGACCGAATCAAGGAAGCCCGCTGTTGGAACATCGCATATTATCTGTGCGTCATCCTGACGTTCCTGTGCGTCATTGCCGGATCATTGGGTCTCATGCTCCTGTTCAAGGAGCTGATCATTGACTGAAAAAACATTCCTCAAGCAGTCCCGTAATCCTTTCCTGACCATCGGACGCTATGTCCGGCAGGTAATCGATGAAACCCGTAAGACGGTGACTCCAACCGCCCGCGAATGGCTGGCCTGGAGTATTGCCGCATTCGTGTTCGTCATCCTGCTCATGATATTGGTCACGGGCATGGATTTCGGGCTTGGCAAACTCACTCTCATGGTGTTCGGGTGACGGTCACACATCCCGTGACCCTTGCCATGCTGCTATGGATGGGTATCGCCCTGCTCACGTTTCTTCTCATGAGCGTATGGACGGATAATCCACAGCATCGCAGCACCTATCGCCATTGGGCTGTCGCATACCTGGCAGCCCTGATCGTCTTCATCGCCATCTTCTATTCCGAAGGAACCCTATGGCCGTTCTCATCATCGTTTTGAAAACCATCGTCGCCGTCCTGAGCGTCCTGCTATCCCTGCTGATTCTTCTGCACAAAGGCAAGGGCGGGGGATTGTCCGACATGTTCGGCGGCGGCTTGACCGCAAACGCGGGCACATCCGGGGTCGCGGAGAAGAACCTCAACCGTTGGACGGTCGGCATCGCGATCCTATGGGTTTTGCTGATCGTCTCGATCAGTCTCATCGCAAAAACCATCTGACGAAACAGGAGACCTCATGCTAATTGCCATCATCTGCCTATTTACGGGCTTCACCCTTGGCTTCTTCACCGCAGCACTATGCCAAGCAGCATCACACTCAGATTCTGACAGAAAGGACAACCAATGAAAAACAACTGGTTCTGCCCCAACTGCGGGCAGCCGATGGAAGCACAACGCCACGTGGACAATCCCACCGGCCGTATCACATGGACAATCGGCTGCCTCAACCCGAAACACTTCCACACGCGCGGCTACATGAATGCCGCCATCGCTGAAATCCAACTCGAAAAACTCCTCCACCAGTGAAATACGTCAGCATCTTCAGCGGAATAGAAGCCGCCACCGTCGCATGGCATCCACTGGGATGGGAGCCGCTGGCCTTCAGCGAAATCGACCCATTCCCCTCAACCGTCCTGCAACACCATTACCCGAATGTTCCCAATCTCGGGGATATTACGAAAATCGACTGGAACCCATATAAAGGGCAGGCCGATTTGGTTGTGGGCGGTTCGCCATGCTTCCCATCGGGCACCCTCATATTGACGTCGGAACGCTTGAAACCCATCGAGGAAGTCAAAGTCGGAGACATGGTGCTCACTCACCTGAACCGGTGGCGGAGAGTTATTCAAACTGGCTCCAAGATTTCGGACACTATTGTTCTGAAAGGCCAAGGCGTATCTTCTTTGGAATGCACTCCCAACCATCCTTTCTGGTCAACGGGCAAAACCAAAAACAAGCATTTGGGCATCAGACAACTGGAGGAACCGAAGTGGCTTGAAGCTGAGAATATGCCCGGACGCATGTGGCTCAATATGAATGCTACAGGTGCTTGTTTGCCTATCCCCGACCCGAATGAAACTGAAGCGCATGTGCGAATCAGCTTATCGACCCCTTTCTTCTATTTTGTAGGCCGATGGCTGGGCGATGGATGGGCAAACTCTCACAAACGTAAAAACCGGATCAATTCGAATATGAAACGGGTATACGTCTGCTGTGCTCATGAACTTGCGGATGACCTAGAGAAGAAGCTGGAAGATACTGGCCTTCATTTCGGGAGGGTGGAGCAACCTTCAACCACACGCTTCACCTGTTCCTCTATGGCATTATTCGACTGGCTCACCACCAATTTCGGCATACATGCAGCGGGGAAAAACCTACCATCATGGGTTTTCGGTATGAAACGCGAGTGGCGGCAAGCGTTATTCGACGGGTATCTTGAATCGGATGGCTGTATCCTGTCCAACGGAAAGAAAACGACATCCATAAGCTTGCCCCTGACCACAGGCATGAAAATCCTCGCTTCTGGACTAGGAAAAGCATCCAGTGTCACCTATTCGATGCCGAAACGTAAATTATGCGTAATCGAAGGCCGTATTGTCAATGAACACGGATTCTATTCGCAGACGTACTACAGCAACAGCCGTAGTGCGCTCATCAGCAAAGACGGTTTCTGGGGGTTGGTGCGCAAAAAGCTTCCCGGACGGAAGAACATCAGAGTCTATAACCTGGAGGTTGAAGATGACCACAGCTATGTGGCAGCCGGAATTGCCGTTCACAACTGTCAGTCCTTCAGTGTCGCCGGTAAGAGAGAAGGACTCGCAGGAGCTTCCGGACTCATGTTCGAGTACATTCGAGCGGTACGTGAACTCCGTCCACGTTGGTTTGTCTGGGAGAACGTCCCAGGAGCGTTCACAAGCGAGCGGGGGGAGGCTTACCGCCAGCTCCTGTCAGAGATGGATGCGCTCGGGTATGGTCTGGCATGGCGAGTATTGGATGCGCAGTTTTTCGGCGTGGCCCAAAGACGCGAGCCCTTACCGAAGAGGCTCAGGAACGCGTTGGAGAAGCAGATCATGATTCTGGCTGCCTGAATCCCGGCGAAACCCAGAGTCGAAGGGTTTATCCGGCTTCCGGCGTATATCCGACGTTGTCCACGAGAGAAAAGTCAGGGCAAAATCAGGAAAGCGTTTTCACCCAGTTCGGTGATGATGTCGCCGGCACTCTCACCTCACGATACGATAGTTCCCCCTGCGTTGACCGTGGAGCGAACGTCGTCGTTGACGAACGGGATAAAGTATTCCTTTGCCAGACGGCGCAAACCGGCAGCAACGGGAAACTCGTCAAACAGGACGATGTGATGAACACGTTGGATCGGACGAACAGCACCGCAGTGGCCGCATTGGACTTCAAGGTAAAGCCAGTCGCGTTCCTGTATAACCAAGGTGCGAAGGCCCGGAGCCTAGGGATAAGTGAAATAAGCCCTACGTTAAAAACCGACCATAATCCGGTTGTAGCATTCGCTTCAAATCAGCATGACGAGGTTCGTGAACTGGAAGTCGCAGGCGCATTGGCCGCGCAGCCTGGCATCAAACAGCAGACGTACGTCTGCCGGGCCGATGGTCAGACGAATGCTATGACCAGCGTGAACTTGGCTCCCACCTTGACTTCTCACGCGAAGAAGGATCCACCGCTCATCTATCCTGCTGAAGATGAGCCTGTCACCTTGCAGATTCACGGCGGGAAACCCGGCGGCGGGAAAGGTGCCTTAATCCAACGGGCCACATTGTCCACTCATAACATCCAAACGCCTATAACAGGCGGCCGCGAGAAGAGAGGTCTCACCGTCCGTCGGCTGACACCACGAGAATGCGAACGCTTGCAAGGCTTCCCCGACGATTACACCGATATCCCATATCGGAACAAGGAACACGCTCCGGACGGTCCCCGTTACAAGGCGTTGGGCAACAGCATGGCCGTACCGGTCATGCGATGGATCGGAGAACGCATTCGGACGGTCGAAGAAGCCGCCGAAACAACCGGTTAGACAACAGAAACAGGTGGATTGTCGCAGAAGAGGGGGTGACGTTCCTCAAAAAAACAATACAGCGATAGGCCACGATCTTGTTCAGGATTTCCTTTTGTCCGGCGAAATCACCAGAAGCAAGAAGAATCATGGCCGTCGCTCGACTCCGCAAGGAAAATCAAGTGGACAACACCCTCCTAGGAGATCAAGATAGTGGCCTATCGGTGTAAATGTATTCACCGATAGGCCACTATCGTTCGTTCTCGTTCTTCCTGCTATAAAAGAGTATGTCCAGTATGTAGTATGACTATAAGCACTGCCCGTCAGCCCTTATAGGAGAAGCGGTTTGAGCAGGTTCGGTACACCGATAGTCCACGGATTCGGCAGTGATATTCCACGGAAACGACACTGATAGGTCACTAAAACAGCAGCGATAGTCCACTATCAGTGCAGGGATACTCCACGTTGCAAGACCATCGTCAAAGGCGATTGCACCGATAGTCCATCATTGGATGCACCGATAGGCCACTATCCGCGAAAAGTGCCGGATAGTGGCAGTATACAAGGCATGGAACCGTCGGATAAGCAACGCAGTAATACTGCGGAAGAAAGGTTTTTGCATCGATAGGCCATCAACAGAGACAAGAAAACAGCATCGATAGGCCATCAACGAATCGGCGGGATTACACCGATATGCCACTATCCGATGCAACGGGTTCTGCACCGATAGGCCACTACCTCAGAAAAAGATAGAACGTCAGCCCGTTCTCGAAGCCGAAAAGCTCCCATATACAACCAAACTGCACCGATAGGCCACTACGTGTGGGACGAAATCCACGAATCAGCTTCAAAAAAATTGGGAAACTGCACCGATAGGCCACGTGTCGATACAGCGATATGCCATCAGCTTCAAAACCGACTGCATTAAGCACTGATCTGCATCAGCGAATAAGGTGGGACGATTGGTGGCCTATCACTGCCAATCGCCCCGCCCCTCGTCCAACGCACGCCGTTCCGCCTTGGGTGGGACGGACGTTGGCGACGGGTGCAGGATGATGCCGTCCCGGGTGGTTTCCACGTTGGCTGCGGGATATACGTCGTGGATTTTCTTCAATGCTTCACGGAACTTGGCTTTGAACACGCGGCGTTCCTTGATGCTGTCGCCGAAACGTCCGTGCAGCCAATCCCAATCCAATGTGAGGTCGTGATGCAGGTTGCGGAATGTTCCGGTCAGCCACACGTACACGTCGTAGGGGAGCACTGATTTGCCTGACAGCAGGTAGTTGGTGGCACGAGTGTCAAATGGTGCCGACTCCTGGGCGAGCCTGTCCCACACTTCATCGGTGAGAATAAACTTGGCGCCGCTGAAATCCTGATTATTGTTATCGTTCAGGAAGCTGACGGCCTTCACCATCTGCATGTTCACGGAGTCGAACCGATCCCGGTTGCCCGCAAACCCGGTTTTCTGCCTGATGCTGATATGACAGTACAGGAGACGGCGCAACTGTTCCTGCAAACGTTTCGATGACTGTCCTCCACGGGGTATGCCGAGCTCTTCGGACAACTGGTACATGCTGGGAATCGTGATGGTGCGCTGCGACGGGTCAACGGTCGGGGTTTTCCTCGTTCCCGCAGAGCGAATCTGCTTTGCCATCCACGCCATCAACAGTCGAGGGTATTTCCCATAGGGGAAGTCCCTTGACCTGGTGAGACTATCGATACCGGCTTCAAGGATGTATTCGACGGTACTGTTGTCCTTGCTCACGAAGTCGGTGCCTTCCGCCGGGGGAGTGGCGGGGAAAAGGGTGCTGGTGAGGATGCTGTGCCCGTACCAGATTTCCTTACTGTCCGGCAAACGGTTTTCGATGTCTGAGATCGTGGCTACCCGGTCGAGCACGAGGTCGGTTGAATGGGTAGCTGGTTTCGTGTTGTCCGGACTGTTGTTGGTCATGGTTCTCTATGGTACCGGCATTCAGCGGAATACGAAAAACGATGTTTGGTGGTGCTTGTCCGGGTTTTTCCCGGTGCGACACGCCGTATATCAAACATATTTTGTTGTTATTAACCGTTGATATTTCAACATTTTGGCTTGTTTATAGGGTTTCTCTTTTTGACAGCATCAAAATACTTGTTATACTGAATGTGTCCACATAGAAATGAAAGAGGTTCAAGGATCCATCAAATCGGATCATTTCTTCAACTTCTCTCAAGACTGCAATCCGACAAAAGCGGATCATCCCGGAGCAAGACCGGGGCAGTCGCGAAGCATCCTGCGTAGGAAGCCAACCACTACACCACGCACGTGATGCGGACGCTTGAAAACCGAAGAGAGACACCAAAAAACATTCTTGTCCAAGGCAACTCTAGCCCGCATGGGCGTGAGGACAAGACCTTGGACCATACGCCACCCTTGCAAGGTGGCAGCAGTAAAGACATGGGTTGAACGGCTGAAGTTCACGCCGTTCAACCCATATCACCTGTTCAGTTCGGCCGGTTCTGGTTTCGGATGTACCGCGACTACAATGCGGCCCTGAACATTCTCGACGCGGCAGGGCTTGCCGAGTCGTTAAACGCGCATGGAGACGGTATAAGACTGCGCTTGGCTTCGGCCAAGCGCAGCAGCCGTCAGGGAAGTGCGAACCCTACAGGCGGAACGCTTGCGCGTTCCGCGCTGGGAATCCCGGTGCTAAAGCACCGGGAGGAAGTCAATGGGGCTGACAGGCTTTCGATAGCCTGCCGGAAACCATTTGCTACGTGCCGGAGGCCGGCAAGGACAACCGTCATCAACCTTGCCACAAGAATAGACGCCAACACCGTTTCTTCTTCCCGTTTCACCCTCGTAGCGTGAAACCCGACTTTGATCCCATTGCCGATTAACGGGTCAAAGCCGGAAAACTTTGAATCGGACTGGTCGGACAGTCGGACGATGGATTCGCCCGACCAGTACATGAACATCGTCTACAAGCCGTGCGGGTTCGCCGAACGCACCCGTCCACGGATGATCTTCCCCCACGCAAGTGGGGATAAACCCCTACGCACGTGACAGCAAGCAAAGGCTGACAGCAGGCCAGACCCGAGTTCGATTCTCGGCAGCTCCACGACCCTGATCCATCTCCCATGAGCTTGTGCAGACTCACGGTCTGCGGGGACAGATGAATCGGGCACGGTACGCATCGCACCGTGACGGGCAGAAGCGATGCACCGGTGGCGTGGCCCAGCGGCGACGGCAGCAGACTGTAAATCTGCGACAAGGAAACACCGGAGGTTCGAGTCCTCCCGCCACCACTATCCGCCTGGTTGCAAACAGGCGGATTAACAGGTAGCGGCGCCTTCAAGGCCGTGCTGTGGTTTTCGTTTGTACACAGTATCTAAACAACAAACGGATTTTATCCGCTGTCAGGCCAGTCTCATTAGTCTGACAGCGAACGGTAAAAGCCGGAATAATACGCAGTCATGAGACGACGCGTTTCCGGCCGGCTTCGTAGCTCAAACGGCGGAGCATGCATGGTTGGTGGTTCGAATCCACCCGGAGCCACGTTTTTGACAGGTCTTACAACCGGAGAGTCGAGGACTGTGAAGAAAAACTGGAAGAGCGTGCAAATCCTAGGTCGCACGCTTGGAAGGGGAGGTTTCGCAGGAGGTTAGGAAAACCGGTGGAGACAGTCTAAACACGCGAAAGAATCAAGATGAAAGCATCGTGGTACTGGCTTAAGACGGTGCCAGAATCTGAGGAAATCGCGTTTAATAGGGCACGTACGTAGCTGGTAAGCCACGGAGTCCTGTCAAAAATATCGGATTGTGGCGCAGTTTGGTAGCGCACGTGCTTTGGGAGCATGGGGTCGCAGGTTCGAATCCTGTCAATCCGACTCGGAGACCAGCCATCCCTCTTTCGGCTGGCGGACAACACGTCACCGCCGTGCGACGTATCCGAAAAAAAGCACGGCAATGCGGATGTGGTGCAGTGGCAGCACGCCTGCTTCCCAAGCAGGAAACCGCGGGTTCGAACCCCGTCATCCGCTCCATCCGGAAAACCAAAACAATGGATCCGATCCAACAATGGGACTCGTAACCGTCCTTTCCATGTGGACGCTTCCGGAGAAAACATGGACGAACAGCCTCGGCATGGACACGCAGCGTCAAGGAATAAGGAAACATGCCAGTCGCCCCGGTAGCTCAGAGGAAGAGCAGGTGCCTTTTAAGCACTGGGTCCGGATATCGTAATTCCGTCGGGGCACGATGCTTGGTACATCGCCGAGCATAAGCGCATCAATCTATTATCGGATAGGCTGCGGCAACTTCTTCTTCCGGCCGCGCGCGAAACAAGGGAAGGAAAACACACAGTGCGAAGGACCAGGGAAGGGCCTATAACCCAGATCCCATAACAGTCCGTCGTACGGCGCCTCTGTAGCTTAAACGGTAGAGCAACGGTCTGAAGCACCGTGGATGCTGGTTCGATTCCAGACGGAGGCACGAAGCAATCCATCCGATCAATGGACTGCTTTCAGGGAGTGATCGAACAATCGCATCGGAAACGAGGCGATAAGATGAGCCGGGCCCGGCAGGGTGGTTTGCGACCGAACCGGCGGCACGTCCAGAGGGGATCTCAGGTGATCTCGTTTGTCCTCGACGTTGCTGGTAAAACCCAATCCAGTCTCCCGATTCCCCTCCATCTGTCATTCAGGACGGATGGGGAGGGCGCTCTTTTTGCAGCTATGGTCTCCGGAGCGACATCAATGAGGACCATGCCGAACACGGCCCGGCACAGGCGTACGTCGTTAAAGGAACGAAATGTGCCATCGCCCTCGTAGCTCAATCGGATTCAGAGCGTTGGTCTACGGAACCAGAGGTTGCGGGTTCGAACCCCGCCGAGGGCACTCGGAACAGGAAGCTACTCCGCTACCTATCTTCGGCTTCCTGCTCCTCATGCGTCGGTAGCTTAACGGCAGAGTGCCGGTCTCCAAAACCGGTGGGTGTGAGGTCGAGACTCACCCGACGTGCCAGGACGGTATTGTTTGGCTCCTTACTCACTCACGGATTCGTCAAGCCGAATGATACCGTTCCACCCGGTTCCGATCGTCGTTTGAAGGATTTCCTATTCTCTTCGGCTGTTCGACCGGAACCATCGCCCCGTTGGCGGAACTGGTAGACGCATCCGGCTCAAACCCGGATTCCTGACGGAGTGAGGGTCCGAATCCCTCATGGGGCACTATCCGTTGGAACCTTTTCGCACTCGCTTTGAAAAGATTTCAACGGATATTCTTCCGATTGGCGTGCCTAGTTTCTTTCTTCTTTCATTGACAGGTACGGCATGTTCCAGCTGCCTTGGAGTCGGACAGTGGAAGAAAAAACGACTCCAAATAATCTTGGATGGCCGGTTTGAAAACAGATAACCAATGCAAATTACTCCTTTGGAAAAGGGTTGTCGCTTTTTCTTGAACCACCCGGCCATCCACCATCCGCTTCCGTAGCTCAGTGGAATCAGAGCAGACGGCTTCTAATCGTCCGGTCGTGGGTTCGAATCCCACCGGGAGCACGAGATCCACACGAATACGTCAACCAGTTTGTTCCTTCGTGTGGATCAGTGGAGTAGTGGCAGAGCGGTCGAATGCGACTGTCCCGAAAGCAGCAGGGGCGCAAGCCCCCGGAGGTTCGAATCCTCCCTACTCCGCGAACCCCGCATGAAAATCGTTCCCATGAGGGGTTTATCGAGGTTTGGCCGGTGTGCCCCGTACTGAAAACACTGGCATGGATGGTGGGCCGTGCGGTAAAGGCGCAGTCCTGCTAAGACTGTTGGGGCGGAAGTCCCTGGCGAGTTCGACTCTCGCACCATCCGCTAGCCGATCTGCAGTGATAGGCCACGGGATAGGGCCTGGAATCCAGTCAGCAAAAAAACGGGTTGGATCGGCATGGCGGAACGCAGTCGGGCATACGTGTCCGATGCGTTCGCGCACATTCCTCCTTGGTGTAACGGCAGCACACGGGTCTTTGGAACCCATAGTCCTGGTTCGAAACCAGGAGGAGGAGCTTAGCGGCAGCACGTCGAATTGATTTTCCCTCTACACTCGATTCGATGCTTGTTGTACCGGACATACAGGGAATCAGGCGTCACCCAAGCCGCGAAACGACGCCACGCCCTTGTAGCTCAGTGGATAGAGCGTCCGTCTCCGGAACGGAAGGCCACGAGTCCGATTCTCGTTGAGGGCACGCACGAAAACTCCGCCAACCATAATGCACGGAGCCCTTCTTCTCTTCTCTCTCAAACCGTCGCGCCTCGTACGGCTC
>ENA-OROR01001892-OROR01001892.1-human-gut-metagenome-genome-assembly--contig:-NODE-1892-length-11558-cov-7.106842_pt1 | contig 11558 bp, 13 predicted proteins | sample MGYA00242135_ERZ509060 | MGnify/ENA primary metagenome ERZ509060 (study PRJEB26280, sample SAMEA2338742) | human gut metagenome | biome: human gut; feature: human-associated habitat; material: faeces... | reverse complement strand
ACGAGTTCCGCTCTGGTCTTGAAAAAAATAAGTCCCAAAAATGAAGGTAAGGGGAAACCCTGTGGGGTAAATGCATAGTTATGCAAAACCCCTAATTTTAAAATCCCCTTTTTCATCTCTTCTAAACTTATTATAAGGAATATAAATAATCATAATTTCCCTTTTCAAGGGAGCAAATTATACTTATTAACTTGATTCTTTCACCTCTGTAATCATCAGTCAGATCAATTTCTAATTCGATCAGTTTATCGATTGTAGGATCGTTTCTGCATTCTTCTCTGAAGGAATTTAAGTCTGTATGAATTTTCATAAATTCTGCCTTACTTTTGTGTATTGCTTGACTGAAAATATTGTGTTGCTTAGGTTTGCAAATGATAGCAAAATTCTCCATTTTGATATACATTAGCCATTTTTCCATATCGACTCTTAAAAAATAATTGTCGAATTTCTCCATCCTATTGCTCATGCCTAGAATAAATTCATCGAAGTTTTGCGCCATTTTTACAACTTCTTCAGATTGGGTTTTAAGACTTTCACAAACAGGACATTTCTCGTTAAGATCCCAAATGGTACTTAAATAATTATGCCCTTCTGGGCAAGTGAAATAATATTTACTCGTCAAGTCCCTATACTCTAAATGAACTTCATCACAATTAAGTGTTTCATTCCATCTAGATTTAATTAGTTCTGACTTCATTTGTATCAGATCTTTACTTCCACATTCTTCACATTTTCCAAACTTATGATCTAGTAGAACATCACTTCTAAATACCTTTCTGTTACCACAAGTACATTCACAAAGATACTTTGCATTCTTTGAAGTTCCCTCGCATTTTTCTAGTACAGTCCATGTTTCAAATATATCGCCTTTATTTATCTTGATTCTAGTTCCTTTTCGTCTTTTTCTATTGGCAGCCTCTTTTCTACATGGATCACTACAATATTTAGCTCTTTTGTTCCCTATGAACTCGTTACCACATATAACACATTTCATTTCTGCTACCTCTTTCTTTATTTAAATTATTTAAAATACTACGAACATCTGTATATGTAAATGCATTGCCAAATCTAACTCTTGCTTTTTCTAATGCTATTTGGAATTTGCTCATTCCATAGTCTGCTAATCTACGAATTTCTGATATAGTAAATGATTTATTATAATTATCTTTTGCATAATTCACATATTCTTCACACCATCCAAAAGCATTTGATTGAACCATATTTACGAAATCAGAATCATATTCAGTAGCAGCAACTTGTATTTCTTCAGTTTCTTCAGTTTCTGTAGTTTCTATAACTTCTACAGATCCTTCAACTGTTTCATTTTGGCTAGTTACATCAAGAAAAACTTGTTCTATTAGAGCATCTACATCTGCATTTATTTTTATTTTAGGATAAGCAGCAACATATGCTTTCTTAACCTCTAATGAAAAATCATCTAACATATCACATATAGTATATAGATTTGATGCATTTTCATTTGTATATTGTTGAGTTCTCATTTGTTTTAAGACATAACCCTTAGCAATTAGATTTTTAATTGCCCTTCTTACTGTTACCAAATGTAATCCTGTATCTTTACAGATGGTTCTATTCAATAAGAAACACTCAGCAGTAGTGTCTTTCGCATGAGAGATCATATATTCGTATATTCTATACTCACTACCTTTAAGAGTAGGATTTCTTTTTACTTGATTTAATAGTTCTAAAGAACTTTTTACTATGTTCATTTCCATAAGCTATACCTCCGAATCATTTTGTATGTTTATTTTATTTTAACCCGAAACACAAAAAAACACAATACCTTTTTTCAAAATAAAAAAATTAATATTAAGAATAAAAGAATGATTAAGTTAAAAGCTTAGTTAAAACCTAGTTATGGGTATACAAAATGATACCTACGTAGGGTATAAAATGATACCTACATAGGGTATAAAAATATTTTATTCACATTCTATCCACAATATTATCCACAGAGTTATCCACAAGGTAAAATTAGCCAATAAATAAAAAAAATGGCGATTGATTTTGAATTATTTTCCAAAAAAGTATGCATTGATATTTGTGTTGACAATTGTAGCTACAAATTATTATAAATAAGGTTTGTGTTGACAATTGTGTTGACAATTGTAGCTACATAATAAGAAAAATTGATTTGTGTTGATATTTGTGTTGACAATTGTAGCTACATAATATATAATTAAAATATAATATTAATTAATAAAGGAGTGATTAAGATATGCCAAGAGGAGTAAAAGCAGATGCTAAAAAATCAATGGCTAAAAAAGTAATAGCTGCAATAGATGCGGGAAAATTCAATACGAAAGCAATAAGTGCAAAAGGTAAAAAATTATTCAGAACAAAATATTCATTCGAACATTCAGATCCTGATACCCTAACTGAAGGTAATTTCAATGTAACTTATAAAGATATGGATTACACAGTAGGTTCACAAGGAGCATATAGTGATAAGAATGAAGGTAAAGATTCAACATTACATATCATGGTGACATTAATAGCCTTAAGTCAATTAACAGATGAAGATGATGAAATAGTTTTAATGTATGGAGAGTCATTTAATAAATATGCAAATCCTCACCATAAGAGAAACTTAGAAGAAATCTACTTAGGAGAACATCACATAACAATAGATGGTAAAGAATATACTTTAAACATTGTAGAAGTTCATGTTTTACCAGAAGGTGTTGGTTACATACTAAGTGATATCCAAAATTATTTAGGAATTCAATACACAGTAGACTGGGGAGGAACTACAGTCAACTTCCTAAAAACTGTAAATGGTGCGCCTGATAGAGATTTTTCTACATCATTCAAATTAGGAATGCATAACATGGCCTCAAATATTAGCAAGACACTTGCTAAAAGAATTGGCGATTATGAAGAAGATCTTATTCAAGATTGGATAGAAACTAAAGCTCCAACAGAAGATATTCAAAAAGTAATCGACAGAGCGATAGCAGAACAATTGTTAAAGATCGAGAATAAATTAGCACCGATGGGAATAAATTTATATGAATTACCTCAAGTTACATTTGTAGGTGGAACTTCAGAAAAATTTAGAGAAATGATTTTGAAAAAATACAAAGGTTCAACTGTACATCGTGACTGCTTATTCTCAACTGCACAAGGTATGTATGATTTTGGTAGAATTAAATACTTAGGCTAATGGCAAAAAGAATGATCAAACAAATATCCTTCTCAGATTACGAGGAGGATATTTACAACTATCTGACTGAGCAACCTAATGCCTCAGCACTACTTAAAAAGTTAACTTATGCATATATGCATGGCTTAATAGAATTACCTGATGCAGATAAACCTAAAGAGAAAAAAGCAAAGAAGAAAAATAAAACAGCATATAACCCACCTACTACAAGTGCAAAAAAACAAGAAGAGAAATCAAAAGAAGAAAAAAATGAAGAAGATATGAGAAGAGATTATTATAATCAACTACCATTTTAGAGCCTATTTTGGCTCTTTTTTTATGGTCGCAAAAATGAACTAACTAGGTCGCAAAAATGAACTATATATATTATAAAATATATATTATAAAATATATATTATAAAATAATTACAGGGGGGCGTAGCCCCCCTAAAGGCGATTCCGCCTTTTGATGCATAAAAATTATTAACCTCATTTACATTTTTTTTATTAAAAAGATAACTTAATAGAGAAAATATAAAAAAGGAGAGTGCATATGAGTAAAGATTGGCTAGTGCCAATTCCAAGTGATAAAATTTATTTCCATGATAAAAAAATTGATTATAGAATAATTTTAGGATGTTATTTATTTAGTATGAACAACTTGAAAAGTAATGATAGATACATTAGGGATTGGAATCTTGCATCAGTAGTAAAACAAATTTCAGAATTCGTTAATTTATCACCAAAAGCCATTAGGAGTAAAATAAATTATTTAACTCATATAGAATCAAATGAATTTCAACACCAAATTGACGAAAATGGAGGCTATTTAAATCTAAATACTAAAAAATTTGTGCCAATAAGAAATAATACAGTAGAGTATCTTTTAAAAAATTGCAGTCATAATGCAATAAAAATTTATATATTACTTAATTGGCTAACTAAATACAAGATTAAAATCACTTATGAAGTAATTATGAGATATACAAATATAAAAAGCAGAGCGACAATATCTAAAGCATTAAAGGAATTGGACGAATTAATAATAATAAATCAAAAGATCTGCAGCAGATTTGATAGTAAATTAGATAAAACAATAGCATATAAGTACAATGTGTATACAATTTTATAAAAAAATTTACAAATATTAGCAAAAAAGGATAACTATTCCATGAAGGAGGATAATTAATGACATGGAATAGTTATAGAACTAGATTCGAGGGAAAATTAGGTGGCATTACTCCTAAAGACTTCGAACTAGATAAAGATAGTAATGATGTTTTAACATTACAAGCAAGAACGGAAGTAATCAAAAAGAAAATAGAAGAGATAGATCCATTTTTAACAGAATATTTTTATACAAAAGAATACGATAAAAGAGATAATGGTGAAAGCACAGGAGATAAGAATGATAAAATCATGTTTTTCAATTATAAGCCGAGTAGGGATGAAGAATTATCGTTTGACATAAATATTTGTAAATACTTGGAATCATATGTAACGTATTTATTAAGTTCTGTAGATATGAAAAAGGATAAACAAGAAGAATATACGATATTGGATGAAGAAGATTTTAAGGAGCAACTACAAAAAGAGATTAAATATCCTGATGAAACGGATAGCAGCATAGTATTAGATATGCGACCTAGTAATAAATATACAAACATGAAACAAAAAATAACTCCTAAAGATCTAAAAAGTGAACAAATTCGTGAAGAAGATAAATATCTGGCAGAAGTATTAGATGCTTATGATAAATTAAAACAAATATTAAAAAGCGATTTAGCAAAAATGCAAAATAGAGAGTTAACCGAAAATGGATTTTCTTTAAAAAAACTAAGATTTATGCTTTCAACAGTTAATGATGACATGATTTTAGCAAAAAATAAGATAGTAAGTATAAGACCACCAGCTACAAAATTAGGGGATGAAAGAACAATTTACGATTTTTCACAAATTAGCTATAAAAATCCTAAGCATATCCAATTTATTTTAAAATATTGTAAAATGGGTCACTTAAGACCGAATGATCCAATGAGCGAAATGGCTTATGATTTAAGTGTTGCTATAGATAAATTATATAAATCACATAAAATTGATAAAATCGATATGGAAATAATTAATTGCTATAATACAGGTACATATTCAATGGCAGATATAGCAGCAGAATTAAACAGATCTAAGGCCACAATAAAGCAAAGAATATATAAAATTTGTAAAAGAGTGGCAAAAATTATATAAAAATAAAAAAAATAAAAAAAGTTTAAAAAAAGTACACACGAAAAGCCAAAAAATCGATTATATATAGTGTAAGGGTATGATTTTCACTCAGAAGTGAAATAACAGATTTTTTTAAGAGTTTTGAAAGGTCGAAACATACCGAGTACGAAGGACTGCTAGAATTGGCAGTCCTTTTTTAAATAGGAGAAGTTATGTTAACTAGTAGATGTAAAAAATGTAAGAAAAAAATACCTTATGGCGAAAAATATTGCGAGGATTGTGCCAAAGAAATAGGTAAAAAGAATAGAGAACATATAAAAAAATATAAAATGGATCTCGAAGAAAGTGATAAAATCTTAAAAACTAGCGAGTGGAAACGAACTAGAAATTTAATTTTAGATAGAGATAAAATGTGCATATTATGTGCAAAAAGAGGGCATATAACTACGGAAAAATTACAGGTTCATCATATAAGAAAAAGAGTTGATGCTCCTGAGTTAGCTTATGATCCTACAAATTTAATATGCTTATGTAAATCTTGCCATGAAGAAGTAGAAGAAATGGCATCAGAAGATCAAAAAGAATTATTCAAAGAACAGTTAAATGATATATATTATGAATTATAGAAAGGATAGCGTAAAATGGGAATATTTGTACAAGCGATAAATGAAATAGCACCTTATTGGCTTAAATCAATTATATTTTTAGCTATAATACTTGTTATTACAATAATTTTAATTGGAGCAAGTCAGCTTAGCAAAAGAAAAAAGAAAGCATATACTGGTATATTATATATATTAGCCTATGTTTCAATTGTGCTATTTGATATAGTTGGTTATATTACTTTTGCAATATGTTTATGTAGAATTATACAATTTTTTTTATAAATAATTTTACATTATCATAATTTAATGGATAACTAATATATGTAAAAGATAAAAGCAACTCAAAATATTCATATAGGTAAATCGGAAGATAATGAAATTCATAAAATCTCTCCCACTAAGATAATAAGAATTCCTTCTGGTTCATATCTTTCGGCATGAGCATTTATCTATATGAGTTGCATAAATACTCATAGAAAAATATATTGAGCCAATCAAGGCTCAATGTTGTGGAGTAGAGCAGAGGTAGCTCGTTGGGTTCATTCCCCAAAGGTCAGAGGTTCGAATCCTCTCTCCGCAACCAATGTTGGAGTTTCGTTTAATGGTAAGACATAAGAATTTGACTCTTAAGATAGTGGTTCGATTCCATTAGCTCCAGCCAACTAATATCTGCGTATGACCTAATTTGGTAGGGGGTATGATTTGGGATCATGCATGTGTAGGTTCAAATCCTACTACGCAGACCAGTAAATCTGGTAGCTTGATATCAGAGATGATAAATCTTAGGATAATATAGTGCGAACTATACAAAGGTATGCTGACTACATATCGCTATGAAAATAGTCCATTCAAGCACAATCGAATATCCAAGTTTTCACTTATAGAGTGGTGGAGATAGTCATGTAACCTAAGAGGGACAGTTCTTAAAAAGGCAAACTGTATATTAAGAATTATCAGGTGGCTCTGATTTACCTCATGCCAAATTAGTGATGTGACGAGATATAATCGGTAGATTAGTTAAAAGTCCGATGCTGTTGACAAAGGGCGCTAATCAATATTAAAGTGAAACAGTTCAAGAGAGTTGAATTAGCTTTGATATCGCAGAGTAAGATTACAATGAAATGCAATGATGTTGTAAAGCATTTTGTTTCTCAAAAGGAAACGAAACTTTAGGAATAGCACAACATCAGTCAAAAAAGAAAATCAAACATAAGATAATAATATGTTTATATTTAATAGAATACAAATTGGATTGATTATTACTATTACATATACAAAAATAAGAAGATAAGGAAAAGTCTATTCCCTTATGATACGAAAGTGGCTTAAGACTAGAGTATAATAAATATTATTACAATCTAGTGCATGAAGTTCCCCAAGAATGGATTGTTTGATATGGAATTGCATGGTGATCGCAAATCTTTGTTGCTCGCAAGGCAGACAGAATAGGAAGTATCGAGTAGTATTATAATAGAGTATCCCCAGTTAGGCTTTTGAGATACTGTAAAAAATATACAAGCAGTCATGGACAATACGAATTTGGTTCGTGGATAAGCAGAGAACAAATAATGCTGCGAAAGGTGTTCGAAAAAAGTTTTAATCTCAGACTTTTAAAAAGTAAAGGTGAGTATCCAAGTTGGCTAAAGGAGGCAGACTGTAAATCTGTTACCAATGTGTTTCGTGGGTTCGAATCCCACCTCGCCTACCATTCATGCTGATGTAACTCAATTGGAAGAGTAATCGACTTGTAATCGATCGGTTGTGGGTTCAAATCCCACCTTCAGCTCCAATCTAAGAGGTGGTAAAATGACAGAAATTTTTACTGAAAAAGAATTATACATATTGATTTGTGCTTTAGAAAGTGAAGTTCAAACTCAAGAAGTTAAAGATTTAATATCTAAATTAGAAAAATTCATCGATATAATTAAGGAGAATCAGTTATGTTCAAGATGATAGAATTAGTAGGTTTAGTGCAAGTTAGTCCTGATGCAATGGCAGAATTTGCATTAACAGAAAACAAAAAAGAAACAAAATTCGGTGCATTTATGCAATCATTAGTGCATCAAGGAAAAGTAGAAAATAAAAAAAGAAATATAATTTGCTATATCAATGGGTATCCAAAAGATAAAGCAGCATTAAAAGAATACATGAAAATATACGAAGAAAGACAAAAGAAAAGAGCATTATTAAGAGCATAATATGAATTTTACAAAATGTAAAGTATGTAAAAAATGTAAGAAATTTGCTAATAAGAAATGCAAAGGGTATTCTTTTTCAATACCAATTCAATCATTTTCATGTAGAAATTATCAAAAATAGGAGGAATAATGGCAACATCATGTAAGAAAATATCAGTAGCATCTAATTATGAAGGGCAAGTAGAAGAAAAAATAAAACAAGATGCCGAAAAGATGTTACAAGCTTTTGTTGACCAATGCTCTCAAACCTATATGAGAACAGTAAAAGCAACTGTTAAAATTGAAGTAAGTTAAATATAAAATGCGATCACAAGGTCAATGTGGTTGCATTTTTTTTGTTATAGAAAAAAGGAGTGATAGGGTGGCAAGACCATGTTCAAATACTACCGCTTTGCAAGGACATTACTCCAAAGACCAAATTAAAAACAGGTTAGAAAGTGAAAAAAAAATCACAGGATCAAGCGACAATATAGCACCGCCTGAGTTTATTATGGGCGATGAAATAGCTTTAAAAGAATTCAATAGGATCGTGGAGGAATTAAAAAAAGTTTCTTTAGCAACTAATGTTGATGCAACAATGTTGGGATTATATGCTGATTCATATAGTAAATATTATGAGGCAACATTAGCATTACAATCCGAACCATTAGTAGTAGAGTATATGAATAAAAGTGGAAATGTCAATTCTGTACCAAATCCTTATATAAAAATTCAACAACAATATGCAGCAATGCTTATGAAAATAAGTACAATGTATGGCTTAGATCCTTCGTCAAGAAGTAAACTGGCTAGTTTATCTCCTTCAGATAAGGAAGAACAACAAGATAAACTTTCTGATTTATTAGATAGGTTAAAATAATGAAAACTGCTGAACATTATAAAGACACAATATCTTATCAATATGCAAAAGATGTTGTCGATGGAAATATTATAGCAGGTAAATACATAATAAAAGAATGTAAAAGATTTTTACACGATTTAGAATATCAAGAGAATGATGATTTCAAATGGTATTTTGATATTAATGTATATAATTTTTTAATCTTGTTTCAGAGTTTATTCTGCTTTGCAGATGGTATTAAAGCAGGTCAAACTCTTGAATTAGCACAGTTTCAAGTTTGGATCATTTCTAACTTATTTTGTTGGAAACATAAAGAAAAAGGTTATATAAGATTTTCAAAATCATACATACAGGTGAGTAGAAAGCAGGGCAAAAGTTTTTTACTCGGATTTATAGTTATAATCAAATCATTATTAGAGAAATATGGGCAATTCTATGTTGTAGCGACTAAAAGAGATCAGTCGGCCATAACAGTAAAGGAATGTAAAAAATTGTTAGACTTAGCAGATGAATCTGTACAGAAGAGATTTAAAATTTATGGTAAGGCGAATATAAATAAGATTGTATGCGACTTAACACATTCCGAAATAGCGCCTTTATCAAGCGAAGTAAATACATTGGATGGCTTAGGTGTTGATTTGGCAGTCATTGATGAATTTGGGGCGCATCCTGATTACAGTTTGTATGAAGTTATGAGAAGTTCTCAAACATATAAACTTAATGCACAAATAGTTATTATAACAACTGCATATCCAAATATAACTACAAGTCCAGCATATACTGAAAGATGTATTCTAATCGATAGCTACAAAGGTATAACTCCGATGGATGATAGATATTTTGCAGCAATCTACGAGCTAGACGAAGAAGATGATTATGAAGATCAATCTGTTTGGGGGAAAAGTAATCCGTTATTTGTTCAATTCCCTGAAATCATGGATAAATTAGTGAGCGACTACGAGTCTGCCAAGAGGGACGAAGAAAAGCTCCAACTCTTCTTAACGAAGAACCTTAACATCTGGATCAATTCAGATGTTACTAAAAAATACTTAGATTTTGATGAATGGAAGAAATGTCAAACAGATAAAATTAACTTAGAAGGCGAAGAAGTTATTGTTGGTGTCGATATGTCGAAATCAACAGACTTGTGTGGAGTGTCTATAATAAGCAAAGATAGAAATACAGGAATAATAAAAGTAAAGAGTAAAGCATTTTTACCTGTTGAAATGATACATGCAGCAGAAATGAGGGACAAAATGCCTTATACTGCTTATGCTAATCAACATCCTGAGTGGTTAGAAACAACAAGAGGTAAATTTGTAGATCAAATAAATATTGAAGATTATATACGAAGTATAGAAAAGAAATATAAATGTAAAATTAAAGCAATTGCTTTCGATAGTTGGAATGCAATGCATTTAATGTCAAGTTTGGCGAATGACTATGATGTTGTAGATGTAACTATGAGTTACAAAAATTTCAGTCCGCCAATTAAGAGATTTAGAGAGTTGGTGTATGAACATGATGTAGTTCATGAATACAATCCAATTTTAAATTTCTGTGCAGGGAATGCAATAACAAAATCAGATACTAATGAAAACATATTATTGGATAAAGTCAAATGTGCTAACAGAATAGACTTACTTGTATCTGCAATAATTGCATATTCAGAAATATTAAATGAAGAAATCAATGATGATGAAGGTAATTATTATATAGTATAAAGGAGAAAAATGGGATTATTCGATGCTTTTTTAACTAAAAATAAGACCGCATCAGTAAACGATAGTACTATTAACTTTTCTGCATTGACTTCTAATTTAGTGCAAGGCAAGAAATATTCTTTATCTGATGTAGAATCTAATGAAACAACAATAAATACATTAGATGAAGACGAGGCTATGAAAATTGGTGCATTATATCAAGGGTTAACAATAATCTGTGATACAATTGCATCCTTACCACTTTATGTATACAAGGGTTCAGATGGATTTGATGAAATATTAGATACAGATCCACGAAGTATAGCTCTTACACATCAAGCGAATGATGTATTATCTGCTTTTAATTTAAAAAGAGATATGCTAAAAGACTTGATTTTATATGGTAATGCTTATGCAAAAATAGATAGAAGTGAAGGCAAAGTTAATTTGATTTATTTACCAAATAGTGTAGTTACACCTAAAAAAGATAATGCTGGATATTATTTTGAGGTTCAAGGATATTCGACTGATGTAAATGGTGAAAACTATCCTTCAGAAGTGGTAAATTATGAAGATATGTTCGTTTTAGCTAAAAACAATGCATATAATTCAATTACTGGTACAGGTCTATTAGATTATGCGAGTGATATATTCGCAATGAGTTCAGAAGAAACAAAATATATGTATGGCCTATTATCAAATGGTTTGTCAGCCAAAGCTATATTATCTGTTCCCAATGCTTTTAAAAGGGAAATAAAAAATCAATTAAGATCAGACATAAAAGAATTTTATAGTGGCGCAAATAATTCAGGCAAACTAATGATA
>ENA-OROR01001877-OROR01001877.1-human-gut-metagenome-genome-assembly--contig:-NODE-1877-length-11633-cov-3.746502_pt1 | contig 11633 bp, 20 predicted proteins | sample MGYA00242135_ERZ509060 | MGnify/ENA primary metagenome ERZ509060 (study PRJEB26280, sample SAMEA2338742) | human gut metagenome | biome: human gut; feature: human-associated habitat; material: faeces... | reverse complement strand
AAGTTCCGATAGGTCCATTCCATTGATTTTTCCTCATTCATAACCAGCACTGGCCTGCCGACCAGTGCTGATCAGCTCTGTGCCGTAATGCTCCGACCAAAAGCCGTTATCAAGTGAGATCGTGAAGAACGGCGTCATTTTGTTATATAGTTCTGTGTCTGTGGGTTTGGGAAGCCCCAGCAGAAAATCACAGAACTTCGGTGTCACATCGCCGGTGATGATCTTCCCATACTGCCAATCGGAATCTTTTTGCTTCCCGTATTGGAGCGCCAGATCTATGCACTCCGTTTCATCTGCCCAGCAGTGGATCTCAAATGTCTTCGCGGTTTTCAAAGCGTTGAACACATGGATTTGCCACCTGCTGTTGGTTTCCTCGGTGCCATCCAGTTCCACGAACCATTGCTTGGCGGCATCTTCCACGGGATAAGGCTCAGACTTGAGTTCACTAATCAATCCTGGCAGAACATCTTCTATATTCTTACGCTCCATAAGGCACTCCTCATTTATTTGTCCGTGAACCCTGCAGCAAAGATTTTGTGGCATATTATAATAACAATGTCTCAAGTATCAAGTGTACAGTAGTACAAAGTATTGGTGTCGGTATCATACAGTCCAACCGTGACATTGAAAGAGGAGCGCTCCAAAATGTCAGTCTCTTGGTCTTTCTGGCGATCTATCAGGATGTAGTAGCCATTTTGGATTTCTCGCACAAGCGGATTGCCGGTCCCGTCGTTGATAAATGGCCCAATACTGCTTGTTTCATCGTTCACTCCATACACCAGAGCCTGTACTGTTTCGTCCAGTGGGAATGCCTTCCACTCCGCATTCCCTTTAATTTCATCCAGAACACTAAGATCGCTGAAACTGAGGGCAACGCTCGAGACCCCATCGCCGTGGAAGCCGCCATGCGTATCCGTAGCAGATATTTCTTTTCCGCCCGATGCATCAATGCCAAGCTCTGTTGAAACGGTTTCTTGCACACTTTTTGAACCACACGCTGAAAAAGCGAAGAGGAAAAATAGAATTGCTAAAGAAAAGGCTGTCTTTTTCATAGTTCTTAATTCTCCTTACTCTTAGATACAACATTTTTCGACTCAAGACATCAAACTATTTCTGATTTGACCGTTTTTTTAGGATCAGGTCGCCGATCATACCGAAAAGACTTGCCACCACAAAACACCACATCCAGATTATCCACAGATTGTTCAAGCCTTCGCCGTAGTCATAACTGAACAAAGCGCCAGCAACAACCCCGCCAATGTAGCCGAGCGCAATCAAAGGCGGCGAGACCTTGTTTTTTCTTATTATGCCGGTGAACACAATTAGAAGCACACCTGCCAGGCAAAGAATGAAGGGGAACTCCTTCATGCCATGCAAGTCAAACAACAGGTATCGAAGTATGAGATAGGAAGCTAGGACTGCAGCCAGAGATAAATTGCCAATCGTTCTTTCTTTCATGGTTATTCCTCCTGCAGGGTGGCTTTCGCATATCGCCAACGCCATTCATTCCAAAACGCTATGTAGCCGTTTCTGGTAAACTCATCCTCTGGGATCTTTTTCGGTTGGCAGGACTGATAGTAGCCCGCCACCTTATCTGCAAAGTGGAGCACTTCTGCTTGGTACTCACGCAGCGATATCCATTCTGACTGACCGGATGGAAGTATAAGCCGCACCCCATCGTTTTCATGGATAACAGACCAGTCCAATCCATTATCGCATCCGGAAATCGTGACTTGGGACAGATCCTTATTCGGAACATAAAAGTGACCGCAACACGGAACCATTTGAATATCATGTTCTGACATGACCTTATCTTCGGTCAAAGTTTTCAGAAGATAAAGCGCCGTCGCACTGACAGTTCCGTCATACTCCAGCGCGGCATCCCCAATCTTTACCGTAACATGGCCGTGGAGGCAGAGATCTTCAGGATCATCCTCCGGTCCGCAAATCCAAGTAAATTCGTCAACGTCAATAAGAAAGGTTCCCAAAGTGTTCACCGCCTTTATCCTGTAATCTCCAAACAGTAAAATGATGGCCGATTGTTATCGTTGTTGTCCCAGTTCTCGGCGCTGATGATTTCTTTCATGACACCTGTGGTCAGTTCCTCCATCCGGATCGCACTTTTTCGGATATACGGCCTTTCATCGTATTCCCAGTAGCCCAGGAGCCATACATTCCAAATTTCCACGCAATCAGTCTGGAGCAGTGCTGATTGGATGTAGTCCATAATTTGTCTGGCTCGCCCATCGGTATATTGAGGTAACTCCAGAAATACGCCGTACTTCTTATTGCAGTACAGACCCACCTCACCAAAGTCCAAGAGACTGAAATTGTCATCCGCACCGCCATCGAAGAGGATGCCGGTGTCCACATTGATGTGCAAAGGGTAATCTTGTGAGGGTCTTACTTCAGGCAAGGGCTTGTCTGATGCGATAAAAACACAGTTGCTCACAGAACACCTCCTTATTGCCTCCACTTCTCTATTTATTATAACGCTATTCGCCAGGGAATTTGGACACTGCGTTTTTGGTAAACAGAAAAGCATCGGGCCTAGCTTCCTATAACAATGCCTATAGGCAACCCCGTTTTCAAAATTTTTTTGCATAGTGTCCAAAACGGAGAGGCCGCTTCGTTTAAGGGAAATAGAGAAGTACAATGTTATCGATGCGGTGTGATGAAGCTGATAGGGGGGTGCGGAAATGAAAAAGCCTGTGGTGGTAATTCTCACATTGCTAATGGCTGCCGCATTGCTATCCTGTAAACAGGAAGTCCGGCAAGGAGCGGCGCCCATGCAATACTTTTTTTCGGGAGAAATTATATCCGCTGACCAAGATTGTCTGTTGATTCAAGTGACTGACACCGGAAACAGCAATCTGTCAGATGGGTGCATCGTAGAAGTTTCTGCAAGGACCACAGGGCAAAATGTATCTCGCGATTTTTCACCAGGCGAATATGCGAAAGTGTTGTTGGAGCAGAATGTCGAAGATAATCCTCCAGAGCGCTTAGAAGCGCTTTCCATTTATGAAATAGATGAATCCGGTGGAATAATTACAGACACCGAACAGCACAATTTCAGCAAGGACGGAGAACTCCCGATAAGCACAACATCGGATGGTGATGTTCCCTTTACGGTCGCTAAAACCATCACAGCGAACAGTGAGAGAATCACAATTACAAACCATTGCAACAGTCAGATCAGCGCATATCTGTACGCTGACTCTGATTTGAAAACCGCAATCAAAAAGCTGGTCATTGATAGCGGCAAAACCGGTTCCTTTACCGGACTTACTACTCGCTTTTTATATAAAGTGATTGTGACCACCGAGAAATCTGATCATATTGATGTCACGATTCAAGAGTATTCGCATACAAACGCCTGCCTTTGATTCAGCTGCTGCGGTGCTTGAAAGTACCGGTCATCGGTCAGGCTGTAATCGACTTTCATGTGCAAATCATGTAACTGCTGAATGGGGAGGTTTTCAGGAAATCTCGGAGACTTGTCCAATTGCTTTTACAGATCGAACGATAAGGTTTCATTTCTTGTGTGAAAGAGATATCACATGGTATAATCGGGGCTATAGCAGCTGGGGGTATATACCATGATGATCTATCTTCAAATGATTGATACACCGGAAGATCGTTCGAAGTTCGAATTTCTTTATATGGAGTATCGTGGTCTCATGTTCCATGTGGCCAATAAAATATTGCATAATGAACAGGATGCCGAGGACACGGTCCATCAGGCATTTTTGAAAGTAGCCGAAAATATTGAAAAAATAGGCGATCCCAAGTGTCCAAAAACGCAAGGTTATATCGTTACTATAGCTGAGAACAAAGCGATAGACTTGTATCGGCGGCGCCAAAAGCACCAGGTGGTTGAGTTAAGTGATGACCTGCCAGGGGTTACTGCTATTTATGAAGGTGAGAACACGCTTGCCGCCTGTATCCTTAAACTCCCCGCACGGTATCGTGAAGTGATCCTGCTCCGATATTATCAGGGGTATAGTGTAAAGGAAGTGGCTGCAATCCTTGGACTGTCCCTTTCGGCAGCATCGAAACTTAACCAGCGCGCCAAGAACAGATTAAGAGAGCTGTATGAAAAGGAGGACAGATTGTGATCACCGATGAAATGCTGAGAATTGCCGCTGCTGAAGCCGATCAGGCCATCCGCGAATCGTTGCCGAGCCCAGAGGATTGTGACCACCAGTTTTCCTCTGAGTTTGAGCGCAAAATGAGGCATGTAATCCGCCGAGGACGCCATCCCGTGGTATATAAATATATGCAGCGCGTTGCATGCTTCCTAGTCGCCGTAACACTGATCAGTGCCTCATGGCTCACAGTGGACGCAGAGGCCCGCGGTGCCTTTTTTGCCTGGATACGGCATCAATATCAAAACTATGTGGAGTATCGGTTTAATGGGGTGGCCACTGATGAAGAAAAGACGACCAGTTTTGCTCCCACATGGTTACCCGATGGATATGAGGAAACTAACGCACAATCTTTAGGAAACACTTCTTACAGAACTTATAGCAACGGAAGCGGTGAAATGATTCATTTCATGTGCTCCTCCGGTGCAGACGCCACAAGCCTCTTTTTGGTTTCAGATAACATGACCACAGAGAAGGTAATCGTGGGAACACAGGAAGCTGATCTCTACCTGGATGCCGATCCCCAAAATGCAAATGCTTTGGTGTGGCAGTCTGAAGATGGGACTATTCTGTTCTGCATTTCGGCATCACTGACCAAAGATGAAATGGTCAAAATTGCAGAATCGATTACTGTGACCCCGTAGAATAATTGGCAGTATATAAAGCTTTGACTCAAAACTTGATGTCAAAATATTTCTCTATGTTATTGATTGGGAGGCAAGTATGGGTAACACAATCTTTTTTGTCGTGATCCTTTTTGTCTTTTTCCTTGCCATCGAGTTCATAATGATGGGGGCATTTCAGGCCTCCAGTTCCACAAAGACAAGAAGTATCTTAGGCAGCTTCTGCCGAATCTTTTTGATAACCTGCATTTTGGCTTATCTGCTCTTGGTTGGACTATTTCTCTTTGTTGGAGTCGATCTTCTCCTGAATGGGCAGATAAGCAAGGGTATCTCCCTATTGCTCAGTGCTGCTATTGTCGCAGTCTGCGTGTATGTGTGGTTGATACGTGGATGGATTAAGCATATTAGAGAAAAGCGCTGGAAGGACACTTAACACTTAATTAGAGGTATTTGTGAGGATGGAAAGAAAGCATTTTGGAATTATGTTGTTCTTGGTGGGAAGTATAGGATACTTGATTCTGAGCCTGTATCTGTCCATGAACCGATTTAATTACAACGGAATGACCGGCACCTATGCTGCCCTGCTCGGCAATGAACTGCTGGTTCCGTACATAATTTTTTGCGCTATGGGAATAGTTGGGTTCATCATTTGCGTGTACGAAACTTATTTTTGCAAAAAAAAATAATAGATGCATCTATTGGCAGGTGATTATATGAGAAACAAATTTACTTTCAAAGCCCAGTTATTCTGGGGCGTTATTATTGCCATTGTAAGCTGCACGCTCTCGTTTACTCTACAAAAAAGTTTCTTTATGAACGCCGCCTGGATCATATATGGGTTGATGTGGATTTTCCATCCTGTATACCCGGAAGGTTTTGATGATAAGCGTGGACGCCAACTTGCCCGGGTTGCCGGTATTATCTGTATCGCTATTGGGCTGATCGTAAAATTTGGGATTGGATGAAGCATATCCTGTACTTAACAGCAGGGTGATTCCTCAGTGAGGTAAGAAAGATGGGAAAGAAAACCATGTTATTGGGAATTGCAGTTATCGTGGCTGCGATTGCTCTATCGATTAGTAATATTATCGCTATTGTGGGAGGAATCGCAGGACTCTTCATTGCAATCATCGGATTTTTCATGCGTGACAAAGAGAAGTAGCACTGCGTCTGCAATATTTGAAGTGTAATACGAAAAATACAAATTGCTCTCTCTGGCGAAACACCGTATAATGAGATTTAAGATCACACAAAGCGAGGGTGCTTCGTTATGGCCAGAGTTTCCACAAAAGCGAACAAGAACATCTACCAAAGAATTCGGGAGGCGCTTCATCTAACCAGAGAAACAGCCAGCGATCTGCTGGAATCTCTTCCTCCTGAACGCATTGAAAAAATAGAGAATGAGCGGTCTCTCCCGCATCCGGATGAAGTCCTGCTGATGGCAGAAAAGTACAAACAACCCAACCTCTGTAACTACTACTGCGCCAATCAGTGCCCGATCGGTCAGCAGTATGTACCAGAGGTCAAAGTCAAGGATCTTTCGCAGATCGTTCTGGAAATGCTGGCTTCTCTCAACTCTATGAACAAGCAGAAGGATCGCCTGATTGAGATCACCTCGGACGGAGCCATCAGTGAGGATGAGCTGGCGGATTTCATTTTCATTCAGCAGGAGCTGGAACGCATCTCAATAACTGTAGAGACTTTGCAGCTCTGGGCAGAACGTATGCTGGCTACCGGCGCCATCGACGCAGAGCGGTATCAGGCATACAAAGAGAAACTGGAGAAACGGTAATCATCGTCGAAATTTGCTGCGTCAGTGGAAATAAGCACCTCTATTTTGCTGATTCTGTGCTGGCGATGTACAATATTTCTTGATACAATGAATTCATCAGCTAACAGTACAGAAACTGTTTTCTGTGAGGTGATAACATGGATGCGAGGAGAAGAATGCAAGCACTCCATTTGATGGACATGCTCCAAAGAAACCCCGCATACGCAAAAGCGCTTGGGATCGAGATCATCATGCAAAAGTTGGTTGAAGATAGGGTATCTCATATCGGCTATGTTTGGGGCTTCACAGAGCAGTGAAGCCCCTTTTCTGTACACGGAAAGAATTGGTATTCAATAGAACGGAGAGGAAGAAACGATCATCTATGAACTGTTATGATGAACAACTGCGCCAGCTTCAGGCTCAGTGTGCCCGAAAGAAAAAGCTAGTGGCCTCTATTGAGGAACTGCGTGTTCAGCGGGAGGCCTATGCGGCCCGTGCGCAAGAACTCCAGCAGATTATGGCTGACGAACAGGCAGATGTGGAGCGATTGGAGGGGCGGAGCCTGTCTGCGTTCTTCTACAATGTCATCGGGAAGATGGATGAGAAATTGACGCAGGAGCGGCAGGAGGCCTATGCGGCGCGAGTGAAGTATGATGCAGCCGCCAGAGAGCTGTCTGGTATTGAAGAAGATTTGAAACGGTATGAGGCTGAACTGGACTCGCTCCAGGGATGTGAGAATCGCTATGCCTCCATCCTACAGGAAAAGACTGCGGCAGTAAAATCAGCGGGCGGAAGCACTGCCGAAAAGATCCTCCAGTTAGAGGAGCGGAAAGGCTATTTGATGAGCCAGAAACAGGAATTGCAGGAGGCGATGGATGCCGGCAGCGCTGCTCTGTCTTGTGTGGATCAGATCCTGTCGGAACTGGACAGTGCGGAAGGCTGGGGAACCTGGGATCTCGTTGGCGGCGGTCTGCTCACAGATCTTGTGAAGCACAGCCATCTGGACGAGGCCCAGGCATCTGTGGAAACCTTGCAAACCCAGCTGCGCCGCTTCAAAACGGAACTGGCCGATGTGACGATCGATGCAGAGATTCGGGTCACCATTGATGGTTTCCTGCGGGTGGCCGATTATTTCTTCGACGGAATTTTTGCCGATTGGGCTGTGCTGGACCAGATCCAACAGTCACAGGAGCAAGTGCATCAGACAAAAAGTCAGATCAGCAGCGTATTGGATCGTCTGCAAGTTTTGATGAATCAGACAGACGTGGAGATTTGCCACTGTTCTCAGGAAGTGGCACAGTTGGTCGCAAACGTATCCATGTAAAGCATTGCGTGCACTAAGAGGAGGAGATAATGGAGAAATCAAATACCGTAACACAGGAAGTATATAAACTCTGGATCAGCCAAAATGAACACATCGTTTCATTTCATGAAGAAGAAGGCGACGACTATGAGCAATTGGTGTTCACAAATCAGAACGAGAAAATGGATTTTGTGTTCCAAAAGTCTTCCAACGGGTTTCGTATCCAATAAGAGTAATTCCACATAATCACAAGGAGATTTGTATGAGATTTGTCATTGACCATCTTTCAAAGCATTTTGAGAAAAAGGAGGTTTTGAAAGAGATCACATTCACTTTCGAGGAGGGCAAAATCTACGGTTTGTTGGGCCGAAACGGCGCCGGTAAGACCACGCTCTTCAACTGTCTGAATCGAGACATCCGGGCTGATGGCGGCACTTTTTTTCTGGATGAAAACGGTACGCCCAGAGAAATCTCCGCCGAAGACATCGGCTATGTGCTCTCCACCCCGACGGTACCTGAATTTCTTACCGGGCGCGAGTTTTTGAAGTTCTTTGTTGACATCAACGCCTCTTCCATCAAAAATCTCCGGTCGTTAGACGAATACTTTGACATGATGAGCATTGCTCCAGAAGACCGTGACAAGCTGCTGAAGGATTACTCGCACGGCATGAAAAACAAAATGCAGATGCTCATCAACATCATTGCCCAGCCTAAGGTATTGCTGCTGGATGAACCGCTCACATCTCTGGATGTGGTGGTAGCAGAGGAGATGAAACAGCTGCTCCGTTCCCAAAAGGATGGCAAAATCACCATTTTCTCTACCCACATCATGGATCTGGCCTTGGATCTGTGCGATGAAATTGTGCTCCTGAGCCATGGTGTGCTGGAGGTCGTAGAGAAATCCAATCTGGACAATCAGGAATTTAAAGAAAAAATTATTGCGGCACTGAAAGAGGAATCCTATGCTTAATACATTGCGGCTATCCTTTTCCCTAAAGAATACCTATCGGGTGAATGCCATCCTGCACTCTCTCAAACAGATCCCGCTGCTGAAACGCCTTTTGCCGGAAACTCTGTATCAAGTGCGCGGATTGAAGGTCTTTGCCAATGTTCTGACGGCGCTCTGGGAACTGATCACCATTTTTCTCTTCAAGTACCTCTACTTCTTTATTATGGTCTGCGGTTTGGAACTGATCCGTCCGGAGCTTCAGTCCAAAGAGGCATTTCTGCACGTCCTATTGCTTCTGACGCTGATAGGCTCTTTCATGCACACCAATATGTTCGATGCAACACGGGACAAATACTATGCCATGATCCTGCTTCGAATGAATGCCCGGGAGTACACTCTGGTCAATTACGGATATTACCTATTAAAGGGAATTGTCGGTTTCCTACCATGGGTACTTGTGTTCGGTCTTGGCCGGGAAGTCCCTTTATGGCTGTGTCTGTTGATCCCGTTTGCCGTTGCAGGAACAAAGCTGGCGGTGGATTCCTATTCTCTGTGGGACTATGCGCAAACCGGCCATGTACGCAACGACAGCAAATGGAAAAAATGGCCATGGCTGCTGACTGCCGTCCTGTTGGCTCTGGCCTATCTGCCCTTGCTGGTTGGGGCCGTGCTGCCGCTCAAGGTATCTGCTGTTCTGTGGGTCCTCTGCATCCCGGCAGGATTACTGGGGCTCCGCCAGATCCTCTTATTCCGTTATTATCGGGAGATCAATCAGGAACTGCTGGCTGGTCTGTTTACCCAAATTGATGCGGTTCAGAAGGCGGTGAAAACCGCGAATGAAAAAGTTATCTCCGCAGATCTCACCATCACCAGTCAGAAAAATGGATTTGAATTTCTCAACGAGCTGTTCATCAAGCGGCATCGCAAGATTCTGTGGCGCTCAACGCTCCGGATCGCTGGGATCTGTGCCATCCTCTGTTGTGGAGTTCTGTTTCTCATGGCCTTCAAACCAGAGTTGAAGGCAGACATCAACGAGATGGTTATGACTTGGCTTCCTTACTTTGCCTTTATTATGTACCTGATCAACCGTGGCACTGGCTTCACCAATGCGCTGTTTATGAACTGTGACCACAGTTTGCTGACATACTCGTTCTACAAGCAACCCAAGTTTGTGCTGAGGCTGTTTCAGATCCGGTCGCGGGAAATCATCAAAATCAATGCCGTGCCGGCTCTGGTCATCGGCGCCGGGCTCTCGGCGATTCTGTATGTGTCCGGTGGCACGGAAAATCCATTGAACTATGTAGTCCTGGTGTGTTCTGTGACAGCAATGAGTGTCTTTTTCTCTATCCACTATCTCACCGTTTACTATCTGCTCCAGCCCTACACGGCGGGGACTGAGATGAAAAGTGGTACCTACCGCATCGTCATGGCCTTGACTTATGTGGGATGTTATGCCCTGATGAATCTTCGGCTGCCCATTTTGGTGTTCGGTGTTGCATGCATCGCCTTTTGTGTGTTGTACTCCGTAGTTGCCAGTGTGTTGATCTATAAATACGCACCTCGAACTTTTCGGCTTCGAACATAAGGATATTAAAGAAAACAGCTGGTGTCTTCTATCAGAAAGGCACCAGCTGTTTTTATACAAAAGAATGGAATCCCTTACATGACTTGAGATATGCTCGTGCTTTGGCAATCCATGCGGTTACATGGTTAGCTGGGGCTCCCATAATTTGCCCAATCTCCCGGCTTGTATAACCCCTTGCTTTCAGTCTTAGAGCACGGATACCTTTGGCGGTCACGCCGGAAGCCTCATGTTCTGCTTTGTCAAGCAAGGTATTGAGATCAATAAAATCAATCTCTGGTAGTGCAGCCTTGGTAACAGATTGCCCCATAATATCTGGGTCAGTCAAAGCCTCTCTTGTAGTTCGGACTGAGGCATACTCCAAAGCAGAGCAGATCTCATTCCAAATCAAACGATACGCATAAGTGGAGAATACACCACCCTTATCTGTTGCTGCAGCTTTGCACAGTCCGATACATCCAATCTGAAATAGATCATCGTAAGAAAACATACCCAATTGCTGGGGACTATGTACTTTGTCGTGGATGACTTTATGAACCAGTCTGAGATTCTCTGTAACAAGGGTACACTGTGCGTTGTTCAGTTTCATGAAAGCGCCTCCTTGCTGGATCGAATTGCAGCACGCTGCGCACACTGCTGTAGCATACGAGTGCTCTCATCTATAACCCTACGGCAGGAATACTCACTCAAAAAACCGATATGTGCCTGCGATTGAGGCGCCTGAAGGAGAGCGGCAAGCCAGACATAGGCATCTCTCTTTGTCATGTATCCGTTCTGATGAATCGCATCAAAACAGCGATGGGCTTGAATTCTTAATGCCCTCAACTCACGGTTTGCTGGAGTGCCTAATGGCTGCGCGGTGCCAGGCCGCGTGCGGACATAGGTATCGCACTCGGGATAGTTTCTACAAACATACAGAGTATTGTGCTGCGAATTGTCTTTATAGATCCCATCGGCGCTCCGCAGAATCATTGGTGCCCCACAATAAGGGCAGCGCATTTTACTAGGATTATTCCCTTTCTTTTTGTTTTTTCTCATTATGAGGTTCCTCTATTCAGCTAAAAATAGAAAAAGAGCCGGAAAACCGCATGGGAAACAAGATGGCAAAGGAGATTTCATATTCATCTCCAGCATCTTGCTGATCCCAGCAGCCTTCCGGCTCTAAAATGATCAGATGTGACTTGCGCCGTGTGGATCGCTCATTGCGCGAAATCCGATACAGTTCCCCGCCCGCAGGGAGGGTCTGACTCCGGGAGC
>ENA-OROR01001876-OROR01001876.1-human-gut-metagenome-genome-assembly--contig:-NODE-1876-length-11635-cov-2.306390_pt1 | contig 11635 bp, 26 predicted proteins | sample MGYA00242135_ERZ509060 | MGnify/ENA primary metagenome ERZ509060 (study PRJEB26280, sample SAMEA2338742) | human gut metagenome | biome: human gut; feature: human-associated habitat; material: faeces... | reverse complement strand
TTGCCTTGCCAGCCCACAAAAGAAGTGCTATAATAACAGTGCGATTTCTTTCATATGCGCTCCTTTATGGGGCAACCCAGCCGCTCTTTGTGCTACCAACACAGAGGGCGGCTTTTTTTATTTATAAAATAGTTATGGTGTCTCTTTGAAAATTCCGATAGGGAATAGATATAATAGGCTCCACAACTCTTTCTTTTAAAACTGGAATATACTTTTGCAGTAATTGTCTATCAAGCTCTCCAAAATTTTTAGAACATTCTAATGATTCCATTTGATTTTGTGCAGCTTGCAAAGATACATGAAATAAGGAAGCAATATCTTGCGCAGTGCAAACTAAACCCATACGAAAAGCCTCTTGCAATATAATTTCAGGTATTAACAATTCTGAAGCAAAAATATTCGCTTGTGCTTCCTGTAAAGGGTCATCTGTGGTATGTCCACAACAAATATGTCCAATTTCGTGTGCGATTGACCACCGCTTGCGAGCGGATGATAAAATCCAGTCATTATATAAAATCAAATATCTACCACGCCTAGGAATAACAACACAATCATTAGCTCCTTCTCCAATAAAATCGTGTGGATCACGATTGACACATTGCGAGAAATGTTGAATAGAATCAAGAACAATATGGTTTCGGCAATCAAGCCGGAAAAGATCGGTGTCAATAGAACGAATCTGCTGCCGCAATAACAACTTGACTGCCAATTTTTTAGGCTGCATACTGTTTACTTACCTTCTTTGTCTTTGTCATCTGTAATTCCCATAACTTCCAAGTACATATCTACTGTTTCACGAAAATTCTTGATAATGCGCTGACGCTCTTTTTCAGGAATTTTTTTCATGTGCCGAGCCAATACAACAAAATCGTCATCTTCATCCTCGCTGCCCTTATCAGCGGGGATTTCTTTTTTGCTTATAATTTCATCTGTTGTATTCCCTGTTAAATAATCCAGCGATACATCAAAATAATCAGCGAGCGTTTGCAAAGTTTCTAATGACGGAGATACTCTGCCATTTTTCCATCTGCTCAATGTAGCTTGAGTAATCCCAGTATCTTTCGAAACTTTATACGCTGATAATTTTCTTGATTTCATTAATTGCATAAAAATTTCGTACATAAATATACACCTTTACTAAACTTACACAAAGTTAAGCAAAACTATTGACAATTAACTGAATGTAAGTATAATAAAAGAGGAGCTTACACCAGTGTAAGTAATAGCCTTAACTTAGTTATTGATTACTTGTGACAAATTAATTATATAACTAAGTGAAAGTAATTGCAACTGTGTTAATTAACAAAGAGAGGAGGTGCTTTATGGGAAAATTATATACTTGTGCGGAAATTGCTGATTACTATAGCGTTCCAATCCGAACAGTATGGTTCTGGATTAGAGAAAAGAAAATCTCTGCAATCAAAGTAGGCAAATACTACCGCGTATCTGAGGAAGCTCTGAGACAGTTTGAACAATCTCAAAAAACAGATGCAAGATTGTAAGCAGCATCAAGAAGATTCTGGAAATCCAGTAGAAGGGAAGTGATCGGGTGGAACAATATAAAAAAAATCCTATTCCAGTAAATAAACTGGAACAGGAAAATTTAAGAAGATTCCAAATAAAAACAAATGACACAGAATTGCTTAGTGAAGCAGAAAATGTTTTGCAAAAGCATCAGCTGTCACCAAGAGAACTGGCGGTTATTCTGGAAACTCTTGCCGTTCAATCTGGATTTTCTTATCAAGATTTTGATAAATAAAAGCGCAGTGACCAAGAAGGTCTTTTAATTCTTGTTTACCGTGTATTTTGTGATAAATGGCAACGATTTCGCGATGAGGCTCTAATTTCCATACATACAATGAATAGATATGATGTCCGGCTCTAACTCCTGAAATTTCAAAATCATATCCATTTCCCAGATTCCTATAGATAACCTCTTCCAAATCGATAGTTGTAATAGTATACGGTTCTCCCAAAAATTGACGGACCTTTTCAATTTCTTTCATAACATTCACCTCCCTTCCTGCTCCATTATAGCACGAACGGGAGAGTATCAAAAGGAGGTCAAACATGACTGATTTACAGATTTTCAACAGCCCAGAGTTCGGGGCAATCCGTACCATCGAGAAGGACGGCGAACCTTGGTTTGTCGGAAAGGATGTTGCGGCGGCGCTGGGATATAAAGAGCCAACCAAGGCTGCAAGAGAAAAAGTAGATGATGATGACAAGGGGGTATCTAAAATAGACACCCCCTCAGGAATCCAAGAAATGACCATCATCAACGAATCCGGATTGTACAGTCTGGTGCTTTCCAGCAAGCTGCCAACAGCAAAGAAGTTTAAACGTTGGGTGACAAATGAGGTCATCCCATCTATCCGCAAACATGGCGCATACATGACACCGGAAACGCTGGAAAAAGTCCTGCTTAGTCCCGATACCCTGATGCAGCTTGCACAGAACCTAAAAGACGAGCAGGAGAAGCGCAGGGTGCTGGAAACCAAAATCGAGCAGGACAAGCCAAAGGTTCTCTTTGCCGATGCCGTGGCAAGCGCGAAAACCTCTATCCTGATCGGGGAGCTGGCAAAGCTCTTAAAACAGAACGGTGTGGACATCGGTCAGAACCGCCTGTTTGAGTGGATGAGGCAAAACGGTTACCTGATTCGTCGGCAGGGCAGCGACTACAATATGCCGACTCAGCGATCGATGGAACAAGGTCTATTTGAAATCAAGGAAACCACTGTTGTGCATGCAGATGGGCATACCCATATTAATAAAACTCCGAAGGTAACTGGAAAAGGACAAGCATATTTTGTCACGCTGTTTTTAAAGGAGGCATAGTTTATGAAAATCAATCTGTTAAAAGGAAAAATGGCGGAGCGGGGGATAGATGGCATTCGTATGTCGCAACTGATTGGAAGAGCACCAAGCTATATGTATAATCACCTGAAAAAGCCGGATAGTCTGCTGCTAAGCGAGATCTATATCATCTGTGAGGTGTTGGAGATCCCGTTTGAGGATATCCCGAAATATTTTCCGAAGGAGGGAGAAAGATGTTAGGAACAGCTATTGTTTTGGGGTTTTTGTTTGGAACTATGATAACATTCGGCGTTCTGGGCTGGGCTGTTGAGAAGGTCGCACAGCACAAAGCAACCGACATTGTCGAAGAGATCCGCCGCAAAGAAGAGAACGAGAGAAGGGCTGGATAGTGAACGGACCCCAGAAAGTGTATCGGGAAACCTGTGAGCATTGCCAGTACAAGGACCTTCCAAACGGATGTGACGGTTGTCTTGCCAGTATTGCATACGACTGTGAGGACGAGCGCAGACACCGGATTTACTATCACGAGTTTGGCAATACATCCAGACTTTTCCGAGAAATGTGCGACCAGAAAGATGCAAAGAGATATAAGATACATGGCCGCAGAAAAAAATAAGCGCTTGCCGTAAAACAGCAAACGCAAAGACAAAAATATATACCTTACCTGTATGATAACAGAAAGAGAGAGAAAAATCAATGCTCGAAAATGGAATGATTGTCGGCGCAGAATCCTGCGACCCACAGTGCAGAGAACCACAGAAAGGCTACTGTGTCCAGTGCAAGCAGATGGTACCAGTACATGAGCTGACCGAGTTTGCAAACGGTGAGAGAGTGTGCAAAGACTGCGAAGTAGAATATCTTACACTACAAGGCGCGGATTTTGTAAATGAATATATCCGGCAGAATGAATGGGACTTTTATGCGAACTGGTTGTTTGCGAACGCCGACCGAGAGGAACAGCTTAGAGTTATCAAAGCCGGATATCTTGCAGAAAATACCAATCCTATACGTCATGACTATATGGAAAGTCAAAAGGTTGACTTTTGCAAAGAAGATGACGGTTTTTTGCAGTTTGTGAAGGAGAAGTTGCTATGAAAATAGATACATACATCAAAGCGATGCTTGGCAGCTTGGATTTTTACTTTCCAATCCATGGCACTAAAAATACGCTGGTATGTAGAAACTGTCAGATGTGCCAAACGGATCCAACCGACAAGCTGCGGGAACGCTGCGAATTCACAAAACAGATTTTACCTTTTGCGGATACTTGTATCGATGGGCGGTGTCCGCTGGTATTTGAGGAGGAGGAGGCACATCTAACAGATGAGTAAGGTAATTTGCATTATGGGAGAAAGCGGAGCAGGAAAAACAACCTCCCTGCGGAATCTCCCGCCAGAAGAAACTTTCTACATTGATGCGGATGGGAAGGGACTTTCATGGAGAGGATGGCGTAATCAGTATGATAAGAAGTCCAATTTTTATCAAACCGATAAGCCTGAAACCATACTCAAACTGATGCATAAAATCGACAAAGAACAGCTTCAGTTTCGCTATTTAGTTATAGACACCTTAAATGGTGTTATGGTTGGAGATGAAATGAGAAGGCTGAAAGAAAAAGGCTATGACAAGTGGATGGATTTAGCTCAATCGGTATATGAGATCGTTGTTTATGCCAATGCAATGCGGGATGATTTGACGGTAATACTCGTTGCTCACACCCAAACAGAGGACGATAACAACGGTAAAACATTTACCAGAATCAAAACAAACGGCAAAAAACTCAACAAAATCGCGCTTGAAAGCAAGCTATCTATTGTGCTACTTGCAAAATGTGTGGATGGACGTTATATTTTTGAAACTAAAGCGAACCAAAGCACAGCCAAAACCCCGATGGGGATGTTTGAAGAGCCAGAAATTGACAATGACATTATGACGGTTATCAAAGCCGCCGAAGAATATTAAGGAGGACAAAACAATGAAACCATTTGCAGATTATGAAACCACACAGGCAGCAGGCGAGTTTGAGAAGCTTCCAAAGGGAGCTTATGAAGTAAAGATTGAACAGGCAAAAGTTACTACATATACCGGTAAGGACGGCAGCACCTTTGAAAAGCTGGAGATCGCCTTTGATATCGACAAGGGCGAATATGCCGGATATTATCGGCGCAATCTGGAATCCCAGCAGCAGGAGGACAAGAAGTGGAAAGGCGTGCTGCGCATCTATGTGCCAAAGGATGACGGCAGCGAGAAAGACCAGTGGACAAAGCGCAAATTCAAGGCAATCATTCAGGCAATCGAGGACAGTAACCCCGGCTATCATTGGGACTGGAACGAAGCAGGGCTTAAAGGTAAGATCGTCGGATGTATCTTCCAATGGAAGGAATGGGCATACAACGGAAAGAGCGGATGGTTTGCAAACCCTTACAACTTTATTGATGTGGCAAAGGTGCGCAGCGGGGAGTTTAAGCTGCCGGACGATAAGCCTTTGCCGAAAGACCAGAAGCCGTTTGACATTAATATTTCCGCAGAAGATGATTCCGAAGAAGACCTTCCGTTTTAAGCCATGAGTTACACGCATTTTGAAGTGAAGGACGCTCTGGAAAGCCTGACCGTTCTGATCGATACCAGAGAACAGGATACCATGAATCTGCGCCGCCGGATGAAAGATTTCCCACACTGGCGGCGAGAGAAACTGAACGCAGGTGACTATTCCGGGGAATACACAGTGGAGGGAGAAACCCACTCCCTCCCTGTTTCCATCGAAAGAAAGATGAATCTGGACGAGCTCTGCCAGTGCTTTACCTCAGGCAGAGAGCGGTTTCAGAGGGAGTTCGAGCGGGGGAAAGCCTCCGGCATCAAGATGTATCTGCTGATTGAAAATGCCGATTGGAGCAAGGTGTTTGACGGAAGTTACCGAAGTAGATTGAATCCAAATGCACTGATCGCCTCTATTCTGGCATGGTCCATCCGCTACGATCTGCAGTTTATCTTCTGCAAACCGGATGAATGCGGCAGGATCATCTATAAAATCCTGTATTATCACGCAAAAGAGGTGCTTGAGCATGATGGAGAATCTGGCGCAGAGGGTGAGGGAATCAGTAAGGCTTGCTGATGTACTTGCGCTATATCACTTGCAGCCGAACAGAGCCGGATTCCTGCACTGCCCATTTCACAGTGGTGACCGATCTCCATCCCTCAAGATATATCCGGATCAGAACACATGGCATTGTTTCGGATGCGGCAAAAGTGGAACAGTAATCGACTTTGTAATGGAGATGGAACGGTGTTCCTTTGTGGATGCGCTCAAAAAGCTGGATGCGGATTTTCGACTGGGACTCTCCGACAGCAAAGAATCATACCGAAACTATCGTGAGCGCCTTTCACAGCGCCGCAGAGAAGAAATTGAAAGAAAAAGCAAAAAGGATGCACTTGAAATAAAAGTCGCCCAGAGACGCGCCCTGTGGCTGAAAATCAAGTCCTTTGAGGTATCAAGCCATGAACAGGCGCAGCAGGCGGCAGGGATAATGGGACAGATTGAATTATTGGACGAGCAGATCAGCCAATATGAAACATTTCGATATGAACAAATACCGCGTGCTGCAAGCATGAATCAGCAGCAAACCAAAGCGCGAAACAGCTTTGGTACTTTCTCAGAAAGTACATAGATGGGAGGTGAAATAGGTTGGAAGAAGGAAACCTGATAGATAAACTGACCGCGGTGACAATCCTTGACGAGCGCATCTTTTTAAACCTTTTGGAAATCGAGGATGAAGTGGATCAGCAAAGAGAACTTCTTGCACTGCAAAGCCGGGCAGCAGAACTTGGAAAAAAGACCGAGTTTTTAAAGCTATGGAAAGCATATCAAAAACAGAAAAGAACGATGGAACGGGAGCAGAACACTTTTTCGGACAATCTCAGTAATCCGATCCCTCTGCGCTATACCGAGAAGGGGACACCTGCACTCACCATCGAAAATTTTATGGCAATCCTGCAAGGGGATGGGCGACTGAAAGATTTATTCCTCTTTAATGAACTGTCAAACACCCCGGAGCGCATAGAAAATGGCGTCACTAGACGTTGGACCGATGAAGATGACAGCTGGCTACGCGGATATATCGAGCAGAAATATCATCTGTACAGTCCGCAGAAACTGGATGATGCTTTGCGTGTGCGGTTTGCACAGAAGCGATATCATCCGGTCAGGGATAAGATAAAATCACTTGTGTGGGATGGTAAGCCGCGAATCAAACGACTGCTTATCGACTGGATGAAAGCAGATGATTGTGCGTACTCCGAGGAAGTGTCCCGATTAATCTTTGCCGGTGGTATCCACCGGATATTCAATCCCGGGTGCAAGTTTGAGGATATGGCGGTGCTGATCGGCAAAAAGCAGGGAGAAGGAAAGTCCACCTTTGTCCGATGGCTTGCGATGGAAGACCGGTTCTTTCGGGAGGTCAACGAGATTGACGGTCAGCGCGGGATCGAGGCGGTGGAGGGCGCTTGGATTTGTGAGGTCAGCGAACTGCTTGCCCTCAAACGAACAAAGGAAGTCGAAGCGGCAAAGAGCTATTTTTCCCGGCAGGTCGATACATACCGCAAACCCTTTGACCGCCGCATTACCGAAAATCCGCGTCAGTGTATCTTTATCGGAACGACCAACACCGCAGAATTTTTGACCGACAAGACCGGAAACCGCCGATATTATCCGGTGGTGTGCAACAATTCCGGAAGGGATTTGTTTGACCACAAGGAAGAGCTCAAAGCTTATATCGAACAGTGCTGGGCGGAAGCTTATGCGCTCTTTTTACAGGACAAGCTTCCTCCGGTGCTGGACAAGAGCCTGATCGAGGAAGTGCAGTACCATCAGGAAAGTGCGCTGGAGGACGATTATCGTGTGGGAATGGTCACTCAGTACCTGAACGAAAAACAGGACGGCGAAACGGTCTGCATCATCGAGCTTTGGGAGCGCGCGCTGCATGAATCATTCAAGCCAAACCGTAAAGACTCAAACGAGCTGTCCCTCATCATGCAGAATATGCCAGGTTGGACAAAGCTCAACAGCCCAAAGAGGACTTCCAACTGGGGTGTGCAGCGATGCTGGGTCAAATATTCTGGAAAAGGTTCATTGGCTGATGACCTGCCGTTCTAATGATGGTTGCTGGTTTACAGGTAAGTTACGCTCTGGTTACACCCGAAAATGGCGTAATTAAGCCATATATATAAAGAATGTAACTATGTAACTAATATTCTATATTAATATATAAAGTAAAAAATATATTATATTTTTTATACTCTAGCTTCTATAGGAAAATATCGTTTCGTTCGTTGCATCGTTACATTTTACTTGCTAAAAGGGAAGAAAAGAGGGCAAAAATGGAATTTTCTGAGATTGTAGAATATGCCAAAAGTGGCTTGGATATACCAAAAATCAGCAGTCAATCAGAACACCTTGCTTACTTGACGGTAATTTGCATTCTGGAAGCGTTCCGTAACAGAACCATAAACGGGACACAAGCCAAAAACCAAAAGGAAAAGGCAGAACAGCTTTTTCATGATGCAAGGAAGCAGGAAGCGGACAGGCTGATGGTATACCGCATCTATCAGCAAAACACCCTGAAAGTGGAGGAACTGCTGCACGAGATCAACAAAGAGCTTCGGAATCAGGAGGCGGACAAGGGCAAAGTGATCGACCTGAGTCTTTATGCACTGGAAGTTTTGACCGGGGTGAAATTTAAGAGATCGAGATAATGAGGATGGAGGATAAATATGAGATGTTGTGATTGTGAGTTTAGGAACCGATGCGATGAGACAGAAAAAGTTCTGACATCATTTATAAAGTGCTATAAAAGGGATCGCCTGCTGAAAGAGCAAAAAATGCAGACTAATGCCGACAAAATCCGCAGCATGACGGATGAGGAGTTAGCGGAATTTTTGGGCAGATGCGAGGGTGAAGGATACCAAGATAGTTCCATAACGCCAGTAATGGAAAACGGCTATCACATGGATATGTTAGAGTGGCTCAAACAGCCAGTAGAGGAGGAATAAGTGTGGAACGACTTGTAACAAGAATTGGAAATGAACCTGCTGTACCTACAGAATTTGATATGGACTTTGCTTTTGACCTTGACAAAGAAACATTTGACAAGTTGCAGAGGATCTTTAATCGACTCTGTGATCTAACGGACATCCTCGGCGATGACTACGACCTTGACCGCCTGAAAGAGCTGGTGGAAGCGGACAGGGAAGGAAGATGCGTGGCTTTTCCTTGCAAGATGGGAGATACGCTTTATGAAGTTTCCGATAACAGAATAGATGATTATACAGTCATAGGACTTTCTGTTGGCGATAAAAGTTTATCTCGCTATGAAGATGATACCGATTGCATTGACAACAATCTTTATATTCTGGCTGACCGACACGATAAAGGGTGCAGGATGAGGATTGATATTTGGGCTATCGGGGACGAGGGAGCGGTATACACAAAGCGTGAAAAAGCCGAAGCAGCACTGGAAAAGATGAAGGGAGAAAATGAGTAGTGGATGACTACATCAAACGCGAACAGGCACTTAAACTGATTGAAAGCGGTGGAACATGGGGGTGGAGCAAGAATGCATTGTATGATGAGATGAAAAACTTGCCCGCCGCCGATGTTGCTCCTGTGGTTCACGCGAAAAGGGTTAAAACGAAAAAACACAACTGGAAAAAGGACATTGATGGGGAAATAGACCTTTACGCATGGGGTGAAGGGTATTGTGAAGGTCCTTTTTGTCTTGAGTGTGGTAGAAGCTTTTGTATTCATTGTGAGGAAGTGCATAGAGGAAAAGATGCTGTTGAGGCTAAACTAAACGAAGAAATCTGCTATGAAAGAACAGTTTGCAGCGTATATGGAAAACCTATTCCAGAGGATGCACAATACTGTAACTGCGGTGCAAAGATAGATTTGGAGGAGGATAAGTAATGCTTGAATTTATCAAACAACTGTTTTGTCATCATGAGTATGAAACAATCAAAGTCAATGGATTTTTAAATGTAGATGGGTGGCTTGTTCCTGCAACAATAACAAAATGCAAAAAGTGTGGGAAAATTAAAAAGGAGGATGGCAAATAATGATCAAAAAAAGATTTTAGATGTGACCTGCGGCGCGAGGACGATCTGGTTTAACAAACATCATCCAGCAACAGTATATTGCGATAAGCGAAAGGAAGAATATCATGAAATTTGGAAAAACGCGGGGAATTGTTCGATAAATATTGATCCTGATATTCAATGCGATTTTACAAATCTTCCGTTTGAGAATAATGCTTTTTCGCTGGTTGTATTTGATCCACCTCACCTTACTGGAGCCAAGGAAACATCATGGCTAGTGAAGAAATATGGGAAGCTAGATAAAAACTGGCCGCAGATGCTTCATGATGGATTCAATGAATGTATGTGCGTTTTAAAGCCCGATGGAGTCTTGATATTCAAGTGGTCTGAGCATGATATTCCGGCAGCAAAAGTATGGAAAGCAATCGGGCAAAAGCCGTTATTTGGACACTACAGCGGAAAAAGTATGAGAACATTCTGGGGGTGTTTTATGAAGGGAGTTGGCAATGATGACCCAAATTGAAATGATAGCAAAAAAATATTCGGAAGATGAACTGGTTGGTAAACTTTCAGAACGGTGCTCCAATTTATTACAAACAGCTTTGAAGGTCAGAGAGTGCATCAAAGAAGGGACATATGATACTTATGAGGAAAATATTGAGTTACTTCATGAGAAAATGGCGGAATTTTTTATTTGCATATACGTTTTGGATAGTGCAGGAGTGATTTCAATGGAAAAAATCATAAGCATTGAGGACAGAAAACAGTTCACTTAGAGATGAAGATTCTTTTTGCTATGTGAATAGTATTGTACACAGTGACGACTTTTGCAGCTACTTTAAGTCGAGGAAAAATGAACATGAACATACAACAGGCAATCGAGCAACTTCAATCTTTAAAAAGACACTGCCAGTCAATGGAAAGTTCGGATTTTGATATTTGGGGACAAGATGTGGAAGCACTTGACTTTGCAATCAATATTATTAAGCAGATGGAATAAAGGACAAATATGCACTTGGGATTATTAAGGAGATACATAGATGATGGAAAATAACAAAGAACTCATCCACCGTGCGCTGCTGGGAGATCAGAAGGCGCAGGAAGAACTTTCAAACAAATTCATTCCCATCCCTTGCGCTTTTTGCAAAGCTGATGGTTCAAACATGAAAGTCCAATACGATAAAGGAGTAGCATGGATGGAATGCCAAGTGTGTGGGGCTTGCGGACCATTAGTAGAATCAGATGATGAATATACAAGGGAAAAGGCTGCAATCCGTGCACATAACACTCGCCCTGCGCCTCCGATTGAAGGGTGTGCGAAATATAGACAAACTGATACACCCTGCAACGACTTTAATCTGAAGGAGTAAGAAAAGTGATATTTATGTTATTTGGGATAATAATAGTGATCATATTACTGTTTCTACTTTCTATTTTACTTATTTGGGGAGGAATAGAGGAATCAAATCCAGGATATATATTCGCAGGATTGGCTGGTATGGCACTTTTTTTTATTTTTTGGGGGTCAGTGATTGGATAAATAAAAGGAGGAATAGCAATGCAAAACAAAAACCTTCCGGGATATAAAGAGAGCGAGCGGGTGGTAGACAAGCTAATGCGGGAAAAGATGATTAACCTGAGAGGAAGTGATAACCTTGACAAACCAAGAAAAAATTAAATGGCTGAGGCGCTACAGAATCATAAGCAGGAAAGTGGATGATCTGACAGAGGA
>ENA-OROR01001867-OROR01001867.1-human-gut-metagenome-genome-assembly--contig:-NODE-1867-length-11683-cov-2.645339_pt1 | contig 11683 bp, 9 predicted proteins | sample MGYA00242135_ERZ509060 | MGnify/ENA primary metagenome ERZ509060 (study PRJEB26280, sample SAMEA2338742) | human gut metagenome | biome: human gut; feature: human-associated habitat; material: faeces... | reverse complement strand
CCTGTTCTTAAGGATAGAATGTAGAAAAATGGCATCTATAAGGATGAATTGTTTTTGTTAAGTGAGTACACTAAATAAAGTGGATAACCCAATTGGCATCATGCTGATTGGGTTTTTTGTATGAGAAAACCAAAGGATAGTGAAGTGAACCCATAAAATTGGACACAATATTTTGATTTAAGCATACGAATTGATTTCTAACTTCTAAAGGAGTCAATCCTTTTAATTTTTCAGTGATTCGTTATATTCTGAATTTTTTTAGTTAAACGTAATCATAAAAAACGATAGATTTAACTAGAAATAGATTTCAAGATAAAATCTAAGAACTAACGAAACATTAAAGAAGTTTCAAGAGTATAAATGTAAATGAATCCAGTTAAATAAGTTAAACTTAAATATAGTATTCAGGTTATTTAGAAATGTTAAAGTAGTGGAATTACAAATGAGCTTAGGTGCCCCAAAATGGAATTAACATCAAAAAGTTTTATTACTATCTTTCAAACATACGCAAGATGCCTTTCGAAGATATACACATAACATTTAAAGAAACTGCTTTTACAGAAATATTAGCCTAGTAAACAGCATTGTCCTCTAATGCAAATATTGTGATTTTAAAAAAGCTCTGTCTGTACTGAATCAATTAGAAATTAACAAAATTATTTCTTAAGATTATTTTAGAGGCATTATGCTGTTGGGAGATATCTCAAAATTGAAAGCACTCTATTAAGAAGATATTTTTATTCTGATTAAAAAAACTAGAAAATTGAAAGTTTAAGAGACCAAGAAATGAACAGGAAATACAACTTATTGAAATAAGTTCACTTATTAAAAAATTAAATGAAGATATGCAGATTTTAAAGGATACGAATACAAGTTGAAAAAATGAAAAGTATTACTAAAAGAAGAAAATTAATACTTGAAGAAAAATAGGTTATAACGAAAAGTGAAACGTGATATTCACTTGGTTTTGTACAACTTTCTTTTTTGATAAGGCAGAGAGAGAACGCGAACCGGAACTTTTAAAAGATATCATTTATAAAAGTTGAAAGAAGAAACATAAAGATTTCTTCAATATAAAATTAGAATCCTTTCCTAGTGAAAAAGTCTTGCTAATTCTTTTTGAAGATAAAAGGACTTTATAGCAGTCTGGAAGAATAACTTGTTTTCAGTGATCAAAAAGTAGCAGAGACAAATGTTGATATAAGGTATTAAAAAACAATCAAAGCAAAAAAAAGGTTCATAAAAATGATTAAGTTTTATATTCACATTTCTCCTTACTCAGAATTTAATTAAATATTCTAAATTACGCAAAATTTTACTAGTCATTTGCTACTCTTCAATTCAATATTTGAAAGACACGCAAATATAAATATGGAAAAAGGAAGTTATGGATAAGAGGAGATTTCTGCAATAAAGTAGGAAAGAATGAGAAAGTAGTTAGATAAAATATCTAAACAAAATTATAAGAAGACAAACTTTTAGATCAAAAGAGCGTAAAAGGATTTGTCAATCCTTTTACGGATGAGCTGGTGAAATAGAGCATTAAAAGTCTTATTTGAGAGAAAGTTTATCTACTGTCATCTTCCAATTGTTGGTGGACCTTACACAAAATAGAGCTATTTAGGATAAGTTTATCCTCTCTATTTTACAGATGATCATGATGAAAATTATACCTTTTTAATGAAAATAAACTATTTGACGAAATAGAGGAAACTTCATACAATATTAATTATGATATGTTTTAAGTGTACCTAGAGGTGAGAATATGGATGAATTATATAAAGTAATGTTAGTTGAAAAAAATAAGCAAATGGTCCATATATACAAAAATATGATTCCCTGGGAGGAATATGGTTTTAGTATATATTCTGTTACAGATATGGAGTCAAAAGCAATTGCGTATTATGGGGAATATAAATATGATGTAATATTTACTGATATAGATTTAAGTACAGGAAACGGTATTTCATTGATTAAAAAGTTAAAAAGAATATCGCCAGATTGCATAGTTGTAGTTATTGCATCACAAGATGATTATGATACAGTACGTGATGCTTTTTTAGCAGGTGCCTATAATTATTTGTTAAAATCTAGAATTCGTTATTCTTCACTAGCTAGTTTATTACTGGATATAAAAAAGGAATTAGACGAAAGAAAACATAATATCCAACCATATACATGGGAAATTATACTAGAAAAAATATTAGGGTTAATACGTGATAATCAACAAGTTGATTTGCAGTATTTAGAGAAAATACTACAAAATAGTGAATTTTCAATATTACAGAATAAGTTTCAAATGTTGTATTTTCGTCAAGATAATATAAAAAATTTTAATCGTTCTTTACGACAATATGATAAACCTGATTGGATGAATAGTTCTGAGTTTATAGATATGTTTAAAAATCGCCTGGATTTACGTGATAAATTACAGAATCAATTAAATGAAATGATTACAGAAATCATTAAAGATTTACCTAATGCAAAGATTATTTTTACCAAAAAGCATTCCGGTTTAATTTTGATTGAAAGTCAGTCTCAAGAAAAAAATTTAGTTCTCGCAAAAAAACTAATAAAATCTATTAATAATAAGTTTAGATATGATTTTTCAATCACTATATCTGATGAAGGAAAAGGTATAGAAGAATTTGTTTCATTATATAAAGATGTATTAAGTTATCATAATCATAAATTTTATGATGGAGATAATAGTATTGAAGATATGAAATCTTTAAAAAAATTTAATAGACTACCTGAAAAAATATTATCTTATGGGGATACCATTATACAAGGTGTTTCAGAACAAGATTTTATTAAAACAGAAAAAGGTTATAAAGAAGCATTACAATATATGAAAAAAAATATGATTCAACCAGATGATGTAAAAAAATATTTTGTAAATATCTTACAGCAAATAGATGATATGTTAGTGAAAAAGGGAATTAAAGATCGTTATCCAATTCAATTTCTAATTGAAGGAGTAGTTGAAACAGAAAGTGTTGCTTATCTAAGTATGGAACTTGAGAAAATGTTTAAGACATTGATTGATTGGAATAAAGAACATCATATTGGTAAATATCATGAAAAAGTAAATATGATGATTAATTACATATTACACCACTTAGATGAAAAAATAACATTAGAACAAGTTTCTAAAATAGCGAATTTAAGTACGACACATGCTAGTAGAATGTTTAAAAATGATGTAGGATATAGTATTATCGATTTTATCAATTCTAAAAAAATGCAAAAAGCAGAAAGTTTGATGCACATAACCAATAAAAAAATTAAGGATATTGCAATTGAGGTTGGGATACAAGATCAACTATACTTTAATAAGGTTTTTAAAAAGTATTATCATGTAAGTCCTAGAGAATATAAGAAAAAAATTTTATAGCATATGTATAAATAAGGGCTTTGAGGAAAATTTTTAAATGGAAACTGTATGAGAAATTTGCGCTTTAAAATCTGGTAAAACGAAGAATAAATTGTTGGAAATTTAAAGAAGGAGTCTTATATAGCAATAATTTAGATACCAAAAAGTCCAGGTATTTCAAATAATCCGGTTGTTGAACTTTCACAAATCAGTGGTTAAACAATAAACTGAATGTGGTTCAAGGTATTCTAAAAGATGGAATCAATCATCTTTTAGAGTCATTGAATCACTTTTTTTAAGTTTAAATTTTATATGTATCAGATTTATTAACACAATATAGAATTTTGTTCCTAGTTCGTTTGAAGTTAATGAAACAATTTGTATTGAAAAACAGTTTATCTAATTGATTGTTTCTTGACTCAATATAACTAGTATTAATCCTTCTTCCACTAACAGCAAAAAAAAAGTTTACAATTTCCTGAAACCAATTTATAAGCAAGTTATAGAATTCGATATATTCTTCAATATTTGAATCTGCGAACGATTCAATAAGATCAGCTAATTTATCGTTTGCTTTTTTAATACTGGGAAATTGGAGAATAACATTTCTAAAATATCTCTATGATGTAAATAACGATTAAATCTTTTATTAAATTTTGGCTTGTTGTTTATAAGGGCGTCATGATTAAAAATATATTTAAATTTAGTTAGTAAACATTGTAGATCTTCATCCTTGGTATCTCTTCTGCATTTTAAAAGAAGTTGTCTAAATCCTTCAGTAAGATGTTTGATTACATGAAAACTATCAGCACAAATTAATGCATGTGGAAATAAGTTTTCGCAACACTTTTATATATATCATATAAATCAATCGAAATATATTTCACATTATCGAGTTCACTGCGTCCTATCTTATAATTATATGTCCTGTTTTGGATTTTTCCAAAAAAACCAAGCAAATAATCTTTTCTACGATCAGGAAGAATATCAACTAAGGTACCATTGTTAAAGTCCATCAATAGGAAGAAATAAAGAGAATCATAGCTATACTTAGGAAAATAATGTTTATAAATTGAAAAAACTTCAGGTAAGACCTTTCTTAAACTAGTCCTTTACAAAAAGGACAAACAATTGATTCATCTTTGATGAGCTTAACTTTAATAAGGATTGAATTATCAGATTGCGGTATAGAATCAAGCGTTTCAATCATATCAAATTTAATATTTAAAATATTCATGATAAAATGATGAAAAGACATTGAGTCTTCCTCCTTTCCATAAAGTGATTTGGACAATTACATTATAAGGGAAGGAGGTTTTTTAAAAGAAGAAAACCACACCAAAGTTAAAGGTCAACTATACTTTGTTTATAGGTTGACCAATAGAAGTTATAGATAAGATATGACCATATTAATTGTTATAGGGGTAACCACACCATTGGGGATGATGAATTACCAAATTTTATACAGACTTTTAATTTTTATAATTAATTGTATGTCTTATTTAAAATTATGTAGATACTAAGATGATGGAAATAATAATATTATGTAAAAAACTAGCAAATAGTGTTGTAAATTTTATAAATATAAAAAATTTTGCTTTTTTTACTAAATAATATATAAAAAATAACTGAATATATGTTGATGAAAGAATATAGCAATGATAATATATTTACATAAAATGAAACGCCTTACAAAATGATATGGGAGGAATAAAATGAGTACAGGGATTATTTTAGCTAGTCACGGAGAGTTTGCAAAAGCTGCTTTAGGAAGTGCAGAAATGATTGCAGGAAAACAAAGTGATGTATATGCTGTTTCTTTAAGTGTAGATAAATCTTTAGAAGATTTAGAAAAAGAAATAGAAGAAATTTATAAAAAACTATCTTCAAAATGTGACGTAATTGTTGCATTATGTGATATTTATGGAGGTTCTCCATTTAATGCTATTTCTCGTTGTATGTTAAAAGGAATGAATATGGTTGCATATACTGGATTAAGTCTACCAATTGTGATTGATTTATTGTTATCAAGAGAATTGAGTGAAGAAGAAGTGAAAGAACACATTATATCTACGCATCAGATTGCTGTTAATCCAATTGAAGTAAAATTAGCAGAAGATGATGAAGATATAGAAGATTTATAAGAAAAGGAGAGAGTAATATGGCACTTAAATTAGTTAATATTGATGATCGTTTAATTCATGGACAGGTTGCAACAACTTGGATTCCAGATTATAAAATTGAATCTGCTATCATTGTAAATGATAAGGTTGCAAATGATCCTGTACAAAAATCTGTTGCAGGTTTGGCTGTGCCTAATATCAAAGTTAGTATTTTTACAGTTGATAAATTTATTGAAGTTTTAAAGAAAACAGAATTGAAAAAATCTACGATGGTTTTATTTACAAATCCTATGGATGCATTAAAACTAAGAAAAAATAGTTTAGAATTCTCTTATCTAAATGTTAGTGGGATGAGATTTAATGATCAAAGAACAAGACTTCATAAAAATATGTCTGTAACAGCAGAAGAAAAAGAGGCATTTGAAGAATTAATCAATATGGGAGTTGATGTTTGGATGCAGACTACAACGCGAGATTCAAAAGAACCAGTAAAAGAGTTATTAAAGAATTTTGATGCTCAATAACTAAATTTTGGTAGTAATCGATAACAGAAATCGGTACTATATACATTCTTATAAGGAGGAGAAAGATATGATTTTTAAAGCGTTGCTCCTAGCAATTTGGGCTGGTCTTTGTGCTTTAGACCAATTCGGACCACACTTGGGATTCCGAAAACCTTTATTAGCTTCTGTAGGAGTAGGAATTATTCTTGGTGACATGACAACAGCTATCATGATTGGTGCCACTATGGAATTAATGTGGTTAGGTGTAAACAATATTGGTGCCTATGTACCACCTGATGTAATTTCAGGAACTATTGTTGGTGCCTCTTTAGGTATTCTATCTGGTGGTAGTACAGAAAGTGCAATTGCATTAGCAGTAGCAGTTGGTATTCCAACAGCAACATTAGTACAACAGTTGAATATGTTTGTAATGACAACAAATATCTCATTGGTACATGCCGCAGATAAGGCAGCGGAAACAGGGGAATTCAGAAAAATTAATAAGTATTTTTGGCTTGGAGCATTATGCTTCTTCTTAACACGTGCAGTTCCTACATTTATTGCTGTAGGTGCAGGTTCAGCTGTAATTGATTCCATCATGAACTTCTTAAATAATGATGTTCCTTGGGTATTATCAGGATTCTCAACAGCTGGTGGAATGATGCCGGCAGTAGGTCTAGCATTATTGTTAACAATGATGATGAAAAAAGATATGTGGATTTTCTTACTAATTGGGTTCGTATTAAGTGCCTATTTGAAAGTTCCAACACTGGGTGTTGCTTTACTTGGTGCTGCAGCAGCTGGAGTTTATGATTTAATTATTCACAAAGAAAAAGATGTAGTAGCTGTTGCTTCTGCTACAGATGAAGAGGAAGGAGAGTACGATTTATAATGGGAAAGATTTCTAAGAAAACTCTGAATAAAGTTCTACTAAGAACGCAAGGGTGTCAGTTTGCACATAACTATGAACGTATGCAGAGTTTAAGTCTAACGTACTGCTTTGCTCCGGTTTTAGAAGAATTATACAAGGATAAACCTAAAGAAGAAAGAGTACATGCAATGCAACGTCATTTGGAATATTTTAATACTCACCCTATTGCTATTCCATTTATTTTAGGTATTTCTGCAGCATTGGAAGAAAGTACAGAAGAAGATAATAAAGATGTAGTTGTTGCCATCAAAACTTCTTTAATGGGGCCGTTTGCAGGATTAGGAGATTCAATGTTGAACTTAACTTGGTTTCCTATCGCAGGATCTATTGGTGCATCTATGTGTGTTGATACAGGTAGTCTTGTTGGTCCATTAGTAATGTTTTTGATGATTAATTTATTGTATTGGCCATTAAAATACTTTGGATTGCATATGGGTTACTCTAAAGGTATGCAGTTAGTTGAATCTGGTGGTGTACAGATATTTGATCGTCTTGGTACATTAGCTAACGTATTAGGGGTCATGGTAGTTGGTGGATTGATTCCAACCACTGTTAAGTTATCTACAGCTTTACAGTTTAAATTTTCTGAAGGTGATCCATTAAATATTCAACAGCAGTTGGATAATGTAATGCCTTATATGTTACCTGTTATTTTAACAGCAATTTGCTATAAATTAATTAAAAAAGGTAATGGAAAAAACACAGCACAAGTTATTTTAGGATTGATTGTATTTGCACTTGTATTTGCTGCAATTGGGTATTATTCAGGAATAAAGATTTTTGCTTAAATAATATCGGATTTCTATTAGGTATAAAATATGTTAGACGGCCTGCATTTAATGAATTGTAGGTCGTTGTCTATTTATTAAAGAAGGAGACTTATATGAGAACAGTATTAGTATTGATGGATACGTTGCGTAGAGAGGCACTCTCTTGCTACAATTCGGATACAAAAGTAAAAACACCACATATTGATAGCTTTGCAAAAGAATCCACTGTGTTTAATCAGCATTGGGTAGGTTCTACACCATGTATGCCTGCAAGACGTGATATTTTAACAGGTAGATTAAACTTTTTAGAAAGATCATGGGGACCTATCGAACCTTTTGATATAACTTTACCTCAGTTGTTGAAGGAAAATGATATCTATACACATATTACGACAGATCATTGTCATTATTTAAGAACAGGTGGCGAAGGGTATCTTCAGCAGTTTAATACATGGGATTATCATAGAGGACAGGAAGGTGATCCATGGATTTCTCGTATTGATGAACCTGACAATATGCCAGAAAGTTTTTATGGACGTATTCGCAAGCAATATCAATGGAATAGAAAAATGTGGCCAAATGAAGAAGATATGCCATCTCCAAAAACATTCTCTTCTGCATGTGACTGGTTAGATGGAAATAAAGGAAAAGATAATTTCTTCTTAATGGTAGAAGCATTTGATCCACATGAACCATTTGATGTTCCTGATAAATATATGGATATGTATGGTGGAAATACAGGTTTAGATCGTGATTATTATGAAACTCCTCAGTATAAACGTGTATCTGAGGTTGATGTAACAGATGAGGCAGTTGATTATTTGAATCGTCGTTATAGTGCATTAGTAACGATGACAGATCACTGGTTTGGAAAGTTGATTAATAAGTTAAAAGAATTGAATATGTATGAAGATACTGTGGTTATTATGACTACAGATCATGGTTATTTCTTGGGAGAAAGAGATTATCTTGGTAAAAATTATATGCATTTATATAATGAGTTAGCTCATCTTCCTTTAATTATCAAATTCCCACATGGAGAACGTGCAGGTGAACAAGTAAATCAGATTACACAGAATATTGATGTAATGCCTACTGTTCTTGATTTTAATGGTATTAAAATTCCTGATACAGTACAAGGTGTTTCTTTACGCCCTCTTGCTTATGATTCGAATGCAAAAACAAAAGAATATGCTTTATTTGGATATCATGGTATGGCAGTAAATATTACGGATGGAAAATGTACATATTTCCGTTCTCCAATTAAGGAAAATAAACCTTGTTACGAATATACGGCATTCCCTACTACGATTCGTCGTATTATGGGAGTAGAATGTCCAGAAAAAATAGAAATGGGGCGTTATTTTAAACGAACACAGTATCCGTTATTCCGTATTCCAATTGATAAACCAGGTATTATTGATCAGAGTGAAGAGCCTTTAAAAGAAGTTTCACACACAAGATTGTTTAACATTGTAGAAGATTATAAGCAGACAAATGATTTAAGTGGAACAGAACTGGAAGAAAAATATAAAGAAATGTTACTTCATGCATTAGATGAATACGATGCACCAGAAGAACAGAAAGTTCGTCTTGGTCTAGTTAAATAATGAAAGTATAAAATAAAGAATTGTATATAGGTCCTATAAAATTAAGTAGTTTTTACTTGAATTTATCTTCATGAATTCAAGTAATGGAATATACCCCAAGATGCACAAGAGCCTAGTAGTGTAGATTCACTTTTTAGGCTCTTTTTTTAAAATTTTGATTATTCCTCCATTTAATATAAAATTGAATACCTTTTTCTAAGATCAACATCATGCGATTTTCAAAATAATCATAGTTGATATGACAATTTTTAATTTTTATCATCATTTTTATAATATTGTTCACCCTTTCTATCTTCACATTATTGATTCTTATATATTCGTGAGTTGGTTTTTCCACATTCTTCGATATATTGCATTCTATTCTGTTTATGAAAACAAATAGATGATTTCTTTTTTAATCTAAGCAAATAATGAAAATCTGAAGTTATATTTTTTACTTCTAGGTTTTTCTAAATCTGAATGAATAGATATTCGTATTTTGGAATTATTTTTCATCGTCATTTTTACGTGTTCAAAATGCATTGAAGCTCTTACCGTTTATGTACTTTCTTCTCAATGTCTTTACGTCATAATTCTTTTATTATTCTTAAGTGAATTATGTTCGATCTATAATATAATTAAAATGGTTTGAATGAAGCTGGTAATATATAAGAGTATCCATATAAAAAATTTTTAAGCTGGTTCAGGAAAAAATTAAAATAACAACATAGTAAATACAAGTCATTCAATAGCACAATTTGTCTCTTTTTTATTCTATAATTAGTTTGTTGCATCTAAGATTTTGATTATAGATAAATATGGTAGCTATTATTCTAATTATAGTTCATTATTTCAAGTAAATTGAATGAAATCGTTTGCTTCAAGTGTTGCAAAACGGATATTCACAAGAACCTGATTGCGTTACCATTGAAATTGCCTATAAAAAGACAAACATTAGGGAATACATCCAACAATCTTTTTCTATTTTAAATTCCGGCTTCAATAGTTTGAAAGATTGGTTTAAATTTTATTACTGCTTTGATATCTGTATGGAATCAAGTGGTTAATACTAGATTGTAATTTTTTATATTATTGAAGATGAAATCAAAGTTCATTTGACACAACTCAAGTATATCGAAGCCATCAACGGTAAGAAAAATAGATAATTAAGGTTCCAAATGGATCTGCAATCTATTCAAACATGATTTAATGATTTTTGAAGAACAAAAAAAGTATGCCTTAGATTAGATAAATAATGTAAAAAACCTACTAGATTGATTATAACCCCTTGTTAAATAAAGCGTTTTTTTATAATAAAATTATAAAAGAGGATGATGATATGTTTGAAATATTATTAGTAGAACCTGATAAAACAATGATTCAGATATATAAAAATATGATACCTTGGGAGAACTATAGCTTTAGAATCACATCTGTTACAGACAATGAAACGCAAGCAATTTCATATTATGGTGAATATGCATATTCATTAGTAATTACAGAAATTAATTTAAAAAAAGGAGATGGTATTTCACTTATTAGAAAACTAAAAAAACTTGATGAAAATTGTTTGATTGTAGTTGTTTCTAATGAAGAAAAGTATACATATATACATGATTCATTTCGACTAGGAGTGAATGATTATATTTTAAAAAAAGATATAAAATATAATGTATTGGTAAACATCCTGATTGAAGTAAAAGAAAAAATAAAAAACAATCAAAATAATATAGATAGGCAAAATGATTTGGGAAGACAACTTGGATATTTACGAGATAATCAAGAAGTTGGGGAACATAAAATAAAAGAGCTCTTACATCACGAGGAACTGCGAATATTAGATCAAATGTATTGTATGGCTTTGATACGAATGGACAATGTGCGGCAAGTCAATAAAAAACTAAAAATATATGATAATATGGGATGGTTAAGTGAAGAAGAATACATTTTATTATATAAGCATCGAATCGAACAAAGAGAAGAATTACAAAAGCAAATCATGCACTGTATCAATTATAATTTAACTACATTTCCATATATACAGATATTTATAAAGAAACATTCTTGTTTGTTGATTTTTCCTGCAAATAAAAGATAAATGCTGCTTTAAAAAAGGGAAAGAAAAATGGAGAAGTGGTGAAAAAGATACTGCTATAGATCTATTTATTCATGCATTTACACATGATATGAGTAAATTTAAGCCAAGTGAATTTATACCATATGCTAAATGGTTTTATGGCAAATGTTGTTCGCCAGAAGATCCAAAAGTTATGATACCAATTAAGTTAGCAGTAGGATGTAATCAAAAATATAAAAGAGATTTTGAAGTTGCTTGGAAATTACATTACACTTGCAATAAGCATCATTGGAATTATTGGGAAAACCAAACAA
>ENA-OROR01001852-OROR01001852.1-human-gut-metagenome-genome-assembly--contig:-NODE-1852-length-11767-cov-2.419314_pt1 | contig 11767 bp, 8 predicted proteins | sample MGYA00242135_ERZ509060 | MGnify/ENA primary metagenome ERZ509060 (study PRJEB26280, sample SAMEA2338742) | human gut metagenome | biome: human gut; feature: human-associated habitat; material: faeces... | reverse complement strand
AGCAGCAGAATACACAGTTCAAGCTTGCTGATATGGCTGCAAGAATCGAAGCTGCTCAGCTTCTTGTTTACAAGGCTGCCATGGCTAAGGCTACACAGAAGGTTTATTCTGTAGAAGCTGCCAAGGCTAAATTATTCGCAGCAGAGACCGCTATGGCTGTTACAACAGAAGTTGTCCAGTTATTCGGTGGATACGGATATATCCGTGAGTACGACGTAGAGCGTATGATGCGCGATGCCAAGATCACAGAGATCTACGAAGGAACTTCCGAAGTTCAGCGTATGGTTATTTCTGGGTCATTATTAAGATAATCGTACAGTTGTATCACAAAGATTGAAGAAAAGGAGATAAATAATACATGAATATCGTAGTATGTATTAAACAGGTTCCGGATACAAAGGGCGGCGTAAAGTTCAACGCAGACGGAACACTCGATAGAGCTGCAATGCTTGCTATCATGAACCCAGATGACAAAGCTGGTCTTGAGGCAGCACTTAGAATTAAGGATCAGAACGGTGCAAAGGTTACTGTTCTTACCATGGGACTTCCAAAGGCAGATGCTGTTCTTCGTGAGGCTATGGCTATGGGAGCTGACGATGCTATTCTTGTTACCGACAGAGTATTAGGTGGAGCTGATACATGGGCTACTTCCACAACAATCGCCGGTGCACTTCGTAACTTAGATTATGATCTGATTATCACAGGACGTCAGGCTATCGATGGTGATACCGCACAGGTAGGACCACAGATCGCTGAGCATCTTGGACTTCCGGTAATCTCTTATGCTGAGGATATCAAGGTTGAGGGAGATTCCGTAATCGTTAAGCGTCAGTATGAGGACAGATATCATGAAGTTAAGGCTAAAATGCCTTGCCTGATCACTGCTCTTTCTGAGTTAAACGAGCCAAGATATATGACTCCGGGTGGAATTTTCGATGCGTGTGACAAAGAAGTTACCGTATGGGGCAGAGCAGACTTAAAGGATGTAGATGATTCTAACCTTGGTCTGAAAGGATCTCCAACAAAGATCGCTAAGGCATCTGATAAGGTACCGAAGGGTGCAGGAGAGAAAGTAAATCTGGATCCTGCAGAGTCCGTTGCATACTTAATCGGAAAATTCAAAGAGAAACATATTATCTAAGATTATAGAGAAAAGTGGTGAATAACATGGGTTTAGAAGAATATAAGGGCGTATTTATCTACGCACAGCAGGTAGACAATGAACTTAGCTCTATCGCTTTTGAGTTAATCGGAAAGGCAAAGGAGCTTGCAAAAGATTTAGGAACAGACGTAACAGCAGTCCTTCTTGGATCAAACGTAAAGGGCTTAACAGATGAGTTAGGCGAGTATGGCGCAGACAAGGTTATCGTAGTGGACAACCCTGAACTTGAGACATACCGTACAGAGCCATATGCACAGGCTCTTGCAGCAGTCATCAATGAGTACAAGCCAGAGATTATGTTAGTTGGTGCAACAGCAATCGGTCGTGACCTTGGTCCTACCGTATCTGCAAGAGTTGCAACTGGACTTACCGCTGACTGTACAAAGCTTGAGATCGGTGATTTCCCAATCAACGCAGTTCCTGGTAAGGAAGACGAGCAGAAGCACAACCAGTTACTGATGACCCGTCCTGCATTCGGTGGAAACACAATCGCAACCATCGCCTGCCCGGACAACCGTCCTCAGATGGCTACCGTTCGTCCTGGTGTTATGCAGAAGCTTCCAAAAGAGGCTGGACGCAAGGCAGAAGTAATCGAGTTCAATCCTACACTTGAGAAGAACAACCGTTACGTTGAGATTCTTAACGTTGTTAAGGCAGTTGGAAATGTAGAGAACATCATGGATGCAAAGGTTCTTGTATCCGGTGGTCGTGGAGTTGGAAGCAAAGAGAACTTCAAGATGCTGCAGGATCTCGCTGATGTATTTGGCGGAATGGTAAGCTGTTCCCGTGCCGCTGTAGAAAACGGCTGGTTAGCACAGGATTATCAGGTAGGACAGACAGGAAAGACTGTACGTCCACAGATTTACTTCGCAATCGGTATCTCAGGAGCAATCCAGCACGTAGCAGGTATGGAGGAGTCTGATCTCATCATCGCCATCAACAAGGACGAGGATGCTCCAATCTTCGACGTAGCTGATTACGGCTTAGTAGGAGATTTAAAGAAGATCGTTCCTCAGCTTACAGCAGCTCTTAAAGAGGCAAATGCTGACGCATAATCGCATAATAATGCAATAAAATTACATTACTAATACATTTAAACACAGTACTGTTTATCGCAGTGCTGTGTTTTTTTTGTGCATAAATATAGCGTAATCTTATAAATATAAAGAGTTTTTTGGGGAAATAAGTAATTTTCTTAATAAAAAAACATCCGTGTGTAAATCGCAAAGGATTTGACTCGGATGTTTTATTTGGAAATTTGTTTGATATTAGAAAGCCCTAATATATAGTCAGCGGACACATTATAGTATTTACATAAAGCAAGCAAATGGTGAATCGGTAGTTCATTTGCTCCGCGCTCATATCTGGCATACATTGTCTGGGATGTACCCAGATAATCGGCTATTTGCTGTTGGGTTTTATCGTTATCTTCCCGTAGATTGCGCATTCGTTGAATGTAATCCATATTCCCCCTCCGTACATGTACATATAACTTAACATAATAAAGATGTTTACTATTGAATTTAGTAAATATTTGTACTATAATTTATGTAGGAAAGATGTCACAGGATTATAAAGAAAGGTAGGTATTAATATGGCTTTAATAAGATGTCCAGAATGTGGAAAAGAAATAAGTGATTCGGCACAAGTGTGTCCAAATTGTGGCTGTAAGACAGAGTTGGGAAATCAAAATGAAATTATGAAAACTTCTTTACTCGTGGATATAGGTTTTACAGTTTTAGGAATAATATGTGCTATATTTGCATTTGTAGCTTACTATACAGTTAGTACGGATGCATTTGTAGTGTTGATTATTTTGGCAGCTGTTTTATTTATTATTGGCTCAGTCTATGGAAGATTAATAAGAAAAAATAATAAGAAATAATATCTTTGAGAGACGTAAGATGAATAAGAAGATAATAACTATAATATTTACTCTAAGTACTATGCTTTTTCTAGTCGGATGTTCTTTTACAAACAATGAATCAAATGGGAGTGATAAAAATTATACCTATAATGATTTAGACGAGAATCAAAAAGAAATCATAGATAATGTGTATGCTGAATTAGGTGATTGGGGATATACGTATGAGCCAAGTGCTATTCCGGCGAGTAAGATAAAGTTTTTTTATGAGGATTCGAAATTGATATTTGCGGCTTTTCATGATTATGGGGGTGGAAATGGTGGAGGCTCTTATTCAGTATATGAAATAGATGAGAATTCTGGAACTGTAAGTGGACATTCATATGACACGTTAAACGAAAATGATGTACTAAATAAACGAGTTTTAGCTGTGGAACTTTTATCGGGAGAAAGTTTTGATGTTGAAGCTTCCGAAGACTCGCAAAAAGATATTTTGGCAAATTCATATGGTAAAGCTGTAAATGAGTAATAATATGACTATAACTGAATTGGAGAAAATTAAAATGGGCTATTGCGGTAATTGTGGTGAAAAAATAGAAAAAGGAGCTAATTTTTGCGGTAAATGTGGTGCGGTTGTTGAGAAAGAACAATCAGAACATGTTTATGATGTTATAGCACCAAAGAACAATAGCGCTAGAGTATGGAAAATTATAATCCCTAGTCTTATTGTTGGAGTAATTGTAATATGGGGATTTATGCAATTGATGTCTGTATCGGATAAACCGTGTGACTGGTGTGGACATAGTCCGACTGTAGCATATAAAGAAAGCGATGGTTCTTACTCTTATGTTTGCAAGGAATGTAGAAAAAAATGTGCATGGTGTGGTAAAAAAGCCACACGACATTATGAGAATATGATGCATAAGGAAGTTTTTGTATGTGAAGAAACTTACAAGGAAATGCATGATGATTAACAAATGCTATTTGTGTAGGAAGGATGGTAAAATAATGAGGAAGAAAACTGTAAAAATACTTATGGGTATAGCGTTGATATCAACATTACTAGGAGCATGCTCTACAAATAGAAGCACACAGAATGAGCAGAAAACATTAAATACGGAAATATCTAAAATTGTAAAAAATCATTCAGAGAGTACATATGAAGAAAATACAAAGGAAAATACCGAGAAAGTAGTAGAGAAAAATACCGAAGACAATTTATATCTTACAACTGATTATAAAGTTGAAGATTATTGTAATGGATATTTTATTGTATCCAAAATGGATGGGAGATTGTTTGGTGTAATAAATTCTAAAGGTAAGGAAGTTATTCCATTAAAATATGATGAGGTGAGTTTTTATAATAGACAAGAGGTTGAGCAACAGGGAGCAGATACTTTATTGTTTCAAGCAAGCTATCAGGATGAAGATTATTTATTAGATACTGAAGGTAAGGAATTCGATTCAGAAATGGAAATTAAACCTCTTCTGGGGAAAATTGATAGTAGTATAAAATATTATTCTAGACCATTAAATATGAAATATGTTGATAAAGAATATACTAATGGAGATGTAGAATATGCATCAGGTAACGGAGAAATTAATTTTTATGATAAAAATAAAAGCAAGGTTGGAACGTTTTCGACAGGCTACCCAATTATAGAGTATTATCAATTAACAAAAGATTATTATTTAATTGATTCATATGAAGGAATTAACGATTATCATGTTTATCTGAATAATAAGGATAATACAACGATTTGGGATGGTTATGCAATTAGTCATTCTTTAAGAGTTAATATTATAGACAATAATGTATTGATAAGTGTTAATACACCAGGAGATGAAAAAATATATTGTTTGGCATCCGATGGTAGTATCTCTGAAGTGACCGGATATTATACAGATTATACTGGAATTCACAAAGGACAGAGTGAAAATAGACCAAGATATACAATTGGAAAAGATGATAATATTAAAATTAAAAGTTATGATGACACATGGTTGTTAGAAGGTGATGATATAGAAATATGTAATGATAGATATTTTGCATTGGATCCAATAAGTTCTGAAGGTTCAGTATGTAGATATTTCTTTCTAAAAAATAGTGATTCTAAAGTTGTATTATTAGATGCAGATGCTAATATTATTGATACTAATGATTTATTTACATGGGGGAACGATTATGAACCTTCACTTAAAGGGAGCTGTATATCTGATGATACTGTTATAGCTGGATCTGATGCATTATATATAGCTAGACAAAACGGTGATAAATATGAAGTTTATAGATTTGCAGCAGAAAAATAATCAGATATATGATATAGATAAATAGTAAAAAAGTGATTCATGATAAGTGTAATATTCCGTGAATCACTTTTTTATTAAATTAAGTGGTAGAAAAAATAGATTCTTTTATGGATGACTATATAGCAGATGAATATATGAGGATGAGAAATTTTCTATAGAATATGACATAAGAGAATTTATAAATCACTAACATGAAGCGTATCATAAACTGATTTTGGATGTGCAAAATGAGATAAGTGAGGAGATATCAATAATGAAGAGAGTGATTAGTTTTTTTCTTTGCGCAATTATGCTAATGTCATCTACATATACGGCATTGGCTAAAGAAACAACTGATATATCTTATAATACGCTTTCTGTTGAGTTCTCTGATAATCTTGGGACAACAGAAGAACTTAATGTAATGGTGACAGAAGAACATCTTTATGTAGATGCAGAACAGTTAGGAGATAGACTTGGTTATCAGGTTGAAGTTGGAAATGAATATGTAGCAATTTACAATAAAAATTTTAGTAATACAGTTCCTTATGGTCTTACTACTTTTTATTATGATAGTACAAAAGTAAGACATATGTTATTTAATAAAATGGTTGATTATGAAGCTCCATTTAAGATTATTAAGAATTCTGATGGTGTGTGGATTCCATTTGAATTTAGTCTTTTATTATTAAATAGTTCTGATGTTGTGCTTGATAATCAGGTGCACATTGAAATGCCACAAAAAAATATCGTAGATATTTATATGGATATATTAAAAAATAATGATAGATATTTATTTGATTGGAAAAGCGATGCCGGTGCTTCAGAAGGTTCAATATTTGCCATGGGGACAGGAGCATATTTTGTTCAGGTATTTAGTGGTATTTTGGATAAAGATGGAGCGTCGTGGTCTCAATTAATAGATAGTTTTTACTTGAAAATGGATAGCTATGATCGAAAATATGCAGAGAGCTTTGCTAGAATGTTTTGTACATACTCAGATGAAGAATTAACTCTTAATGCAAAAGCAATGAAAGAGAAAATGAAACCTTTTAATGGGGATAATTGGGTTGCAAAATCAATAAAAAAAGTTGACGATATTATAGATGATAATATTGGAGATTTATCTGAAAAAACAGCTGATTTAAAGAAAAAAATTGATGTAGAAAATGGCACATCTGTAGCGAAGTTTAACAAATCATATCAAGAACTTGATAAAATGTGTAATACAGCAGATTATTTTTCAGATATGACAGATCCATTTTTAACCGCTTCAAAAGAATTTAAGAATGTTACCAGCTTTTTGGATGTATTTTATAAGATATCGGAAGTTATTGGTTATGCCAGCGAGTTTAAAAATCAGGACGAGTTTGCAGTAAAATCATTAGATACATTAATAAAAAATTCTGATTCGAGCTGTGTTATGTCTAAGGCTATGAAAGATAGCATGGGAGATTACAAAAAGACACTGGAAACCGATATTGTAGCATATTCTGCGTATAATTATCTGATGAATAATATGACAGATTTATTTACAGATACTATAGATATATCAACTACAATACTGGATATGGATTCTAAGCTATACTTGTTAGCGTGGGATATTGCTAAAGGGGCGATTCCGCTTGTCAAAAATAGTCTAAGCAATACTGACTGTTTTTTACAGAGTATGTATGCGGGAATTATACAGTCTGACACCTTTAGCACATATATAAACAAACGAAATGTTGTGTTTGGAGATGCTAAGAATATAACACCGGAAAATCTGTATGAACTCTCCCAGTATTGTTATGCATATCTTAAAAGCTGTTATATAACAAGAGATGCAGCAGTAGGTTCATTAACTGAAAAAACAAAGAAAAATAATCCTACATATGAAAGCACACAGAAGATGGTAAATCAGGAAATTGCGGAATATTTGATTAAGCTTAAAAATGCTGATAAAACAAATAAGTATGGGTGCTATGGATTCTTGCCAGAAAACAATGAACAGTATTTGGGTGAGTATGATGATAGTTCAATTATAGATGCTGTGCAAAATAAAAGTGATTTGAAAGATTTTGTGGGAATATGGGTATTGGATAGTGTTGCAACAAATAAGAATAATGATCGATCTCTTAGTTTTATGTATGGAAGTGGATTAACACAGTATGGTGCTGATTTAGAAATTGATGAAAACGGCGATTTTTCGTTCTATATTGGAATAGGACTTGGTGGAAAGGGGGTATGTAGCATTGAAGATGATCATTTAAACTATAACATTAATATGTATGAACAAAATCAGAATGTTCAAGATACAATGCTTATTGGAAAAGATAAAAAATATTTGGTAATGAAAGATATAAATGATAATTCATATAATCTTTATTGGATAAGAAAAGGCTCTCAAAGTGTTTATAGTGAGGTTGAAGAAGAAAATGTTGGAAAAGATGAAATAGAACTTTCCGGATATATTGGAGAGAACATATCTCAAATAGATCAAAACATAAAATTTACAATTGAAAATGAAGTAGATGCAGGAAAATTTAAACAAAATGATAATGTTTGTTTTGCTTGTCATAAGGACGATAGCATTAGAGAGATTGATATAACTGGCAATGGTGGTTATATGTTATATGGGATTAAATATAATATGGATGGGGATAGCGTAAGAACTATATTGAGTAAAAGCGATATCTGGACAATACAAAATTATCAAACAGATACTATATTTTGTAAAGATAAATCAAATACTTACTATTTTGACATTTATCTGGAAAATGGAAGTGTAAAATCATTATCTTTACATTCTGCGGATAGTTATTGTGGATACAATCATGCAGAATAAACTAATGCGAATAATCTTATTAAATGCATTGCATCTGCGCAAGTTTTGTTTATTAAAATACATAGTAAATCATTTCTCTTAGGAAGGAGCAGCAACATGAAAAAATGCAAATTTATAAAATCAGGAATAGCAATCGCGATTCTAGGATGTTCAATCATTTTTACAGCCTGTGACGTTAATACTGACAAGAAAGTAGAAAAGCAGGCAAACAAGGTAGTTGACGCAGTGGAATCCAAAGATATAACAAAATTAGATGCTATCATTAACGGAACCGATGAAATAAAAGCAGATGAGGAATTAAAAGATTTTTTTGAGACAGACACCGAAGCAAAGCAGAAAAATGGTTTGATGTCTAAAATTATAGAGCATGATGCAATAAATGTGAAAAAGGTGGGAAAAGATACAGTTACATATAAAATAACAGCACCTGATTTTTCCAAGTATTTTACCGAGATGAAAAAGAGCGAAGTGACAGAGGAAAATATAGAATCATTTACAGATGATTATATTTCAAATGCTGAAAAAGTGACTAATGAAGTGGAAATTCCATATACATATAAGGATGGAATTTATTCAGCAGAATACGATACTGAGCAATTTGTCAATGCATTGACCGGCAATTTGGTTACTGCTTATCAGGAGCTAATGCAGGATGTACAAAAAGAGCTTAGTGAGGAGACTGGTGATGAAAAAAATAATTAGTATTTTGTTAAGCGCAATAATATTATTGACAACCGGCACAGCGTATGCGACAGAAACAAAGAGTGCAGATATTTCGTACAATACACTTCCGGTTGAGTTCTCCGATAATTTAGGAACAACAGAAAATCTGGATGCAATGGTAGATGATGGACGTTTGTATGTAAATGCAAAACAGCTTGGAGAAAGGCTTGGATATCAGGTTAAAGCAGGCGATGAGTATGTGGCTGTTTTCAACAAAGAATTTAGCAATAATGTACCATATGGTATTACAACATTTTACTATGACAGTACAAAGGTTGGACATATGTTATTTAACAAGATGGTAGATTATGAGGCTCCGTTTAAGACAGTAAAGAATGCTGATGGAGAGTGGATTCCTTTTGAATTCAGCCTGTTATTGTTAAATAGTTCAGATGTTTTACTGGATAAAAAGATTCATGTTGATATGCCGGAGAAGAATATAGTTGATATCTACATGGATGTGTTGAAAAATAATGACCGTTATTTGTTTGATTGGGAGGCTGATGCCGGAGCGACCCCAGGTTCAATGTTTGCAATGGGGACTGCAGCCAATATGGTTCAGATATTTAATGGTGTGCTTGACTGGGATGGAGCATCATGGTGCCAGTTGATTAATTCATTTAGCATGGATTCGTCAAGCTATGATGCAAAGTATTCGGAATCATTTGCAAAGATGTTCTGTACTTATTCAGATGAAGAATTGAGTCAGGATGTAGATGCAATGAAGGAAAAACTGAAGCCTTTTGATGGAGGTGAGTGGATTTCAGATTCAATGAAAGACATTGATGATTTGTATGATGATAAGATAGGAGATTTGTCCAGAGCAACTGCTGATTTGAAGAAAAAGGTAGTTGCTGAAAATAAGGCATCTATGATTGCATTTAACAAATCATATCAAGAGCTGGACGAATTATGTTCAAAAACAGATACTTTTAATCATCTGACTAATGTTTTGGATGATTTCTATTCTATAGTAGAAATTGCAGGGTATGCAAGTGAGTTTCAAAATCAGGACAAGTTTGCAGTAAAATCGTTGGATACATTTATTAAGAATTCCAATTATGGCTGTGTTATGTCTAAGGCTATGAAAGATGGCTTGAGTGATTATAAAAATATATTGGAAACGGATATAGTGACATATTCAGCATATAATTATCTGATGAATAATATGGGTGATATGCTTAAAGATGCCATCGATATTTCTACTGCATTACTTGATACAGAATCAAAGATATATTTGTTAATATGGGACATTTCTAAGGAAACTGTTCCTTGGGTGAAAAACGGATTAAGCAATACGGACTGCTTTTTGCAGAGTATGTATGCCGGAATTGTACAGTCTGATACTTTTAAGTCTTATATTGATAAAAGGGATGCTGTGTTCAAGGATGCAAATAATATAACATCGAAGAATCTGTACGAGGTGACACAGTATTGCTATGCCTATTTAAAGAGCTGTTATATCACAAGAGATGCAGCAGTTGGAGCGTTAACTGAAAAGACAAAAGAAGATAATCCGACTTATGAGAGCACACAGAAAATGGTCAATCAGGAAATTGCAAAGTGTCTTGTTAAGCTAAAGGATGCGGATAAGACTAATAAGTATGGTTGTTATGGTTTTTTACCGGAAAATAATAATCAGTATCTTAGTGAATATGATGATGGCGAGTTGTTAAAGTGTGTGGTTTCTTCTGTGGATGGAGAAGAATTATATAAAGATGTTCTAGATATGTATTATTATAAGATTAAAAATCAGAATTGGACTGATAATGATGAGGTTAGTCCATTGTTTAGCAATCCATATACGAATTTGAAATCTTTGAATAATGTAGGATATGCATTGATAGATATTGATGGGAACGGAGTTCCGGAATTACTTATAGGGGATAATGAATCTGTATCAGATGGAGTAATCATTGATTTATATACATATATAGATGATAGTATAGTTTACCTTGATACATCAGGTGAAAGATATGGGATCAAGTTATCTAAAAACGGAAGAATATACAGATATGGCTCTGGCGGGGCGGGGCTTACAGAAGTGGAAGAATGTAAGATAGATATGGATAACCTAAAGCTTACAACGGTAGAAGGAGTTCTGTATGATGAGGACGATGCTAAGGACACACCATGGTTTTATGGTGAAGGAGATGAATATAGCAATTCAAATGGATATGACATTAGCAAGATGAAAAATATTACTGAGGAAGAAGGTATGAACAAGTGGGATGAATATAGTAACAATATTAAGGGGTATACAATTAGTTTCTTTTCAAATTATACACCGAAAAAGAGCAAAGAAGATATAGATGCCGGTATATATGAAGAATTCATAAAGAATGGCGAATATAATAATTATTTAACTTCGGATTGGGAATATGGTATGCCATCTCAATATGCTGTATTAGATATTGATGGTAATGGAGTTGATGAATTGATTATATATGGAAATGAAAACGAATGGGGAAATACTATTGTTTTTACATATAAAGGTGATACACAGGAGATTGTACCAATTCAAGCAAATCTTTATGACACTGGAGATACATCACGCAAAACGAATGTTATATGGTTTTGTAAGAATATGGAGTATTCACCACAATATCATTCATTAGCATTTACTGATTCACATTATGGAGTAGGTAATGAAGATTATTTGTATTACACGATAAATAATGATGTTTTTGATATTGCATTTGATGTGAGCGCTTTTACCAATTATAATACTGGAGATATACGATATTCTAAAGGTGGAATAAATGTAGAAAGAAATGATATAAGCGAATCAGATTATGAAGCATATATAAACGAATTGAAACCAATTGAATGGAAGAAATTGCCATAATATCAATTTATAATAAAATATAATTATGTTCTGGCTTACATCAGATATTCTTAC
>ENA-OROR01001839-OROR01001839.1-human-gut-metagenome-genome-assembly--contig:-NODE-1839-length-11870-cov-5.780956_pt1 | contig 11870 bp, 8 predicted proteins | sample MGYA00242135_ERZ509060 | MGnify/ENA primary metagenome ERZ509060 (study PRJEB26280, sample SAMEA2338742) | human gut metagenome | biome: human gut; feature: human-associated habitat; material: faeces... | reverse complement strand
TTCCGGTGCCGCGCTTGCAAGGGGCTTTTTCGCGCCGCAGCGGTCCAGAAAGTCTTCGGCCATCCGGTAATACTGCTCCAGCTCCGTAGTGCGCAGAGCTGTGCCCGCGTAGCCCTCTTCCAACGCCTCCACGGCCTCGTTGAAGAGGATGGCTGCCTGTGTCCCGGCGGTACGGTCCGAGGCGTGAGCGGCCTCGTTGCGGGCCATGCGCACGGCGTTGCACGCGCGGCGGGCCGCGCCGGGGTGCTCGGTGTTGCCCAGCAGGTCCAGCGGGCGGGCGGCATCCTTTTCCGGGTCCAGCAGCACCCGCATACAGAGGGTAGTGTCCAGCTGGGACCAGCTTGTTTTGCCCGAAAGGTCAGGCATCCGCTCGTAATATTCTGGGCTCTCCTGCTGGCGCTGGGCGATATGCTCCAGCAGCGCATTCAGGCTGTGGGCACCGGGCTTTTTCTCCCAGTGCCAGCGCAGCAGCTTGCGGCTGATCTCATCGCAGGTCGTTTTGATCTCAAAAGCCGCCTGTAAGGTTTCGTCTGGCATTCTTTTTACTCCTTTATCAAAAAAGCATCTGCACTTACATGTTGCAGATGCTCTTTAGCGGGCTTCCCTTACATCATAAACTGATAGTACACAAAGCCCCACAGTGCGATGGCGGCGCAGACGATGGCCGTCAGCGGCGGGACCCAGCGGATGAGCGTTTCGGCCACGCTGTCGCGGGCGTCGTTGGGTTCATCCTCCTCGTAGTCCTCCGGTTCGGCGGGGCGCACCGGCTCCTTCCGGGTGGAGGGGATGACGCGGGTGCCCTCGTCGTCGGCTGCGCGATCCAACACCGGCTCAAAGGAGGCGGGCTTTTCCAGCTTCGGGGTGGGCATCACACGGGTAGCCTCCGCCTCCGGCTCGGCCTTGAAGCTGCTGACCACGCGGGTCGGCTCGTCCTGCACGGGGGCAGCTGGCCGCACGGGCGCGGCGGGCGGCACCGGGTCTGCCCCGATGACACGGGTGCGCTCGTCCGCTTCGCTCTGGGCCGGGCACACCGGTTCCGCCGCCGGGGCGGGTTCCTTCTTTTCCGGCTGCAGCAGGGTGTTCAGCGCGTTCTGCAGCAGGATGCGGTCGCAGCCGCACTCGCTGCAGTAAACGGTGTCCTCCTCCTTGGGGTGGAAGGAGCCACAGGCGCAGTACCAGCCGTTCTCGAAGACCTGCGGCATATACTTCATTCCCTGCCGGTTCATCCGGGCTTCCAGCGCCTTCTGCAGTTCGGGACTCAGGCGGCGCGGGGCGGGCAGCCGGACCCGCTTGATGGCGTCCAGATGCACGACCTTTTTGCCGCTGTATACGTTTTTCAAGGACACATCCACGCTGGTGATGGCCTTCTGGGTCACGAACACCGCATCGTCCATGCCGAAGCTTTCGCCGGGCTTGACCTCGATATCGCGGTACTCGAACTGATCCTCACAGAGGATGATGCCATCCACGCCCTTGCACTTGAAGTGGATCTCCAGTGCAGTCAGGGTCACGCGGGAAATGTTCTTGAAGGTCAGGCAGACCGCGTGGTCGCCGCTGACCTCGCCCTTGAGCAGCTCCACGCAGACGAACTGCACCGGGCTGCCGGGAGTGTAGTAATTCGCCCGCGTCCGGGCGACCGGATCAAAATTTTCCTCCACAACACTCGCTCCCTTCGTGGTTATTCATTGCCTTCTGGGTTCTCCGGAGCGTCCTGCTCCGGCTGAAACACTTCGCCCAGCGCCGCATCCTCGGCCTTTTCCGCAGCTTCCGCCTGTTCTGCGGGTTCTGCCGTTTCCACCGGGGCTACGGGCTCGGCCTTGGGCTGCTCGTCGCCGTCACGGGGGGGCAGGGTGCCGCCCGCCATCACGGTATTGAACTCCTGCTCGTTGAGCTTTTCGCGCTCCATCAGAGCCTTGGCCAGCGCATGCAGCTGGTCGATGTGCTCCGTCAGGGTGCGGCGGCAGGTCTCGTACGCCTCGTCGATGATATCCCGCATCTCGCTGTCGATCTCGGCAGCGGTGGTCTCGCTGTAGCCCTTGCCCTGACCGAAATCGCGGCCAAGGAAGGTCTCCTCCTGCGAGGTGCCGTAGACCACGGGGCCCAGCCGCTCGGAGAAGCCGTACTTGGTGATCATCTGGCGGGCGATGTTGGTGGCTTGCTGCAGGTCGTTGGAGGCACCGGTGGAGATATCCTCCAAGATCAGCTGCTCGGCCACACGGCCACCCAAGCTGGACACGATGTCCTCGAACATCTCGCCCTTGGTCACATAGCTGCGATCTTTTTCCGGCAGATACATGGTGTAGCCGCCCGCCTGACCGCGGGGGATGATGGTGATCTCATGCACGCGGGGGTGGTGCTTGCAGTAGAATCCCGCCACGGCGTGACCGGCCTCGTGGTAGGCCGTGAGCTTTTTCTCTTCGGGGGTCACCACACGGCTCTTCTTTTCGGGGCCGGCCATGACCTTCATGGATGCTTCCTCGATGTCCTCCATCGTGATGGCCTTGCGGCTGCGGCGGGCAGCCAGCAGGGCGGCCTCGTTCACAAGGTTTTCAAGGTCTGCACCCGCAAAACCGGCGGTGCGCTGGGCAATGACCTTCAGCGACACATCCGGGGCGAGGGGCTTGTTCTTGGTGTGGACCTTCAGGATCTCCTCGCGGCCCTTGACGTCCGGCAGACCCACATAGACCTGACGGTCGAAGCGGCCGGGTCGGAGCAGGGCCTTATCGAGGATGTCGGCACGGTTGGTGGCCGCCATGACGATGACGCCGTCGTTGGCCTCAAAGCCGTCCATCTCAACGAGGAGCTGGTTCAGGGTCTGCTCGCGTTCATCGTGGCCGCCGCCGAGGCCGGCACCGCGCTGGCGGCCCACCGCGTCGATCTCATCGATGAAGATGATGCAGGGCATGGTCTTCTTGGCTTTGTCGAAGAGGTCGCGCACACGGGAGGCGCCGACGCCCACGTACATTTCCACGAAATCCGAGCCGGAGATGGAATAGAAGGGCACGCCCGCCTCACCGGCACAGGCGCGGGCCAGCAGGGTCTTGCCGGTACCCGGAGGGCCCACCAGCAGAACGCCGTGGGGGATGCGGGCACCGAGGGAGTTGAACTTGTCCGGGCTCTTGAGGAACTCGACGACTTCCTTCAGCTCTTCCTTCTCCTCGTCCTCACCGGCCACATCGGCGAAGGTGGCGGTCTTCTTGTTCTCATGCTCGTCCTTGACCTTGGCTTTGCCGACATTCATGATGCCGCCGCCACCGGCACCGCCCCGCATCATGGAGAAGAGCAAAAAGCCGGTGCACCCCAGCATACCGAGGTAGAACAGGATCTCCATCCAAGGGATCGATTCCTTGAGGGTGGTGTAGTCGTAGGTCATCGGGGCGTCGGGGTTGGCCGCGTCGTAGGACGCGATATACTGATCCACGTTCTCGATGAAGACGTAGGCGTAGGGCAGCTTATAACGGACGGTCACGGTGCCGTCGTCGTTCTTCACCGCGCCGACCGAGGCCGACGAGGAAGTGGAGAACATACCGCTGAGCAAGCCGCCAGTGGCCTGTGCAGTGCCGGCCGCCGAGGTATCCGGCAGGGCGAGGTCGCCCTCTTTCAGCGTCAGGGTGATGATGCTGGTATTCCGGTCAAGGGTGAAGTCCGTGACCTGATTGTGTTCGAAGTAGTGCACCACAGTGGAGTAGCTCATGGTCGAGCCGCTGGTGCTGCTGTCACTGGTGCCCAGCACCGACCAGATCATCAGCACCGCCGCAAGGGCCAGCGCGAGGATCAGCGGGTTAAAGCGAGGTCGTTTCGGTTGCAAAAGGGATCAACTCCAGTTCTGTTTCTTACTTATTTTTCGTAGACAGCGGGCTTGAGCACGCCGACATAAGGCAGATTGCGGTATTTTTCATCGTAGTCCAGACCATAGCCCACCACGAACTCGTCCGGCACTTGGAAGCCCTCGTAATCGGGCTGGATGTCGGCCTTGCGGCGGCTGGGCTTGTCGAGGATGGTGCAGATCTTGACGGAGTTCGGGTTGCGCATCTTGAGCATCGGCACCAGATTGGACAGGGTGATGCCGGTATCGAGGATATCCTCCACGATCAGCACATCTTTGCCGGTGAGGTCGCCGTCGAGGTCCTTGATGATCTTGACGAGGCCGCTGGAGGTGGTGTTGCTGCCGCCGTAGCTGGACACCACCATGAAGTCGATGCTGCACGGAATGCTCACGGCACGCATCAGGTCGGCCATAAAGACCACCGAACCCTTCAGGATGGAAACAAGGACGAGGTTCCTGCCCTCATAGTCTTTGCTGATCTGGGCACCCAGCTCGGCCACCTTGGCCTTCAGCTGTTCCTCGCTGACCAGAACCTTCTCGATATCATCGTGCATGCTCATTGTTCTTCCTCCATTTTTTGCGCTTCCATCTGCAAGACAACTTCGCTGTCCGCCGTGGGAGCCAGCCCGTCGGCGAATCCTGCACCGCAGACCCACACGACCTCGCTCCCCGCCGCAAGCAGCGGCAGACGATCCCGTTCTTCGGGCGGGATGCCCGTTTCATTCATCCATTTGCGCAGCTCCTTGCGCACGCCCCGCCCCGCCGGGCAGAAGGTATCCCCCGGCCTGCGGTGCCGCAATACGAGCGCAGAATATAACATTGTTATTTTAGCATAATCCGCCTGATTTTTTAAGTCTTTTTTATGAACACCCTGTGTTTTTTCTGGAAAACCGCCCGGAATCCGCCGGGTTTCCAGCATCCAGCCGCCCGGAAGCCGGAGTTCCAGCGCTTTTTCAGGCGAAAACGGAAGGGGCAGCGCGGTCACACCGGCCTCCGGCAGAGGGTCTTTTTCCACTGCTTCCTCCACCCAGAGCACGCCGCCGCCCGCCCAGAAGCGGACCGCTTCGGTCAGTTGGACGGCCCCGCTCCCCTGCTCTACAAGGGTGCAGAGCAGCCGGACATACTTTTCCTCGGCGTCCCGCACCGGGCTCACCAAGCGGTGCAGCGCCGCTTCCAAGAGCAGCGGGTCCGCCTCTTGGAGGGGTCCCAGCGCCCAGACAGGTTCTTCTTTTTGCATTGCATACACTGCCCCCGCCGGGAGCCGTTGGGGCAGCAGGACCTCGGCGTCCTCCAGCAGGACCTCCGCCTTTTGGGCGAAGTAGGCGTCCGCACGGGCGGCCTTTTCGCAGAAGCGGGCAAGATTTTCCTCGGCGGCGGCGTTGGCGCTCCGCAGCGCCGGGAGGGCCCCATGGCGCAGCCGGTTCCGGGCGTAGGCGTCGGAGTCGTTGGTCTCGTCCTCCACCCAGCGCTGGCCGCAGCCGGTGCAGAAGCGTTCCGTCTCCCCGCGGGTCAGGCACAGCAGCGGGTGGCAAAAACCCTCCCGCTTTGGCCGGATGCCCGCCGCACCGTGGAGCCCGGTGCCCCGCGCCAGCCGGAACAGCAGCGTTTCCGCTTGGTCAGTAGCAGTATGGGCGGCAGCAACGGTGGTTATCCCTTCGGCGTGCAGGACGTCAAAGCAGGCGCAGCGCAGTTTCCGGGCCCAGTTCTCCCCGGCACGGGGCGGCACGGCAAAGCCCACGTCCGCCGGGTGAAACACCCGCAGCGGCACGCCCAGCCGCCCGCACTCCCCCCGGACGAAGGCTTCGTCCCGGTCGGCGGATGCGCCCCGCAGCCCGTGGTTCACATGGCACGCCGTCAACTGATAACCGAACTCCGGCTGCAATTCCAGCAAAATGCGCAGCAGCGCCATGCTGTCGGCCCCGCCGGAGACGGCGGCGCAGAGCTTCTGCCCCGGATCAAACAGCTCGTTTTCCTGCGCAAAGGTGCGCACTTTTTTCAAAATTTGTTTCATCAGCGTTTGAAATCCACATCCATGAAGCGGGTATGCGCGCCATCCCAGCCCAGCGGCACCGTGCTGGTCTCGCCGTGGCGGTTCTTCGCCACGATGCACTCGGCGGTGTCAGCGTCCACCTCACCGCCGTCGGGGTTCTGGCTGGCGTAGTAGGAATCGCGGTAGAGGAACAGGACGCAGTCGGCGTCCTGCTCGATGGAGCCGGAGTCACGCAGGTCGGACAACTGGGGCCGGTGGGAGGAGTTGTTGCCCTGCTTTTCCACGGCACGGGAAAGCTGGGAAAGGGCGATGATGGGCACATTCATTTCCTTGGCCATGATCTTGAGGTTTCGGGTAATGGAGCTGATCTCCTGCACGCGGTTCTCGCTGCGCTGGCCGGTGGTCATCAACTGCAAGTAGTCGATGACGATGAGGCCCACATTCGGGCGGGTGGGGTCCTGATTGACCCGGCGGATCTTCGCCTTCATCTCGGTGATGGTGATACCGGAAGTGTCGTCCATATAGATGGGCGCATCGTGGAGCTTCTCGGTGGCGAGGGCCAGATACTCCCAGTCCTCAGCGCGGAGGGCACCGGTGCGGAACGCTTGGCTGTCGATGCCCGCCTCAGCGGACAGAATGCGGTTGGTCAACTGCTCCTTGGTCATTTCGAGGCTGAAGATCGCCACAGGCACCTTCTGCTGCATGGCCACGCGGGTGGCGATGTTCAGTGCAAAGCTGGTTTTGCCCATGCCGGGGCGGGCGGCCAGAATGATGAGGTCGCCGCGGCCAAGGCCGGTGAGGACAGTGTCCAGCAGCCGGAACCCGGTGGGGATGCCCTTGTACTTGTCGGCGTCGGGGCCGCTGATCTTCTGCAAGTTGGTCAGCGTTTCCACCATGCTGGAAGAAAGGGGCGTCAGAGCGCTGGAATCCCGGCCGGAGCGGATCTCATAAATGCGCTGCTCGGCGTTTTCCAGCAAAAGGTCGGCGTCCGGTTCGTCCCCCGCGTCCTGCAAAATATCCTTTGCTACCCCCATGAGCTGCCGCACCAGATATTTTTCGTTCACGATCTGGGCGTAGGCCTTGACGTTGGAGATGCTGGGCACCGTCTCGGCAAGGCCGGTCAGGTAGACCTTGGCCTCGTCCGCGCTGGGGAAGACGCCGTCGGAGATGACGGCGTCCAGCAGGGTGACGAAGTCGATGGTCTGGTCGCTGGTGAACAGGCGCAGCATTTCGGAGTAGATCTGCGCGTTCTGGCGGGTGTAAAACATCTCCGGGCGGATGATCTCCACCAGATCGGTCAGGACGTCTGGCTTGAGCAGCACCGCGCCCAGAACGCTCTGCTCCGCCTGCATGTTATAAGGCAGGTTGATGCCCACACTTTCGAGATTCAGTTCGTTGTAATGTCGTTCGTTCGGCATGATATCGTTTTCCTCTTAAAACCCAAAAAGCGCCCCCTGCCTTGAGGGGGCGCTGACAGGCAGCCAGAATCAGGCCTGTTCGACTTCCACCATGATCTTGAAGGAAGCCACGACGCCGACATGCAGACGCACCTTGGCGTTGAACACGCCCGCGTCCTTGATGTCCTTGGTCTCCAGCTCGATCTTCTTCTTGTCGATGGGAGCACCGGCCAGCTGAGCCAGCGCCTCGGCGACTTCCTTGCCGGTGACCTTGCCGTGCAGACGGCCGGATGCGCCGCCCTTGGCCTTGATGGTCACGGTCTTGCCGTTGATCTTTGCGGCCAGCGCCTGCGCAGCAGCCACATTCTCGGCCTCATGGAAATCCGCAGCAGCCTCCTTGCCGCGTGCGATATTCACCGCGCTGGCGTCGGCCACAGCGGCCAGCTTGCGCGGGAACAGAAAGTTGCGGGCGTAGCCGTCGGAGACCTCGTGGATCTCGTCCTTCTTGCCAATGCCCTTGACGTCCTGCTTCAGAATCACTTTCATGATAGTATCCCTCACTTCTCACCGGAGATCCGGTGCAGTTTATGGTTTTAGTATACAGCAATTAAGCGCTTGCGTCAACTTACGCCAGTTCTTTCTCTGCCACGGACAGAGCCACCTCGATGACCTTATCCATGTCGTAGTACTTGTACTCGCCCAGACGGCCGCCGAAGATGACCCCCGGTTCGGCGTCGGCCAGCTTCTTGTACTCGGCGTAGAGGGCACCGTTCTTCTCGTCATTGACGGGATAATACGGCTCGTCGCCCTTCTTCCACTCGGCGCTGTACTCCCGGCTGATGACCGTTTTGGGCTGGGTGCCGAACTCGAAGTGCTTGTGCTCGATGATGCGGGTGTAGGGGGTCTCGGCGTCGGTGTAGTTCACGACGGCGTTGCCCTGATAGTTGTCGGTGTCGAGGACTTCCGTCTCGAACCGGACGCTGCGGTACTGCAAAGCCCCCAGCTTGTAGCCGAAATAGGCGTCCACCGGGCCGGTGTAAACGACCTTGTCGGCCAGTTTGTCCAGCTGCTCCTTCTCGGCCAGATAGTCCACATTCAGGCGGACTTCCACGCCGTCCAGCATCTTTTCCACCATGGCGGTGTAGCCGCCGTTGGGGATGCCCTGATAGAGGGCGTTGAAGTAGTTGTTGTCGTAGGTAAAGCGGACGGGCAGACGCTTGATGATGAAGGCGGGCAGCTCGGTGCAGGGGCGGCCCCACTGCTTGCCGGTGTAGCCCTTGACCAGCTTCTCGTAGATGTCGGTGCCCACAAGGCTGATGGCCTGTTCTTCGAGGTTTTTCGGCTCCGTGATGCCGGCTTCGGCCTTCTGCTGCTCGATCTTTGCCTTGGCTTCGGCCGGGGTGACCACGCCCCACATCTTGTTGAAGGTGTTCATGTTGAAGGGCATGTTGTAGATCTCGCCGTGGTAGTTGGCCACCGGGCTGTTGGTGTAGCGGTTGAACTCCGCGAACTGGTTCACATACTGCCACACCGCCTTGTTGTTGGTGTGGAAAATGTGGGCACCGTAGCGGTGGACGTTGATGCCCTCCACCGGCTCCGTGTAGATGTTACCCGCGATGTGATCTCGCTTATCGATGACGAGGCAGCGCTTGCCCGCCTTCTTGGCCTCGTGGGCAAACACTGCGCCGTACAGACCGGCACCGACGATCAGGTAATCATACTGTTTCATATCAGCGTTCCTCGCTTTTTATTTTTTGGTTTCCGTATCCGGCACACTCTTTTTCTGCGCCGCACGGTATTGGTCGATGGCGGTCTGGATGCGTGCCCGCGCCGCCTCCGGGGTGATGTGCTTGAGCTGGGCCGCCGCCATGGTCTGATGGCCGCCGCCGCCCAAGGATTCCATAATGACCTGCACATTCACAGCCCCCAGACTGCGGGCCGAGATGTTCACGCCGCCGCCCACCTGAACGGCCACGAAGCTGGCATCCACGCCCTGAATGGTCAGCAGGTCGTTGGCGGCCTGTGCCACGGCCACGCGGGCTTCGGGGGCAACTTCGCCGCTCACCGAGATGGCGCAGCTCTTGTACATCTGGGCAGCTTCCACCAGCGCGGCCTTGGTGTTGTACTCCACCATGGTCACATCGAAGAGCTGGCGGACCCGCTCGGTCTCCGCGCCGTAGCGGCGGAGGGCCGCCGCGGCTTCAAAGGTGCGCACACCGGTGTGCAGGGTGAAGTCGCGGGTGTCCAGCATGATGCCGGAGAGAAGGCCCTCGGCCTCCACCCGGTTGGGCTTGTCGTCGCGGGTGCCCACGTATTGCAGCAGCTCCGTGACCAGCTCACTGGCCGAGGAGGAATAGGGCTCGTGGCAGACCAGCGCCGCGTCCTCGATATAGCCCACGCCCTTGCGGTGGTGGTCGATGACGGCGATCTTGCCGCATTTTTCTAGGATCTCCTTGCTCTCCACAAGGCCGGTCTGGTATGTATCGACCACGATGCAGAGCGTCTTTTTCGAGATGATGGGCAGAGCGCCCTTGGGATCGATAAAGTCATCCTCCTGCCCCGCTTTCACAAGGGCTTCGATGAGGCTGCCCGCCAGCGTCGCATCCCGGCGGACCGCGATGACGGCGGGGACATCACAGATCTTGCAGATGCGCAGCACGCCCTCCGCAGAACCGATGGCGTCCAGGTCGCTCATCCGGTGGCCCATGATGACCACATGGTCGGCCTCCTTGATGAGTTTGACCAGTTGATCGGCCACGATGCGGCTGCGGACTTTGCTCCGCTTTTCAACACCGTGGCTGACGCCGCCGTAGAAGGTAAAGCCGTCCGGGGTCATCTCGGCGGCTTGGTCGCCGCCGCGCCCCTGCGCCATATCCAGCGCCTGAACGGCCATGTCCTGCGCTTCCCGCAGGGTCTTTGCCCCGCGGCCGATGCCGATGGAGATGGAGAGGTTCACGCTGGGGTCGAGGGCGCGGATCTTATCCAGCACATCGTAGCCGCGCTTGGCATACTGCTCCAGATGGCGCTCTTCCACCACGGCGATATACCGGCCGCTGGCCACTCGGCGCAGAAAGCCGCTGCCCCGGCCGATCATCTCTTCCAGCACCCGGTTGATGCCCTCCAAAAGGCGGGCACGCTCGCTGTCCAGCATATCGCTGAAAACGTCGTCGTAGCCGTCCACGAGGAAGACCATGTAGCCGGGGCGGCTGGCCTTGTATTCAGCCTCCACCCGGCGCAGCGCGGTCTCCTCGTTGAAGACCAGCAGGGTCACGCTCTCGCTTTGGCCCGGCACGGTGGAGCTGTGGACGCTCCACACCCCGTCCGCCAAGTTGAGCTGCTGGCCGGTCTTTTCCCGGCAGAGCTGGAGGTCCAGCCCCGGCAGCAGCTTCTGCGCCCGGCTGGCCAAGCGGTCCTCGCCGCCCAGCAGCCGCTGGCGGAATTCGGCGTTGTACCACAGCACCGTCTCGCCGGAGAGCACCGCCGCCGGCTGGGACAGGGATTCAAGGCTGTATTGGGTCTTGGAGTTCTCGAAGCTTCCGCCCGCCACCCAGCGTGCCAGCCAGTTGCGCAGCCGGCAGCGGAACACCCACATGCCGATGCCCCACAGCACCACCAGCACAGCCAGCACCGGCCAGTATGCCGGGCGGTAAACCAGCAGCACCAAGGTCAGCAAGGCGCAGAGGATGGCCAGCGCAGCGGTCAGCATCTCAAGGGTCCATCTCGGTTTTTGTTTCATCAAATTTTCTGCCTCCTGATCTGCCGCCGCGCTCCGGCGGCCTTTGTCAGACCTCCATCAGGATGGGGAGGATCATCGGGCTGCGCTTGGTGCGGCGGTAGATATAGCTGCTCAGCGCCTCGCGCACACGGGTCTTGACGCTGTTCCAGTCACGGACGTGTTCCTCCACGCAGCGGTCCAGCGCGTTTTCGACGATGCTCTGGGCACCGTCCATCAGGCTCTCGTTCTCCCGCACATAAACGAAGCCGCGGCTGACGAGGTCCGGCCCTGCCAGCACCTTGCCGGTCTTGCTGTCCACGGTGGCGACGATGATGACCAGACCATCCTCGGACAGGTGCTTGCGGTCCCGCAGGACCACATTGCCCACGTCGCCGACGCCGAGGCCGTCCACCATGACGGCACCGGCGGTGACCGGCTCGCCCAGCTTGATCTCATCCTTGGTCAGGATGACGTTGGAGCCGTTCTCCGCAATGAGGATGTTGCTGGTGGGGATGCCGAGGCTGGCGGCGGTCAAAGCGTGCTTTTTCAACTGCTTGTACTCGCCGTGCACCGGCAGGAAATACTTGGGTCTGGTCAGGGTGAGCATCAGCTTCTGCTCTTCCTGACAGGCGTGGCCCGAAACGTGGACGTCGTACATGCTCTCGTAGATGACCTCCGCGCCCAGCAGCAGCAGACCGTTGACGATCTTGGTCACGCTCTTCTCGTTGCCGGGGATGGGGTTGGCGGAGATGATGATGAAGTCGCCGGGGCCCACGCGGACCTGACGGTGGCTGCAGGATGCCATGCGGGAGAGGGCGCTCAGCGGCTCGCCCTGACTGCCGGTGGTGATGAGGACCACCTGCTCCGGCGGGTACTGGTTCAGCTCTTCCACGCTGATGAGGGTGCCCTCCGGGATGTGCATATAGCCCAGCTCCTGCGCCA
>ENA-OROR01001825-OROR01001825.1-human-gut-metagenome-genome-assembly--contig:-NODE-1825-length-11951-cov-3.809600_pt1 | contig 11951 bp, 7 predicted proteins | sample MGYA00242135_ERZ509060 | MGnify/ENA primary metagenome ERZ509060 (study PRJEB26280, sample SAMEA2338742) | human gut metagenome | biome: human gut; feature: human-associated habitat; material: faeces... | reverse complement strand
TTTGTGATACGCGTGCAGGTAAAAAAGGATGATATGAAGGAGGTAATCCTTCACTATGAGGACAAGTATATACCTATGGAGCGTAAGGATACCAGAAAGACAGTTCCGATGAAGAAGGTTGCTGTCTCACAGTTTCATGATTATTATGAAGCACAGATAAAGATGCATTTGATCTGTCTGCGTTACTTTTTCGAATTTACGGACACGCAGGGAGAAAAGGTATATTATGGAAATTATGAGTTTGATAAGGAATGCATTACAAACAGGGACAGAATGTTTGACTGTCCGCAGAACCTCCGGGAGGAAGAGATGTTTGAGGTGCCGGAGTGGGCAGCAAACAAGGTCGTGTATCAGATTTTCCCATCCCGTTTTGCAGCAACGGAGCCGGTAGACAAAGAACTGTGGTATAAAGCACCGATTACGCCTATGGATGATCTGCATGGAAATCTCAGGGGAATCATCGAACATATGGATGATATTCAGAATCTGGGAATCGATGTGTTGTATATGACACCTATCTTTCAATCAAATTCGTGCCATAAGTATGATACCACGGATTACTACCAGATAGACCCGTCCTTTGGAACAACAGAGGATCTCAAAGAGCTGGTACAAAAAGCGCATGAGCGTGGTATGAAGGTAGTCCTGGATGCGGTATACAATCATACGGGAAGAGAATTTTTTGCGTTTGCGGATATCCTGGAAAATGGTGAAAAATCCAAATACCGGGACTGGTATTTTATTGATGGATTCCCACTTAAAAGCGAATGGGGAGAGATCCCAAACTTCAAATGTTTTGGTTATTATGGCGGAATGCCAAAGTTAAACCTGAAAAATCCTGAAGTTGAAAAATACATTACGGATGTTGCATGCTACTGGATTAAGGAATGCGATATTGACGGATGGAGACTGGATGTAGGAGACGAAATCAGCCATTTCTTCTGGAAGAATTTCAGAAAGGCAGTAAAGGCAGTAAAGAAAGATATGCTGATCATTGGGGAAATCTGGCATTATGCAGGAGATTTCCTTGAGGGGGATGAATGGGATACGGTCATGAATTATCCATTTTACCTGAACCTGATCGATCTGCTTGCAGACGAAAAGATTACGGTCAGCCAGTTCGTACAAAATCTTGGATATTTGAAGGGACGCTTACACAAAAACTGTTATCCCCTTATGTGGAATCTGATCGACAGCCATGATACCGCAAGATTTTTACATCTGTGTAACGACAATAAGAAAAAGCAGCATCTGGCAGCCGCTTTTCAGTTGTTATTGCCGGGAATGCCTATGATTTATTATGGAGATGAGTATGCGATGCCGGGAGCAAACGATCCGGACTGCAGACGGGGCATGTACTGGGATGAAGAATACCAGGACAAAGAGATGTATGAATGGTACAAGCGGCTGATTCAGGTCCGGAAAAGCCATGCATGCATTGTAGAAGGCGAACTGGCTGGGAGCGTCACAGAAGATGCGGAAGGGACAATTGTCCTGATCAGAAAAAATGGCGAGGAGACCATTGCCATGATTTTTAACTGCAGCAGCAGTGCAAAAAAATTTAATGAGTACACGCAGAAGTACAATCTGCTTACCGAAAACACCTTTGATGGAAATGTAGAGGGGTTTGATGCTGCGGTAATCGTGCTTTAAGAAAGCCTTACGGCAGATGGTTTCCCGGGAGTTTGTCTGTGGGAAGAAGAGGGAAAGCACCAGTATTTCTGGTAATGTGAAGTACGGAGGATGATATGACGAATGTAAAAAAGAAGGATGGAAAACGGTTTGGGACAATCGTACTTAGCCTGATGTTATTGCTTTCCCTGGTGTTTCCATATCCTGTGATGGCAGACCAGACGACAGCAGACCAGACGACGGCAGCTTCCGTTTATGCCATTCACAAGACAGGTGATGATAAGGAAAATTTTGTGATTGTTATCATGGGTGAGGGCTATACCCGGGAACAACAGGAACAATTTTTGAAGGATGCAACGGCAAAAGCACAGGGGCTGCTAAAGTGGTCCCCTTATAAAGAGTATTCCGACAGGATCAATATTTATGCAGTACAGACGGTATCCAGTGAAACTGGTGTGGGCGTGATGTATGGGGAGTCGAACCCGGACACATATTTTCATGTGCAGGCATTCGGAAAATCCTGCTATTTTGCAAAGGACGGGGAAGATAAAGCCAGGGCACTGAGGGCAGAGCTGGAGAGCAGATATCTGGATACCGGTGCAGCCGTTGGAACCATCCATATCATTTGTAATACGACTGCGAATATTGGTTCTTCTTCCAATGCACTCTTTTCTTTTTCGGCAAATTCGGATGAGAATGAGCAGGGGGATGTCATGACCCATGAAATTTCCCACAGCATCGGAAGATTAGGCGATGAATATGATAAAAAGATGCAGGGAGAAAATATTTCCGACACATCGGATCCGGATAAGATTAAATGGCATAAGATGCTTGGGTTCCGTGGAATCGGAATAACGGCAGCAGGAACAGAAACGGTATTTGCGCCGGGCCGCGTCTGCATGATGCGGGATCTTGGGAATCCTTTCTGTGAAGTGTGTAAAATGGAACTGGCGCGGAGATTAAATAACCGTGATTATGTCAGCAGGCAGGCATCTGTTTATGTGTGCGATCCTGAAATTACAATTCCGCATAGCAGGACAGGAACACTTGACAGGGATAGTGACCAATACCGGATCGATGAGACAAATATCGCAAAAGCAAATGGAAAGGATCTGGAATTCCGTACAGTCGTACAAAATATAGTGGATGCCAAACAGCATTTGAAGATTACTTTCCGCATTATTGGAGCAGACCATACAGTCAAATATGAAAAAGAAGAAACATATACCGTTCCGCCACACAGTAACTGGTATGATCCGGATGCTGCCAGAGAGTCCCTTTCTGTCACACTTCCTGCGGTAACTGGTCTGGTTTCCGGGGACAGACTGGAAGGAAAGATCATAGATGAGGACACTGGGAAAATTCTGGCTGACAATCAGACGGCAGGACAGGCGTGGAGTACCGTAACGATTCGTTATATGCTGCAAAACGAAGACGGAACCGAAACAACAGTGCCTGATACGGCACCCGCGACTGTATATGTACCAAAGAATTCTGCGTATACGTTAAGAAGTCCGGATTTATATGGATATACATGTGTAGGAAACAGTGCAAATCAGGGAGAAATAAACATCACAGAGGATCGCCAGGAGATCACTTATTATTACCGGAAAAACAGTGAGATGCCGGAAATACAAACCATACCTGTCCGCGTAACTTATGATGGAAAACCCCATACATTTGATATCAAACAGGAAGATGGTGTACAAATCAGTTACAGTTTGACAGAAAACGGATCGTATACACAAACGGAGATGCCGTTTTACACAGAAGCAGGCCAGTATAAGATTTATTTTAAAGCGGAAAAGGCATCTTTTATTCCAACATACGGGGAGGCTGTTCTGGAAATCGAAAAGGCTTCCACCAGCATGCAGCTGACTGCAAAAAACGATACGGTCAAAGGTGCGGGGACAGTAGAATTACAGCTTTGCAGACAGGGGATTCCGGAAGATGCCGGGATAAAAGTAACCTGTGATGTTTCCGGGATCACATTAGAAGAAAAGGGAACGGATCACTGGATGGCAACGCTTCCGAATGAAACGAAAACATATACGTTCACCGCATGTTATAATGGGAATGGCAACTATACAGGAAGTAAGGCAGATTGTCAGGTCCGTGTAACGGCGGATCATTCCCAGACCGGGGGCGGTTCTGGTGGAAGTTCCGGAGGCAGTTCAAGTGGAGGTTCCGGTGGAATATCCGGAGGCGGTTCAAGTGGAGGTTCTGGCGGAAGTTCTGGTGGAAGTTCCGGAGGCAGCTCCGGTGGAGGTTCCGGAGAAAATGCCGGTGGAAGCACGGACGGATCATCTGGCAATGTTTCACCGGATTCCGGCACATTACCGGCACCAGATCATGCAAAAGAAGAACCGGGGAATGTGACACCTCCACCCGCAGCAGATACGTCCGTTTCTGTTAAGGATATTAATGTCAAAGCAAAAACTGCAGTTAAAAATAATACGGTCAAAGTGAAGAATATTGCAGCAGTTTTGAAAAAAGAAATTACAAAGGCAGAAAAAGAACAGGGTGGCAGGATAAAAGACCTGTCTGTTGAAATAACTTTTGATACGGCAAAAGCCGGAAACTGGAAGAATCTGCATCTTGAAATGGACGGGCAGGCGGTAAATTTACTTGTCAAAAAGAATGTAAAAGAATTGAAGGTCAATGGTGGCAATGTAAATCTTACCTTTGATTCGAAGGCATTAAAAGAATTAAAGAAAGAAATGAATACAGCTGTGGTTATCAAAATGAAACAGACTGACAAGAAAAATCTTTCTGCCAGGGCAGGGAAAATTATTGGAAAACGTCCAATTTATGATTTTTCCGTCACAGGAATAAAGAAAAAGCAGTCGTCTGTCCTGAAAAAGGGACGGATCAGGGTCGCTGTTTCCTATAATGCTTCGAAAAAGGAAAAAGACAAAAAGATTTTTGCATATAAAATTGATAAATACGGTGCAGCAGTTAAGATACCGGGATCTTATTATGATTCCGATACAAAGACCGTTAACTTTGTAAGCCGTGGGTTTTTCACAGTTGCAGTAGGCTGTGAAAAATGATGAAACATAAAAAATCATCGTTCACGTTAAAAAAACTGTAGTTCATGTCGAAAAAGACAAAAACCGGTTTTCATTTGGTATAATGATAGAGCTCATTTTAGTAAAAATGAGTTCATACTGTGAATGATGGAGGGGATAACAATCATCGTTTTAGAAGAAATATTAATGGCAAACGGATTGACCGTGTTAATGATGTGGTTCCTTTTGTTTTGCAGACGAAAGAACAGAGAGAGCCTTCATGTGGGGGATAAAATATATGATGGAATAGCAATCGTAAATTTAGTGGGGGCATTGTCTGAAACCATTGCTTTTCTCGTAGATGGAAAACAGTTTACTGGCAGCCGGCAGATTAATTATATCTCTAACAGCATATGCTTTATAGGGACAGTCAGTATGGGTATGCTTTGGTGTATGTACGTGGAATTGCGTATCTATCGAAATTATAAAAGAATGGTTCAAAAAGCAGGAGTGGAGATATTTCCCTGGCTGGTAGAAGTAATTATGGTTTTATGTAATCTGTTTGGAACAGGGATTATGTTTAAAATATCCGGGGAGAATGTATACCAGAGAACTGCCGGTGTGCTGGTGGGATATATTTCGCTTGTCATATATTTTGCTTACAGTATCTATCTGGTGTATCATTCCAAAAAACAAGGGGTTAACCTGAATTTTTTCCCGGTGATCTATTTCGTTGGTCCTTGTTTTGCAGGTGTAGTTCTCCAGTTCCTTTTTTATGGAATTACATCATCATGGGTGCTGGTTGCGGTCGCATTGATATTTGTGCAGATGCAGTCATACGCAGAGAGTTTGTATATGGATGAGCTTTCCGGATTATATAACCGAAGATATTTTAATGCGGTGCTTGCGGAAAAGAAAATTGCAAGCCATAAATCCTTATATGGAATCATGATGGATGTAAACGATTTCAAGTGTATTAATGACAATTTAGGTCATAGTACGGGCGATAAGGCTATTTGTACGTTGGGAAATATACTCATCAGATCCATACCGGATGATGGTATGGCAATCCGGTATGCGGGAGATGAGTTTATTGTGCTGCTGTCAGGTGTTGATACGGAGCGTGTCTTAGCGACAATGGAGGAAATTAACCATAATCTGTCCCGGTTTAATGAATCCGGAATAGAATCGTTTCATTTAAGTGTTTCTATGGGATACACGGAATTTGGGACAGAAGATGATGCAGAAACTTTTTTAATGCATATGGATGAGAAAATGTATGAGGAAAAACGGAAATATCATATGCGAAAGAAATCAGCCGGTTTGGAAAATAAAGTATAGCATTACGTTCCTGCCATTTGTCCGATAACTGGTTGCAATGGCACAAGAAAAGAAAATATTATAATCATCAAACGAGTAGCAGACTGGTGTAAATCTGGTTTTGCTGCTCGTTTTTATATTTATGGTTATAGGCAGGGATGCTCCACATTTCAAGATAGTAAATAACCGTGTTATGGTTGATGGAGAGGCATTTTTTGTTTTATGAGAAAACCAGTTACCCATATAGATAACTGGTTTTTAAGGGATAATGTTAATGAGTATGTGCGATAGTGGAGTTATCAAGAAGTGTTCGTAAGGCATCCTGAAGGACTTGTGAGCAGTTGATTCCGCGCTTGTCAGCAAGACGGACCATCCAACTTGGAAGAGAAACATTTTTTCGAACGGCGCGAGTATCTGTCTGGGCACGATATTCAATGGTATCTGCGGAAATCAGGGAACAGATTGTGCCGGCATCAACACTTAATTTTTCCTGTGGTGATGGAGGAGCAATCGGTTCGCCTTCATCCTCTGCAACAACAAGCCATGCGCTCATTGCATCGGTAATTTGGTCAATTGCATCAGAAAGACTATTGCCAGTAGTGATGCATCCAGGAAGATCAGGGACTTTTGCGTAGTATCCAGATCCGTCCTCGATAGGTGTAAACAAAGCTGTATAAATATATTTCATAGTAACCCTCCTATTTGGAAGCAGGAAACATATTTAATGCATCCTGCTAATATTGGCTTCCTTGAAGATGTACTTCATGTCGTTTTCATTGAAATCGTGTCGTTTGACAGGTACGGTGCTGTGTGTCTGCGGATTGTAGTAAATGTCGTGATTAGCACCGTGGCGTTTCAATTCATAACCGGAAGCACTGAGTTGTTTAATCGTTTGTTGCCTTGGATTCATTATGTACCTCCTTTAATTATATCATACACAATATTACACAAAAGTCAACTAAAATACACAAAAATACACAAGAAATAAAGTGAATGTGCACTACGGAATTTTCCAAATCAGCCGGAATTGTTTTTACCGGAGGCGGTGAATTTGATTGTTGCTATTATCAATCTGATCGTAATGATCTTTTCTAACCATAAAAAATAACCGCCCCTACCAAAGACCAGCTGGACTACTACCCATACTGGATCGACAAAATGGGAACCACGGATAAAGGGAAAACAATCTACAAATACAGCAACAACCTGCATCATGCGATTACATCCAACATCCTTACTGGGTTTCCACACAGCCGGAAGAGACCCCGGATGTCAAATTTAACCTTACCATTCTATTGAAAAATAATTATTTTGTATGGAATATCTGCATGGCTCCATAAGTATGCGGCAAATGCGGAGCCGTGACCTTTCTCGACGGGCAGGAAAAATTCCGGCAGGTTGCGCACGTATTACACAATTGCTTGAGATTGGCGTGTGTTGTTGTATCCAGATGCAGGATCAGCGTTGCTGTCTTAAGCGGCCGGAGCATCTGCCCCTCGGTAAGCTGGATGCCATCCGGGGCAAGCCGCCCATAAATCTGTGGGAGCAGGTCAAGGGAATAGGTATCTCCCAGAAAAGATAATTCTGCAAGATACAGGCGGCTCTGACGTTCTACCACATGTGCAAACTCTTCATAAGCCTTTGACAAAAGCATCAGGCTGATGCAGTCCACAATGTAAGCCTCCTGGATCTGTTCATGGTTCAGATATAATTCCGACAGTTCATCCACTCCGTTTCCAAGCGTCACAAACCCATAGGCATAGTGAGGCAGAGAAACCCCGTCTAAATCCTGAGCCAGAGAGTAATACGCATAGGATTCAACCAGGGGAAGAAGTGCCGTATAAATTGCCTGAATATGAGGCAGGTCATCCGGAGGGAAATGGAAACGGCTGCAAAATTCGTTCCAGTCACCGGAGGATAATCCGGGAGTAAGTTTACATTTCATGGGATGCATCCTCCTTATCGGAAGCAGCCATAACGGCTGCAATTTCCTGAAAGCGGCCCGTGACCTTATCATAGTTCTTTCGGTGATGGGGAAAGCCACAGTTTATGCAGGATTTGATACCATTTTTTAAATATTCACAGTTTCCACCACAGGATTTCCCGAGTGTATAGAGGGGACAATAACAAAACAGGCAGTTAAAGTCCTCCTCCGGAATTCCTTTATGGCATGGAAAATATTCACATTTTTTATTTTGAAAAAACTTATAATATTCGCTCAAAATGGTTTCCTCCAATCAAAGCACAATCATAGCATAATTATATCGGAACAACAAGCGGATCGCAAGAAATGCGAATGACATAAAAATTGCATTTCAGTGGGAAATGATACCTTTTGCCCCTTTTATCATTACATTATTTACATCTTTTTAAGAGCGAAGGTATAGTGGCTCAGGCAATTGAGGATTTAAAGCAAAAAGTTGAAAATTAAATAAAAAACACTTGACTTAAAGTTAACTTTAAGTGGTATATTATGATAGATAAAGTCGGAAGGAGAATTTATTATATGTATATCGAAAAGATTAACGGACCGGAAGATGTGAAGAAATTGAATATAGAAGAGATGACAGCTCTCGCAGAAGAAATGCGTCATGCATTATTAAAGAGGGCAAGTATTCACGGCGGACATTTTGGCCCGAATTTTGGCATGGTAGAGGCAATCATTGCACTGCATTATGTTTTTGAGTCCCCAAAGGACAAAATGGTATTTGATGTTTCCCATCAGACCTATCCGCACAAGATGCTGACCGGTCGAAAAGATGCCTATTTATATGAAGAACATTACGATGACGTGACGGGATACAGCTGTCCGCAGGAAAGTGAACATGACCATTTTACGGTCGGACATACCTCTACATCCGTCAGTCTGGCATGCGGTCTGGCAAAGGCAAGGGATCTTCGTGGGGAAAGTGCAAATGTGATCGCAATTATCGGAGACGGTTCTTTAAGCGGAGGAGAAGCCTTAGAAGGAATGGATTTTGCAGCAGAATTAGACAGCAACATGATCATTGTAGTAAATGACAATGATATGTCAATTGCAGAAAATCATGGAGGACTTTATTCAAATCTGAAATTACTCCGCGAGACAAACGGACAGGCAGAGTGCAATTTATTTAAAGCCATGGGACTTGATTATGTCTATGTGGATCATGGAAATGACTTAAGGGAGCTGATCGGGGCTTTCAAACAGGTAAAAGACAGTAAGAAACCGGTTGTTGTCCACATTAATACATTAAAGGGAAAAGGTTATAAACCGGCAGAAGAGCATAAGGAAGAATGGCACTGGCATCTTCCATTTGATATTGAGACCGGAAAATCCCATTTTCCAGAAGTGGAAGATTATTCTTCGGTGACCTGTGAATATCTGATTGAAAAGATGAAACAGGATCCGACAGTTGTTACAATTACATCCGGAACCCCGACGATTCTCGGATTTACGCAGGAGAAAAGGAAACAGGCCGGCCGGCAGTTTGTAGATGTGGGAATCGCGGAGGAGACAGCGGTAGCACTTGCTTCCGGAATTGCCAAAGGTGGCGGAAAGCCGGTATACGGTGTGTATTCCAGCTTTATCCAGAGGACGTATGACCAGATTTCACAGGATCTGTGTATTGACGGGAATCCGGCAACGATTGTTGTGTATACGGGATCGGTATTTGGCATGACGGATGTTACCCATCTGGGACTGCAGGATATTCCGATGCTTTCCAATATCCCGGGACTGGTTTATCTGGCACCGACAACAAAGGAAGAATATCTGTCAATGCTTGACTGGAGCGTGGAGCAAAAAGAAATGCCGGTTGCGATCAAACTTCCGGGCGGAGACATGATTTCGGATGGCAGAGAAGTCACAAAAGACTGGAGCCAGCTCAACACCTATGAGGTAACGGAAAAGGGAAGCAAAATTGCACTGATCGGACTCGGAACATTTTATTTCCTGGCACTGCAGACCGCAGAAATGCTGGAGAAAAAAGGTATTCATGCAACGGTAATCAACCCGTATTATATTACCGGACTGGATAAGGGACTGCTGGAGAAGCTGAAGGCAGACCATGACACGGTAGTTACACTGGAAGATGGCATCATGAATGGTGGTTTCGGAGAAAAAATCGCAAGATTTTATGGAAGCAGTGATATGAAAGTCTATAATTACGGATTGAAAAAAGAATTCCTTGACCGGTATGATGTAAATGAGGTATTAAAAGAGAATCATCTGACAGCAGAGCAGATTGTAAATGACGTATTATAGAAGGCAGAAATAAACAACAAACCTTGTGAGAATCGACACAATATGGTAAAATATAACATACTAGAGCTTATTTTGCATAGTGGTTAGAATAGCAGGCTCATGGAAGGAGCGGTATCATATGAAGAATAAAGATTCGAAAGCAAGGATGCAGATGATTTTCGGGATACTTTTGTTTGCGTTTATTTTTATGGCAGAGTTGTATGCCATAGTCAATTTCCCGAAGATGTTTATTGTTCTGGTTGTTTTGGCAGCAGCAGATCTGATATGCCTGTATGTTGCAATCAGAGGCGTGATTTTAGTATATGAGACAAAATATGCCCGGAGAGAGGAACAGTATGAGAGTATTTTCAAATCCGAAAAGGCATCGTATCTTATGCTGAAAAAATATTTTGAGGAAATATCGGTGAAGCTTGCATATATGGAAGAGGCATCTAAGATTCCGACAGAGGAAATTGTCAATGCACAGAAGGGAATAGCGAAAGTAATTATCAAGCGGTCCCATGAGAATACCGATGCATTGATGAATTCATACGAACAGCTGCTGGACCGGTTTGATACGTTCCAGAAAGGAATGGATGGGTTCGGTACAGTTGCGGGTGCTTATAAGGATGAGATTCTTTCAGCCTGTAAGGATGAAATTTCTTCGGTGCAGAAGGATGGAAAAGAACAGGAACATTCACAGGATAAAGAGATAGCCGCAAAGCTGCAGGAAATCATTATTGCAATGAAAGATATGGAACTGCGCCTGAATCAGACCATTATGAACAGTCAGAAAGTGGTTGTTTCCCAGCCGCAGGTTTCTGTACCTGTGGCAACACCTGTAGAGCCACAGCCGGCACCGCAGAATCATGTGGAAGAAACACCGGTAGAGCCGGAGATCTCACCAGAGCCGGAAGAAAGTATGGAGCCGGAACCGGAGATTTCGCCGGATCTGGAAGAAAACCCGGAACCGGAGATTTCGCCGGATCTGGAAGAAAACCCGGAACCGGAAATTTTGCCGGATCTGGAGGAGAGTCTGGAACCGGAGATTTCGCTGGAGCCGGAAGAAGATATGGAACCGGAGATTCTGCCGGATATACCGGAAGAGGAGGATTTAAAGCCGGAGGAAGAGCCTCCGATCATGGCAGCGGATGAGATTATCCCGCCGGATCCGGAAGAAGCCATTGAGGAAGCAGAAGAACTGGTAGAGCCGGATCCGATTCCGGAGGATGCGATTGTTGATGAAGCGGATGATGAGAACCTGCCGGAGGAAGAACTTCCACCGATGCCGGATCTGTCAGATCCAAACCGTTCCATGAGCCCGGATGAGATAGCTGCCCTGTTTGCAAATATGGGCAACGATAACAATGCGGATAAAGTTGAGGAACCTGCCGAGGAAACTGTGGAACCGGAGGATATTCCGGAGCCGGTCGAAGAGCCGGAAGCAGTAAAAGAAGCACCGCTTCAGCCGGAAGAACCGGCTGATCCGAATAAGGCATTAAGCCCGGATGAGATAGCTGCCCTGTTTGCAAGTATGGGAACCTGAAAAGAATAAAATAACAGGCAACGGACGCCATCTGTTCCACGTAAAAATGTGTGACAGATGGCGTTTTGCTATAAAAATGCCATAAAATGAAAAAAATAGTTGCATTTCTTTTTCATTGTGTTATACTTAGCTCGTTGCAATTTAATAGTTTAAAGCAGAGTAGACACATGTGCGTTAAGTGCCGGATGAACAGGGAGTTGTCACCCGGACGAAAAGA
>ENA-OROR01001810-OROR01001810.1-human-gut-metagenome-genome-assembly--contig:-NODE-1810-length-12095-cov-2.450083_pt1 | contig 12095 bp, 6 predicted proteins | sample MGYA00242135_ERZ509060 | MGnify/ENA primary metagenome ERZ509060 (study PRJEB26280, sample SAMEA2338742) | human gut metagenome | biome: human gut; feature: human-associated habitat; material: faeces... | reverse complement strand
GGATGGATTACAGCCGCGTCTGCCCTGGCCAGGAAGAAACCGGGGGATGCGCCCCATCTGATTTATCTGCCGGAGCGTCCCTTCCATGAGGAGGAATTCCTGGAGGATGTGAAACGCCTTTACGAAGAAAAGGGAGGCGTGGTGGTGGTTGCCAGCGAGGGGCTTAAGAATGAAAAAGGGGAACCCATTGTGCCACCTGTTTTTAAGGCGGGGAGAGCCACCTATTATGGGGATGTCAGCGCTTATCTGGCGAATTTGGTCATACAGAAGCTGGGAATTAAGGCCAGGAGCGAGAAGCCCGGCCTTTGCGGAAGGGCGTCCATAGCCTGGCAGTCTCCTGTGGACCGGGAAGAGGCAGTTCTGGCCGGCAGGGAAGCGCTGCGTACAGCCATGGCCGGCGGGAGCGGCGTCATGATTGGACTTATACGGGATGAAAATGAGGATGGCGGGTATCATGTCCATACCTCGGCCATACCCATCAAAGAGGTGATGCTTCATGAGCGGGTTCTGCCGGATGAGTATATAAATGACAGGGGCAATGATGTAACCGGCGCGTTTCTGGAATGGTGCAGGCCGCTGATTGGACCCGAACTGAGGGATTTTGTGGATTTTAAAGAAGAGTATGAAAAGATGGGAGTGGGAAAATGAAACACATATTTCTGAACCTGAAACGGTTCGATATACCCAGGGAGTACGGAGGGGTCAACGGTGTGGCGCCCATGGAGGAATGGGGGAGCTACATTGTGCAAAATATCCAGAAAAAGCTGAAGGCGTACGGCGCAGAAGATGTGGAGTTCGTCATATATTTTCCGGAAGCCCATTTGATTCCGGCGGTAAAAGCCCTGTGTGAGGACAGCCCGGTTAAGATTGGCTGCCAGGGAGTGTACAGGGACGATACGGCTGAAAACGGCAATTTCGGCGCATTTACCACCAACCGCACTGCCAACGCGGCTAAAGCAATGGGATGCAGTTCCGTTATCATCGGCCACTGCGAGGAGCGCAACGACAAGGCGGGCATCCTGGCGGAGGCCGGCGTCACCGACACCGCCGCCGTCAACCGCCTGCTCAACCAGGAGGTGAAGGCCGCCCAGGCCGCGGGGCTCAAGGTGCTCTACTGCATCGGCGAGAAGAGCGAGGAGCAGGAGGCCTGGCAGCAGGTGCTGGGCGACCAGCTCGCCATCGGCCTGGACGGGACGGACAAGAGCCGGGTGGTCATCGCCTACGAGCCCATCTGGTCCATCGGGCCCGGCAAGACCCCGGCCGACAAGCCCTACATCGAGAAGATCGCCCGCTTCGTCAAGGAGCGCACCGGCGGCCTGGACGTGGTGTACGGCGGCGGCCTCAAGGCGGACAACGCCGCCATGCTGGCCTCCATCGCGGACATCGACGGCGGCCTCATCGCCCTGACCCGGTTCAGCGGCGAGATCGGCTTCCAAACTGTTTTTGAGGGCGCGAGCTTTACCCTTGAGGAACTGGGCTACGGCTTAAATGAGAAAAATGAATTTACGGTCAACGGGGTTCACGCCACGGGCGAGTTTGACACGGCAAAAACGCTGTCACTGGAGCTTGCAAAGGTCGAGGGCGAGGTCAACACCTTTAAGGGCAAGGAAAAATACGCTTTCAGTCTGGAGTTAAATGCCTTTGACCTCTTTGAAACGGAGGCGGAGCTGGAACTGACACGTAGCCAAAAGGACGGCAGCCTGCTCCCCAACACACTGTATTTCTATGTCGCGGCCAGCCCCGGCATCCCCCTCATTCCGCCTGTGCCCGTTGGACAGCTCAACGGCGGCGGCGCGGGCTTCAGCAACCTGGCCGACACGGTAAACGGCGATTATTTTGCTATCCCACCTCTTAAACTGCGTGGTACGCTGAAAGGCACCTATCTTCATCTCATTGAGGGCAAGGGCGACGTTGTTATCGGCCCCAGCGAGATTTCCCTCACGGCAAGCGATGTAGGTATCGTTGGCACGAACGCCTCGATTATCGACAGTTTCGGATATTCCCTCAAGCTAAACGGGCAGGAGCGGACTTATAACGGAACGGACTACACGGGCATCTACTTTGTCGGCTCCGAAGCCCTTGAGCTGGATCTGCCGAACACCGAAATAGATGTGTTTATCCTGGATACCTCCATCGAGCTAGGCGCGTTTGGCGGCACGGGTACGAAAAATGATAAACAGCATTTGTATCTCGCCATCGGCGCCAACGCTGTTGTCAAAAGCAAAGTGCAGGTCCCAAGCGATGTGCCTGTGATCGGCGGTTGGAAGCTTGGCAGTTGGGACGTTGACCTCATTGTGGGCGGACAGACGGAGTTCCCGATTAAGGATGTCAGCGTTGACGAGGGCATGAAGCAGGCATTCAGCAATATCGACGTGTACCTCGGCGCGATGACCGGCGTGTATGCCGGAATCATCGACGCGCGGCTGTGGGTGCTTGTGCCGAATATCGTGGAGACCAACTTCCGCAGGGGTGGCGGCTGGGATGTGGAAACCAAGTGGTTTGGCAGACTACCCGAATGGGATTGGTCGGAAAAAGGCGTTGAGCCAGTGGCGCAGGCTATGTCTTTGGAAGATAGCGAAGATACCGTCCTGATGAGCAGTCCGAGCCCCACTGAACAAGCTGCGTCTTTGGAAGCTGTTGGGGAATCTACCCCGACAAGCAATACGAACTCAACCGAGCCGGCTGCGTCTTTGGAAGATACCGGGGAGTCTGTCCCTGCAAACAGTACGAACTCAACCGAGCAAACTGCGCCTATGGAAGATGCCGGGGAGTCTGGTCCTGCAAACAGTACGAACTCAACCGAACAAGCTGCATCTTCGGAAGATACCGGGGAGTCTGCCCCTGCAAACAGTACGAACTCAACTGAAATTACGGTCAGCGCCGACACAGACGAAACGCCGTACATTCTGCTGGCGTTTGAGAACACCGTCACCGAAGAGCAAATAAAAAACAGCCTGTCTGTTACGAAGCAAAACAGCAGCGACAAACTCGAAATCCATTGGGTGAACTATGACACAGAAAACAGCGAAGATGGGCAAATCGATGAAAACAAGGACATCAACGCGACCACCGACATCATACATAACAAGACGGACAATAAGGACTACCGCGTGGCGATCCTGCGGCTGAAAGATGCCGGAACCTATCAGGTCAACACGGGTTCACTTTCGCTTGACACGCAGAAATCCCAGGGCGTTTCCATTGCTCCGTTTGAAGAACTGGAGTTGACTTTGAACAATCAGCAGGTGTCCGGTGAGATCAAATACGCCGAGGAAAACACAAAGTATGTGCTTCGCACCTATTTTGCCAAAGAAAAGGGCGGCGCGGATTATCTGATCGACGAGCAGGAGATAACGAACAGCTCCAGCATCTCGGTCAATATTCCCTCCATGGGTGCGCTGGCCCCGTCGGGCGAATATTATGTGACCTCTTTCCTGATGACAGAAAAAAGCGTGGAAAGCATCGACGAGAACGGCGAAAAGGAAACCCTGACCGGCCTTGTCGCCATCGACCATCAGCAGTTTAATACTCGGGTAAGCTATCAGAACCAAAACCAGCCGACCGCACCCCAAACTGTTACGCTGGAGCTGGCCGGAAACGAGATCATGACGGCGACATGGGGTGCCGTGACTGATGCCGACGGCTACGCCGTGACGATTTATCAGAAAGACGGCAACGACTGGATCGACACCGGCTTTGGTTACGACCTCGATAAAGAAACGACCTCCATCAATATGGCGCTGACTGTGGGTGGAGAAGAAACAACAAAGTCTAAAAACCTGTCTGCAAACGAGACTTACAAGGTGGGCGTTAGTGCCTATAAAACCATCGAGGGCGGCAAGTATTACAGCGCGGAAACCGAGTCTGCGGAGAATGGTGTGTATCTGCCTGAATATACGCCGCTGGATATGATGCTCTTCGTGAATGGAACGACCTGCACAGCCGATGAACATGGCGTATATCGCGCCTATGTGGACGGCAAGGACGATGTGCTGACGGTAAGCTGCACGACCGAGAACGTCACCTACAAAGTCACAAGAATGGACAAGACTAGCGACAACGAGATTTCGACGGATTCTGACGGCGCTTATCCAATTCCCAACTTTGAGGGCAACCTGATGTTCAAAATCGACGGCATTTCCGAGATTGAGAACAGCACCGCAAAGGATGTGACCAGCGTATTCCTGTTGGTGAGCGTGGACAAAACAGCACCCATGCTGACGCTCTCCGATCCGGTATTCTATGCCGATATGACCACGGGTGCGTATCAGATCACCGGCACAGCGGATGCGGGAAGCAAAATCATTTACGGAGATGATGGTGCATCGGTCAATGCAGGCAGCGACGGAACCTTTACCATTCCCGGTACGCTGGATGAAAACAGCGGTGTTCTCTCCCTCTGCGCACAGGACAGCGCAGGGAACAAATCCACATCGCGGTTTGCGCTGATTACGAAGCAAAACACCGCTACCGAGTTCATCGTCACCTTTGACGGAAACGGCGGTATGCCCTCTGTCGGCAGCATGACCACCACCAATCAGAAGCTGACCTCTCTGCCCAGCGCATCTCAAAGCAAGCACAGCTTCGACGGCTGGTACACCGAAAAGAGCGGCGGCACAAAGATCACGACGGATACCGTATTCCATGCAGATACCATCGTCTACGCTCACTGGACGTACACCGGCGGCGGTGGAGGTTCCTCCTCCGGCGGCTCATCTTCCAATGATGGGGAGGGTTCCGTTAACAACGATGCCACCATCATCCAACGCCCCGATGTGAACGAACCCAATGTCCCCACCACGGCGCAGAGTGAGAAGGTCAAGACAGACGCTAAGGGCAATGTGACCATTACCAATCCCATGGTGTCGGATGCCATCAAGGCTGCAAAGGATGATGCGAAAAAGCATGGTAATCAGAAAAATGGTGTTGCGGTGGAAGTCCCTGTGGAGATTGATAAGAAGCTGGACGGTCTACAAATCACGCTGAAAGCGGATGCACTGGATACTTTGGTGAAGGAAAATGTCAAGCGCTTCACCATCGATACAGACCGGATGACCGATTTCGGCTTCACCTTGGATACCCTCAAGGAGCTGAACCGCCAGACCAGCGGCGACATTATCTTGACGGTGAAGAAAACTACCGTTTCCTCTATTGAGGCAAAGGCGACTATCGGAAATCGCCCCGTTTATGACATCTCCCTGTGGGAAGTCAAAAACGGCAAGGAAACCAAGCTGAGCAACCTGAATGGAAAGACTATCAGCATTGCCATTCCGTACACACCGGCAAAGAACGAGCAGACCGGCAACCTCTATGCGGTTTCTGTGGATGGAAATGGTAAGCCCCAGTGGATCACCAAGTCCAACTATGATGCCGACCAGAAGGCAGTCATCTTTGAGCTGACACAGCCCGGTGTTTACGGCGTGGGCTATGATGCTAAAATGCCAGCCTTTACCGACATCGAAAACCACTGGGCTAAGGATAACATTCTCTTTGTGGTCAGCCGTGGGTTGCTGAATGGCACCAGCGAAACCACATTCAGCCCCAATACCGGCATGACCCGAGGGATGTTTGTCACCGCTCTTGGACGGCTGGCGGGTGTTGATCCTGCTGATTACCAGAGTGGCAAATTCACCGATGTGAAAGCCGATGCCTACTATGCACCGTATGTCAACTGGGCGGCAAAGACCGGTATCGTCAGCGGAACAACAGACACCACCTTCGCCCCGGATACCAACATCAACCGGGAGCAGATGGCGGTCATTATGAAGAACTACGCTGTCAAGCTGGGCTACACAGTTCCGAAAGCCCTGGAAGCCGTGACCTTTGCGGACAACGCAAGCATTTCTTCCTGGGCAAAGGAGGCAGTTAAGTCCATGCAGCAGGCGGGCATCCTGGCGGGCAAGACGAACAATCGCTTTGACCCTGCAGGAACCGCCACCAGAGCCGAAGTCGCCACCGTCCTGCGGCGGTTTGTGGAAATCGTCATTGACCCGCAGACCGCAAACGGCTGGCAGTAGAATGACAGCGGCCAGTGGAGCTATTACAGAAATGGGAAGCCAGTGAAGGGCTGGCTCTCCGATGACCAGAAGTGGTACTGGCTGGATAAGACGACCGGAACGATGTTTGCCGGCGGCTGGAAGCAGATTGACGGCAAGCAGTATTACTTCTATGCCGATGGTTCTATGGCGGTAAATACCGTCATAGACGGCAAGACCATCGGTGCGGATGGAGCCAGAAAGTAGTTATTCTACCTGCAAACCAAGAATTAAAACAGGAGGGGCATTCCAAACGACACGGCTCTGCTGGAATGCCCCTTCTACAATAAAAGACTGTTTGCCCGTATAACAGCGGACAAAAACAAACGCGGTCGGGTATACGAATACCCAGCCGCGTTTATTCTTACTATGCATTTTGCGGGGGTGGATCTATAACGAAACATCTTAATAATATTCTTATTTGCCGAAAAAAGGGGGTGAATTTACGAGCAGTGTCATATCAGGTAAGCACGTCCTTCTGATCATATCTCATGAGAATGAGCCTCGATTGGATCAGCGGATATGTGTCGTATCGCAGCAACCGCATAGAAAAACAGGGATGGCGTATCTCCGCCCACTCCGCCATAGAGACTCAGCGGTTCTACCGCTCTCTGGGCTGTGTAGATGCGGCCCAGCCCCTGCAAAAGCATGTAGAGGCCGAACCGTTCGACTGCCAGCTGGAATACAGACTGTAAAAGCACGAGCTGCATGGAAGTAAAACATAAGCTCCCCCGGAAGGCAAACGCTTTCCAGGGGAGCTTTGTGGTTACTTGGGAGTAGTATGTATTTCCACTTATCCACAGAGCATGACTTTGGCGGAGAAAGCGCCATTCTGATGGGTAAACGTACTTGTTCCGCCGTTTTTTTCCGCAATATGGTTGACAGCCTGGATACCAATTCCGCTTTCTTTTCGCTTTGATGAGAGGAAAACGCCATTTTTTTCGTTGACTTTACCGTCAAATGCATTTACGACCTCGATCAGAAGAAGCCTCTTGGCATGCACATATGCTGTTATTTCGATTTGCCGGCGGGCGGGTGCGGTGCGAAGGCTGGCTTCCAGCGCATTTTCCAGTAGATTGGATAAGATCAGGCACATATCGACCTCATCGATCGGAAGCGATTCCGGCAGATCGAGCTTGGTGCGGAAGGGAATGTCCTCGCGCTTTGCAAGAGCGCAGTAATAGCCGACAACACTGTCCGCCGTACGGTTTTCACAGAAGCACATATCGAGATTCGGGATGCGGGAGACAGTTTTTGCAAGGTAGCTTTTCAAGTCCTCCAGTTCACCAGCCTCGGCCAGCGCAGAAATATGATTTAATTGATGGCGCATATCGTGCCGCGCCTGCCGGGCCTCTTCGATGGCGGTTTTAAGGCTCTCATAGCGCTGCTGCTGCATGGAAAGCAGCTGGTTTTCCTGCTGTAATCTTGCGTTGCGGTTGAGGCTGTTCGCCATCAGAAGGAAAATCGTGTTGAACCAGAGAAGCAGCACCAGAAGCGCGATGCTGAGCACAATGTAACCCTGCAGGACCCTTCCTGTCTGAAGTGTTGTCTGGTAACGCGGGATCATGAACAGATTTAGAAGGATGAACACCAACGGTAAAACCCAGAACACATACCATGTCTGTGCAAAATTGTCGTCCTCGACCATCGCACGCACCGCATGGGTCGACGGATAGGATGCCGCCAGCACAAAAACCCAGCAAACTGCGTTATAAAAAACGCAGGCAGCAAAGCAGAACCATGGCCCATCCGGCGGCAGCTGCATATGCAGGACAATCGCCGCGCTGACGGCTCTGGAAAGGCTATTCAGGCAGGCAAATACCGCGCAGATCGACAGCGCGATCGTTCCGGATTTCCAGAGGGATATCCGGAGCGTTCTGGTATACAGAACAATCGCAAGCAGCGTGATACCCGCAAGGACAAAAACAGTGGAAATGCGAAGCCGATAGCAGACGAGCCCGCCGCCGACGCCCAGGCCCGCCATCAGCGGCAGAAGCCAGGCGGCAAGGTTTCTTGGTGACTGCTTCAGATAGGATTTTACAGGGAAATATGCAAGCAAAAGGCCAGGGAGTGCGACGAACAGTTCCAGCATCGGACGCAGAATATCTTTCATCTCATACGCTCCCCTTGCAGCAGAAATTCCATAAACGCCTGCCGGGCAGGCTTCAAAAGTTCCTGGTTGACATAGACACGGCTGCCGTCGGTCATACAGAAGGCGGCATCCCGAAAATCAGCGGCGTGCTCTAAATTGACGATCACACCGCGGCCGCAGACGAAAAAGCGCGGATCTTTTTTAAGCGGCTCGGTGAACGCCTTGAAGCTTTGGCGCGTGGCCAGCGTTTTTCCGGCGGTGGTGCGGATGTTGATTCTATGAGCAAAATGCTCGGCGGAAATAATGTCCCGATAGCGAAGACGAATGTCGCTGCCGCTGACTTTCACAGTCAGAACCGGCTCAGGACGCGGCAGTTTTGCAAGCATTTCGGTAAGCAAACCGGAGAGTTCTTCCTCGGAAAAGGGCTTCACGAGATAGTGAAGTGCCCGTACCTGAAAGCCTTCGAGCGCGTGATCGGTAGATGTCGTGGTGAAGATCAGAAGGCAGTCTGTGTCCGTCTTTCGAAGCTCCTTCGCCGCGTCCATGCCGCTTAAGCCCTCCATGTAAATATCGAGAAACGCGGCCGAAAAGCGCCGCTCTTTTTCTGCCGCGAGAAAAGCCTCGCCGCTTTCAAATCCCAAAATATCCGCTTCCGCACCGCGAAGCGCCAGCTGCTGCGATAAGCGTTCTTTCAGCAGTGCGCGTTCGGTCTTGAGATCATCCACAATTGCAATCCTCATGCTGACCTACTCCTCCCCTCCGTAAAAAACTCCGGTATGATTATATCACAGATGTCCTGCCCCGGCACACCAGCAAAGCCAGATTTCGTGTCGGAAACGGGGCTTTCGTGCCAAACAGCTTGAAAAGCGTGTGCGCATTCGTATACTGACAAGCAGAAAACGTCAACGACGGCAGAAAGGAGGAGCGCTGTGTACCGAATTGCCGTGCTGACAAATAGTGAAGCGCAAGAAGCTTTTTTTACAGAGCAGATCTCGCAGTTCTGTGCCGAATGTGAACGGTTTCCCGTAATTGAAACATTCCGCGATCAGAAACAGTTTTTTGAAACCACACGGAAAACGCCGCCGACCAATGCGGTGATCGCCCTGCCGGGTGTCGACGGATTGAATGCGGTGGAACATCTGCGTGCGCTTTGCCGCAATACGCGCATCATCTGGTGCAGCGATCTGGATTTTTCGCTTCATGCTTTCCGACTGCGTGCAGATTATTTTCTGCTGGAGCCGGTAACAAAAGCAGCTTTCCAACAGGGGCTTTGCGTCTGGCTGAACGAGAAAAATTTGGTTGCTCAACTCCGGCCCAACTACGCCGAAACCAACAAGGAGGACTATTCATGAAAAAGAGAAGCATCATCCGTTCTGCGCTATGCCTTATGCTGGCAGCAGTATTGTGTCTGTCAATGGCCGCCTGTGGTAGAACACAGACACCCGCAGACGAAGGTACAACTTCAGAATCTTCTGCGCCGTTATCCGGTGCACTGCCCGTGAAGGCTTTGCAGCCCAAACAGGTGGAGGAAAACCCCTACATGGCAAAGAGCGACGCGAATATTCACCACGACGGGTACAACACCGACTCCACGGATGAAATTCTGCCGCTGGGCATCTATCCGGAGATCAATGTCTCCTACGAGACGACGAACGCAAACGCCTCCCCTGCCATCTACTTTGACAGCTACGGTCATGCGGTCGTGCCGCTGCTCGGCGGCATCGCCATCCGCGATCTGAACGCCGAAGAGACGAAGACGCTCGGCTATTTCTCCCCGAAGCAGCACGACGGCGGTGGTTACGTCATCCAGAGTTCCTACACATTCCTTGACTCCGAAAACCGTATCGTCTGCCCCACCAGCAACAACCATGTGCTGATGCTGCGTGCGACGGAGGAAGACGGCAGCGTCATTCCGGAATTTGAAAAGGTTCTGGACATCGACATCAAGGCTGCAGCTGAGGCTGCGCTCGGCAAGGAGCTGACGCAGAATCTTCTGTCTGTGGTCTTTGACTACGATGGAAACCTTTGGTTTGCAACGGGCGGCTTCCGTATCTACCCCGAGCGCCAGCAGCAGGGCGTTCTCGGCTACATTGCCCGTCCGGCCATCGATGCGATTTTAAGAGGCGAACAGACGGATCTTTCGAAGGCAGTTTTCGTCTATGAGCTGACGCCCGGCGAGGGTGCAGAAAACGGCATCGCCGCTTCCCGTGACGGCGCAGTCATTCTGACCAATATGAACTGCTATCTGCTGCGCGCCGACAATGGCGTGGACGTTGCGTGGTGCACGCCGTATGAGAGCGTTGGTGCAAAGGTCAGCGGTGAAGGCGATAAGACCACCGGCGGCGGTCTTGCATGGGGCGGCGGTTGCTCGCCCACGCTGACGCCGAACCTTGTGATGTTCACCGACAACGCAGACCCCGTGAAGCTTCTTGCGCTCGACATGAAGACCGGCGAGGTCGTAGCCAGTATGCCGGTTTTGGATGATCTGCCCGAGGGGTATCAGGTGGCGGTTGAGAACTCTGCGATCGTCTATGACGACGGTGAAGGCACGGTCAGCACGATTGTCTGCAACTGGTTCGGCGCAGGCAACGCAGGTCTTGCCGACCCCAACAGCGACTCCTCAATTCAGAGCTATGCCAACATTTATGACCAGAACTGGCTGATGAAGGGTAATGTTATGATTGCCCCGGGCGTCGAGCGCGTGGACACCGTGAAAACCGATAGCGGCTATGAGATGAAGAGCATCTGGTCTCGAAATGACCTGAGCGATACATCGATGCTCAAGCTCTCCACCGCGACGGGCTATATCTACGGCTACGTGCAGGATCTGACCACCGGGATGTGGCAGTACATCATTCTGGACTTTGAGACCGGCGAGACCGTCTTTACGATGGATGTTTCCAACAGGTTTGGCTACAACAATATGGCCATTGGGATGTACGCCGGAAACAGCGGCAACGCGCTCTACTGCCCGACGGGCTATTTGGAGCTGCTGCGCTTGCAGGATCGCTTTGTGTATCTGCCGGAGATGCCGTATCGTGAGGTAGACTTAGACAAGGCGGCAAGAAACGTCCTTTCGCAGGAGCAGTTTGAGCAGGCCGGCGGCGAAGGTACGGTCGCGAGCTGGCGCAGCACTGTGACTATCCGCAATGTGCATCCTAACACCACGGTCGCTTTCCGCATGAATAATTTGTCTGGCAGCGCCTCTGATCTGATGCTCTACGCTTATGGCATGGACGGCAAGCTGGCGAAGGTCGCTTCTGAGCTATGGTCGATCACGGATGAGGCCGGTGAGGCTGTGACGGAACTCACCGACGGAACGCTCTATGAAGTGCGCATCACTGTCGCCGACGGTGGTGAACTCGACCTGAGTGAAGTGGAAAAGGAGATCAAGTTCTCCTGTGTACTTGGGAAATAAATCATTTCAGAATCCGGTGTTTTGAACGCCGGATTCTTTTTAAACAATCATATTCATTACGGAGGAAGTGCCCATGAAACGAATGATTGCGGCAGCACTCATGATCTTATTGCTGCTTTCTGTCACCGCTTGCGACAAAGCGCCATCTAAAGAATCCACACCGCTGAATGCCGAAAGCAAAGCTGCAACAGAAATTACAGCGCAGACCAACGCCGAGGTCTATCAGCTGCTCGATTTTGACGACGAGCAGGAGGCCGAATTTGCAGGCCGCGGCCTCATCTTTGCGCCGGACTCGCTCGTCATCCAGGCCGAAAACGGCATGACGATCTGGTCGCAGGACGCGTATGACTTCGTGCGGGAAAGCGGCGATGCGCCCACGTCTGCAAACCCAAGCCTCTGGCGCAACACGCAGTACAACGCCCGTTACGGCCTGTTTGAGGTCACGGACGGCATCTATCAGGTGCGCGGCTTTGATATGGCCAATACGACCTTTATCCGCACCGACCACGGCTGGATCGTGTTTGATGTGCTAATGTGCAAGGAAAACATG
>ENA-OROR01001780-OROR01001780.1-human-gut-metagenome-genome-assembly--contig:-NODE-1780-length-12281-cov-7.452805_pt1 | contig 12281 bp, 6 predicted proteins | sample MGYA00242135_ERZ509060 | MGnify/ENA primary metagenome ERZ509060 (study PRJEB26280, sample SAMEA2338742) | human gut metagenome | biome: human gut; feature: human-associated habitat; material: faeces... | reverse complement strand
GCTCTATGGAAATGCCCGGGCCATCAATATTGCAGAAATCGATCCTATGGAGAATGCAGACGAACGCTGGGAAGAACAGGAAATACAGAAGATTCTTAAAAGGATCCGCATGGGAAACAGGGAAGAACTGAAAACAGAGATCAGCCACTGCATTCGCAGATTTGTACAGAATGGAATTACCATGCAGAAATATCAGATATTTATTATGGGACTGCTCACAGAAATCTTTCGCTTCTGCAACAATAACCAGCTGGACAGTACTGAATTTTACGGTGAAAAAGGTGAAACCTTTGAACGGTGTATGCAGATGGAATCTCCGGAGGAACTGGAGCACTGGCTTCTGAAAATATGTGAAAAACTGCAGGAAAAAGTTCAGCAGGAACGGCAGGCCAGTACGAAATCATTTGTATCCAGAGCTGTGGAATATGTGCAGGAACATTACAGTGACAGAAATATAACTGTAGAATCTGTGTGCCGTGAACTGGGTGTGAGTGCCGCATATTTTTCTACGATCTTTAAAAAAGAAACAGGTAAAACATTTATCAGTTTTCTGACAGATTACAGAATGGAAAAAGCCGTGGAGCTTCTCATGACTACCAGTGATAAGACTTATATTATTGCGGAAAAAGTCGGGTATGCAGATCCGAATTATTTCAGTTATGCGTTTAAAAAGCAGTACAGTATGTCGCCGTCTAAATACCGTACTGCCAACAGTCAGGGATAAATAAAACATATTTTGGTACAGGAGCAGGGGCATAAGTGAAAAAGATTAAAGAATTATTATCTCACAGGAGAAAAAAAATAAGAAGCATGCAGATGACCATATCGGTTTCTTTTACACTTCTGTCTGTATGCTGTATGTGCTTTTTGGGGGTTATGCTCTATCAACAGTTCAGCAAAAAGGCAGAGAATCTTACAGTAGAGAATTCCAGACAGCTGCTCAACCAGACTGCAATAAATCTGGAGGATTATCTGAGAAATATGCGTCGTATTTCAGATGCCATGTATTATAGTGTGATCAAGAATACAGATATTGGAAGTGAGAGCCTGGAGGATGCCATGACTCTTTTATATGAGGCTAATAAAGATAAGCTGATCAGTGTGGCATGCTACACAAATGATGGAAAACTGACAGAGGCATCTCCTATTGCAACAGAGAAAAATGGTGTTGATGTAAAGTCGCAGAAATGGTTTCAGGATGCAGCCAGTGAACTGGAAAACTTTCATTTTTCCACACCTCATGTTCAGAATCTTTTTGATGATCCATCCTACAGATATTACTGGGTGGTGTCTTTGAGCCGTACGGTAGAGCTCACCAGAAATGGCAGTTCCATGCAGGGCGTTCTTCTGGTTGATATGAATTACAGCAGTATTGAGCAGCTTCTTGAGAAGGCAAACACAGATACTTCCGGTGAATATGTATATCTGATGGCATCTGACGGAGAAATCATCTATCATCCGAAGCAAAATCTTATCCCTATGGGATTATATCAGGAAAATAATGATAAGGCAGCAGGATATGAGGATTCTACTGTAAAGGAAAATTTTCATGGTGAAAACCGGCTGGTTACAGTAAAGACCATCAGTTATACAGGATGGAAACTGGTCAGTGTGGTCCCTATGAAATCTTTCAGTATGGGAATGACCGGTATGAGAAATCTGGTAGTTCTTCTGGTGGCTCTGACAGTGCTGGCAGTGGTGATACTGAATCAGATGGTATCTGCAAGAATATCAAAACCATTGCGCCGTCTGAATAATTCTGTGAAGGAGTGGGAAACCGGAAATATGGATCCGGATATTTATATAGGAGGTTCCATGGAAGTAGAACATCTGGGAAAAACTCTCCGGTCTACAGTTGCCCAGATCCGGCAGCTGATGGATGATATTGTCGTGGAACAGGAAGAGAAACGGAAGAGTGAGCTTGATGCACTGCAGTCGCAGATCAATCCGCATTTCTTATATAATACACTGGATTCTATTGTCTGGATGATCACGGGAGAGCGGTATGATGATGCAGTATTTATGATTACACAGCTTGCCAGTCTGTTCCGTATCAGTCTGAGTAAAGGAAAAACAGTGATCAGGATAGAAGATGAAGTAAAGCATGCACAGAACTATATGAATATCCAGAAGATCAGATATAAGAACAGTTTTGAAATAGATTTTCAGATTGAGGAAGAGATACTGGATGGCTGTATTGTGAAGCTGGTTCTCCAGCCATTACTTGAGAATGCCATTTATTATGGAATGGAATTTATGGACGGAGAAGGAGAGATTCATGTCCGCGGTTACAGAAAGGATGGGGATATTTATCTGGAAGTAGAGGACAACGGACTGGGTATGCCTGAGGAAGAAGCAGCAGAACTTCTCAACGGAAAAGAGCGGCCGCATAAACATGGATCAGGAGTTGGTCTGGTTAATGTGCACAGCCGTCTGAAGCTTCGTTTCGGAGAAGGATATGGACTGATTATTCATAGCTGTCCGGATGAGGGAATGCTGGTGCAGATTCACATTCCATATGTTCCGTATACGGCAGAAACCCAGAAACTCCTTGAGAGCGGAAAGGATTATCATTTAGCAGACAGAAAGGGGGATGCGGAATGAAAAAGAACAGAATATCCGCAATCCTCTTCCTGGCAGTGATTTTATCTGTAATCATATACAGTGCTTACGGAATGGTCAATCAGGGAAAAGATGACGATTATATTTCTGTATCAGTGATCGTAAATGACAGCAGTAATACCAGATGGAATGCGTTCCGGGAAGGACTGGAACAGGGAGCTGAGGATAATCAGGTACACCTGAATCTGGTGTCGACAGGAAGTTTTCAAAATGTTCAGGAGGAGAATACGATTGTAAAGCGTGAATTGGAAGGAGGGGCAGATGGGATAATCGTTGAACCCTATTCTGGCGAAGCTGACAGTGTTTTGCAGGGAGTAGCTGCAGACTCGGTAGTATTGGTGAAAACGGGAATAGAAACAGATACACTTTATACTTCTGTAATGACAGATCATATAAAATTCGGAGAAAGTCTGGCAGATGCGGTAATTGAAGCCGGAGAGACAAGGGTTGGGATTTTCAGTGGAAATCAGAGTCAGCTTGGAATGAGACAGCGTCTGAAGGGAGTAAAGGAACGTCTGGAAGAAGCAGGAGTGGAGATTTCCTGGGTGTTTTCTGAAAATGAGCTTAATAAGAAAATCAGAAATGCAGAGTATTTTGTCAATAATCAGGTGAATGCAGTAATTTCGCTGGAGAATGATGATACAGAAAAGGCAGTTGAGATGCTCTTTGACAATGAAGGGGTTTCCTGGCGGATCTATGGAGAAGGACGCTCTGAAAAAACGGTATATTATCTGGATAAAGGGCTGATCCGGGAGCTTGTAGTTCCCAATGAATATTATATGGGATATGAGAGTATGGTTCTGGCTGCACAAATGGCAAGATATCATACTGACAAAATGGAACAGGTAGAAGTTGATTTTTTCAGAGTAACAAAAGAGAATCTGTATGCGGAAGAGACAAGTCAGATTCTCTTTCCAACTGTAAGATAATGTTATACGAAAACAGATAAGATGGACGGGGGAAAAGAAATGTGCAGGAAATATCTGGTGCTGGCAGGTGTTTTATGTATTGTGGCTGTTAATGTCGGAGGATGTAAGAGCAGTGAAGAAGAGACAATCAAAAATATAAAAATAGGAGTTACTTTATACGATCAGTATGACACATTCCTTTCGGAAATGATGGCGAAATTCACGAAATATACAGCAGACAAAGAAGAGGAAAGCGGCGTGGCGATCAACATGGAGATCATGGATGCTTCTCAGAGTCAGCTGACGCAGAATGAACAGGTTAAGAGCCTGATCGATAAAGGATGCGATGTGATATGTGTAAATCTGGTAGACCGTACAGAGCCTACCACAATCACGGATCTTGCAGAGAATAATAATGTTCCTATTATATTTTTTAACCGTGAACTGGTTGCAGAGGATCTGGAACGCTGGACGGAACTGTATTATGTGGGGGCAGATGCTTCAGAGTCAGGAACACTGGAAGGGGAACTGGCAGCAGATGCTTTTAAGACAGATTCTTCTATGGATAAAAATGGAGATGGCATTTGCCAGTATGTAGTGCTTGAGGGCGAAGCCGGACATCAGGACTCCATTGTGCGCACAGAATATTCTGTAAATACCATGGCTGAAAAAGGTGTGGAAACAGAGAAACTGGGATATGCCATTGCCAACTGGAACAGAGCACAGGCGCAGACCAAAACAGCAGCCATGCTGACTCAGTTTGACAATAAGATTGAACTGATCATTGCGAATAATGATGATATGGCGCTGGGTGCAATCGATGCCTTAAAGGCATCTCAGATTCCAAAAGAGGAATGGCCCGGTGTAGTGGGGATTGATGGTACAGATGTAGGGCTGAATGCAGTAAAGAATGAAGAGATGCTTGGAACCGTCTATAATGATAAAGAAGGACAGGCACAGGAAATACTGAATCTTGCTTTTGCGATCGCCACAAATGGAAAAACAGATGAGATTCCGCTGCTTAATGGAAAATATGTACGGATTCCGTACCATAAGGTTACATTGGACAATGTAGAAGAATATGAAAACAAACAAGGGGCTGTCGGGAAATAGACAGTTCTAAGAGAGGGAGGGTGTGACTCATACCGAGTCACACCCTCCCCAAATTTTTTACCATAAAAAGAAAAAAAGATGGTTACCGACAACCATCTTTCTCTCCGTTACATGTTATAATGTAACTATGCTAACAACTAATTATTATACTGACTTTTTTGAATTAGGGCAACAGAAAATTAACTTTAATTTCTATGAATTGAGTTTACCCGACGACGATCCAGTCTATACCCTGAAAAAAGTGATGGAGGATTTAGATTTTTCTGGCCTGCTGGCCAATTGTTCAGATAAGGGAAGAACCGGGTATAACCCAATCATGATGTATGCTGTAGTTACTTACGCAAACATGCGTGGGGTACGTTCTGTTGACCGTATTGTAGAATTATGTGAAAGAGATCTGGCTTTTATCTGGCTGACCCGTGGGCAGAAACCAAAACGGGATGCTTTTTATGAGTTCAAAGGGAAAAAGCTGACTTCTGAAATACTGGATGATCTTAATTACCAGTTTTTGCGCCGGCTTCAAAAAGAAGGCCTTGTTACACTGAAAGAATTTTTTATCGATGGGACTAAGATTGAAGCCAATGCAAACCGTTATACGTTTGTCTGGCGTGGTACGATCAATTACCATCTGGCTGGCCTTCTGGACTCAATCGAGCTGACCTTTACCCGGTATAATACATTTTTGCAGGAGAATGGCTATGGGCCAAGGTATGATATCGGGAATGCACAGATGTTTGTGATTGAGGGAATGGATAAAGTCCGCAGTGTTATAGAAAAGAACCGGAAAAGGAAGCTGTCAAAACATAAGAAACTTGCAAATAATACAGTCATTGAGATTGATAACTGCTCTCCGCTTGAAATACGGAAGCTTCAGAAGAACCTTAATACGATTGCCTCTGGAGAAGGGATTGAGTTCGTTTATGGAAAAGGAAAAAGAAAACCTGAGATCCAGCAGCTGTATGAGGAACTGGAGCATCTCGGCCAGCGTCTGATGGGATATAAAGAATGCTTCGAGATCATGGGAAAAGACCGGAACAGCTATTCAAAGACAGACCTGGAAGCTACTTTTATGCGGATGAAAGAGGACCATATGCTGAACGGGCAGTTAAAGCCGGCGTACAACGTACAGATCGCTGTGGAAAATTATTTCATCGTTCACGGTTACGTAAGTAATGACCGGACGGATTACAATACCCTGATCCCGGTCCTGGAAAAGCACCAGAAGGCTTTTGGCAGCGTCCTGGAAGAGGTGACTGCTGACAGCGGATACTGCAGTGAGAAGAATCTGCTTTATTTAAAAGAAAAAGGGATAGAAAGTTATATAAAACTGCAGGATCATGAGAAACGTAAAACACGTGCATATGCGGAAGATATCAGTAAATATTACAACATGAGGGTCGAAGTATTTGAAGATGAACAGTTTTATATCTGCCATGACGGGCGTGAACTGCGTCACATAAGGACGGAAACAAAAGAACAGAATGGTTATACCCAGACCTTTGAGGTATACGGCTGCGCTGACTGCAGTGGATGCGAACATAAAGCACGCTGTCTGTATAAATATAATGCTGAAAAGGATACTGAAAGAAACAAGGTAATGAAGATCAATGAGCAGTGGGATGAACTGCGTGAAAAATCCCATGCAAACATCCAAAGTGAGCGTGGGATCCTAAAACGGCAGACACGTTCGATCCAGACAGAAGGACATTTCGGTGATATCAAAGAAAACGAAAACTTTAGGCGTTTTAATTACCGTTCTGCAGATAAAGTGTACAAAGAATTCATGTTGTATGCAATCGGAAGGAATATAAATAAATACTGTCGTTTTCTCAATGAAAAACTAAAGAAGTTTGAGGGAAAAACAACGGAAAAAACAGCCTGATCAAAAGTGCGGCTGTAAAAATCCAGACAAGGGATTTTTGCGGCCAAAAATAAATTTCATCTTTTATAGAAAAAAGGATCCCTCGCAAGGCAGAAAGCTAACAAGCCTTGTCCTTGCTGGGATCCTTTCAATTACTACTGGGGATGCCGAAATGTGGTATTAACCGACAGCCCCTAACACATGAAAGTTTATTTTGCAGCAGCCTGTTTACCAAACAGTGTGTTCTTGTACTTGGAAAGGGCTGTGAGAAGTACCATTCCAAAGATTCCGCAGGAAATAATCTCTCCGGCACCTACAGTAAGCATCATAAGTGGAATCGGAAGATTGACGGAATAGCCGTAACGAAGTACGAAGGGTACCAGAACAGCGTTGGCTACGATTGGTGGAACTGGTGCCAGCCATTTGCTGCTGTTACGAAGTTTGTAAGTAAATACAGCTCCGATAAGGGTGGCAATACTTCCAAATGCAATATCCAGAGGAATGGCACCGCCAAGCAGGTTGGCGAGGATACAGCCGACAAAAAGTCCGGGAATGGCAGCTGGTGTGAAGAATGGAAGAATGGTCAGGGCTTCGGAAATTCGAACCTGGATTTCTCCATAGCTAAACGGTGCAAACACCAGTGTCAGTACAACATAGACGGCCGCAATCAGAGCTGCCTGTACCAGAAACAGAGTACCTTTGTTTTTCATATTCATTTGTCTCCTTTAGTTTTGTTTTACGAGTGGAAGGTCACAAACACTCGATTCATTTTGCGCCGGGAATCGGCGGAAAAGCCGCTTAAGACCTTATTTTTACGGGCTTTTCAACGGGCATGAAGCACATTTGGGAGAGGAATGCAAGGGGAAATGAGGGGCGTACCCCATTTTGCATAAGTGGTTGATTTATAGCAATGATAATAAATCCATCAGATATGAGATGTACGCAAGATACAAACACTTATCCATGCCAATACGCTAAAACACGATAATATGCACAAAAAAATATCAAATTTAAAAGTAGGATTTTGATATATTTTAAAAGGATATTCTATATACTGCTAGAAAAACGTGTGATAATATACAAATAAATACACAGCGCGCCAGTGTAAAAATGTTAAAGGAGATAGGTTATGAACAAAAGGAAATTTGTTGCAGGTGTATCTATTATGACTGTAGCTATGGCAATGGGCTCTCCGGCAATGGAAGCTTTTGCAGCAGAAACAGCAGTTCAGTTTTCGGGGGATGAGTGGGATGGACATCCGGAGATCACTCAGGTAAACAAACAAAAGGCAAGAGCTACTTTCTTCCCATTTGAGTCTTTGGAAGCAGCAAAAACTATGAAAAAAGAAGACAGCAAATATTACAAGCTGTTAAATGGAACATGGAAATTCAATTTTGCTAAGCTGGAAGAGAAACCAACTGATTTCCAGGGTACTGATTTTGATGACAGTGCATGGGATGATATTGAAGTTCCAAGTAACTGGAACGTTGTAAAAAACGAAGACGGAACTTTCAAATATGAAAAACCGATGTACACTAACATTACATATCCATGGAGCTATACCGAAGAGTTAGAGCCAGGACAGGCTATGAAAAAAGGCAATACTGTAGGAACATATCGTACAAGCTTCCAGCTGGAAGAAGGATGGAAAGATCGTGAAGTATTCCTGAACTTTGAGGCTGTAGAATCCGCATTTTATCTTTGGGTAAACGGACAGGAAGTTGGATATGGTGAAGACTCCTTTACACGTTCTGAATTTGATATCACTCCTTATCTTCAAGAAGGTGAAAATACTATCGCAGTGCAGGTTTACAGATGGAGTGACGGCAGCTGGTTAGAGGATCAGGATTTCCTTCGTCTGCCAGGTATCTTCCGTGATGTTTATCTCACAAGCAAAGACGCAGCAGAAATCCGCGATTTCAAGGTAGAGACGGACCTTGATGAAGAATACAAAGACGCTGAGTTAAGCGTCAAAACATCCCTTCGTAAATTTAAAGATGTAGAAGGGGCAGATTATAAAGTAAAAGCCAAGCTGTTTGATGCAGAGGGAAATGAAGTAGCAGTAGACGGCCTGGAATCAGCTGTTTCATTTGACGGTGAAGATGCAGAGGTTACTTTGAAGGCCAATGTAGAGAATCCGGAGAAATGGTCCGCAGAGCATCCGAACCTGTATCAGCTTGCACTTTGTCTCTATAATGGCGAAACAGAAGTAGAAGCAACTGCAATTAAGATTGGTTTCCGTGAGATTGAGGTTGTAGATGATGGAACAACAAATACACGAATCCTGATCAATGGTCAGCCGCTCAGCATTCGTGGTACGAACCGTCATGAGATGGATCCATCTGTAGGACGTGTTCCGACAGAAGAGATGATGAGAAAAGATCTTGAACTGATGAAACAGCACAACATAAATGCTGTTCGTACCTCTCATTATCCAAACGATCCACGTTTCTATGAGCTTTGCGATGAATACGGTATTTATGTAATGGATGAGACAAACAACGAGTCTCATGGCTTGTTTTCCGATGATATTCATATTCCTGGAAATGGAGAAGAATGGAAAACAATGCTTCTCGATCGTATCGAGCACGTTGTTGAGAGAGACAAGAACCATGCATCTGTAATCTTCTGGTCTATGGGTAATGAGGCTGGTCTTGGAGAGAACTATGGCGCCGGCGCTGAGATGATCCATGAAAAAGACAGCACAAGACTGGTTCATTATGAGACCGATAACCAGTACACAGATTTCCACTCCGAAATGTATGCCCATCCAATGACCGTTGAATATTTCGGAAAGAAAGGCACCAAACCATTTATCCTTTGCGAGTATGCGCATTCCATGGGTAACTCCACAGGTAATCTGGAAGATTACTGGAACATTATTGATAAATATCCGAACCTTGTAGGTGGATTTATTTGGGACTGGGTAGATCAGTCTATCTACACAAACACAGATCCTGTTGTAAAATATCCGGAGAAATCTCTGGAAGGTATGCGCTATGACGTATGGGGCAATAAGGACGTTGACGGTGTTGCAGGTAAAGGCTTAAACGGCAAGGTTTACTTCCACGAAAATGATAAGCTTCGTCTCAATGGACCGTTCACTCTTGAATTTGCATTCAATGAGAAAGAAAACATCCAGAACGGCAACAGTATTATGAGCCTCAGCGAAGGCGTTGTTGATATCAAGACAAAATACAGTGATGAATCTCCTTGCAAGAAGAGCTTCGTTGTAAGTGTTAACGCCGGCGATGGCGCTACACTTGAGACACAGCTTCCAGAAGGATGGTTCGATACCTGGCATAAAGTTGCAGTAACTTATGACGGAGAGAATGTGAAGTTATTCCTTGATGGCAAGCTTGAAGCAGAAGCTCCATGCGTAATCCCAGAGGGAAGCTTTGAAGTCGGCACTATGATGGTTGGAGGAAGCGGACTCTCCGGTGTAGAAGGGTCAGGTTCTAAAGTAATGCTTGGTTCTCTTGATGAAGTTCACTTAATGTCCAAAGCAATGACAGAGGAAGAACTTGCAGCTGATCATACAGAAGATGATTCTGCAGTTGTATGGCTTGATTTTGAAGACAGAGAAGAAACAGCCCGTGAGCAGGAAACCTATTTTGCACACGGTGGTGACTGGATGGATAGCCCGAACTCCGGTAACTTCTGCCATAATGGTCTTGTATTCCCAGACCGTACACCACAGCCAGAGCTTCTTGAGGTTAAGAAAGTTTATCAGGGCGGCGAAATGGAATGGAAGGGTGACAATACCATCTCCATTAAGAATGAAAACCTGTTTACAAACCTTTCCGAGTATGACTTTAGATGGTTCTTAACAGAAGACGGAAACACAATCCAGGAAGGTACACAGGAAGTTGCAGTTGAGCCACTCACAACAGAAGACGTAACACTTCCAATCGAAGCAGTAGAAGCAAAAGCTGGTTCCAAGTATGTTCTGAAATGTGAATTCCAGCTGAAAGAAGGTACTCAGTGGGCAAATGCAGGTTACCCATTGATCGAAGAAGAATTTGAGCTTGACTTTGGACAGGGTGCAGCAGCTGCTGAAGACCTTACAGCATTACCGGCAGTAGCTGTTAACGATGAAGCAGAAGCCATCACAGTATCCGGAGAAGGCTTCCAGGCTGTTGTTAATAAGACGACAGGTGCTCTTGAATCCTACGTATTCCAGGATAAAGAACTTCTTGCAGGACCACTTGTACCAAACTTTGCAAGAGCAATGAATGAGAACGATAAAGCGGCTGATCTTCTGGCTGACTTCTCTGCTACATGGGATGCAGCAGGAAAGAACAGAACCGTAGAGTCTGTAGAAACTGTAAGTGAAGCAGACGGCTTTGTCCGTATTAATGTTAAGGGAACTCTCGGAAATGACGTTCCATACGCAACAGCCTATGTTGTTTACGGAAACGGCGATATCTCCGTAGAGAACCAGATCATGCCGAACGACACCTATGACGTAATTCCAGTTGTTGGAACTAGTATGAAGGTTTCCGGTAATTTCCAGAATGTAACTTATTTCGGAAACGGACCACAGGAAAGTTATGTAGACCGTAAGACTGGTGCATACCAGGGTATCTACGAAACAACAGTTGATGATCTCTTTGTTCCATACGAGAATCCAAGTGAAACAGGAACAAGAACAGACGTAACATGGGTTGCTCTTACAGATGATGAGGGCAACGGTCTTATGGCAAGCACAGGCAAAGAGATGGAATTCAGTGCTCTGAATTACTCTGATGATGAGCTCAGACAGACCAAACATTCTTATGAGCTTGAGAAGGATACTGATATCACCTTCAAGATCAATACCGCACAGCAGGGTGTTGGTGGAGATACCACATGGGGTGGATGGCCACAGGAGAAATACCTGAACAGAGCAAACCGTACATACGAATATGAGTATCGTCTCCATCCGGTAACCGGATTTACAAAAGAGGCTGCTACAGAAGACAGCAAGAAGGTTTACAACGACGGAACTATCACAGATATCCAGATCAATGGCGAGTCCATGCATGACACATATCTTGGAAGAAACTTCAATGAGTTCTTCAAAGAGAAATATGAGTACAATGTAGCACTTCCAACAGCAGAGGTTCCGGAGATTACTGCTACTGCTCTTGGTGAGGATGTAGAAGTATCTATCACAACACCAGAGACACTTCCAGGGGATGCTGTGATCACAGCTAAGAATGCACTTGGAAAAGAGCAGACCTACACGATCCATCTGTCTGAAGAAACAGAAGTATACGCAAGTGATATGGAATACACACCTGCAACCACATTTGGAGAGGCTGTACGTGATCGTTCTCTCTACAGAAGCCGCATCCATCTTCTCGATGAAAATGGTGAACTGAAAGAGTTCGAAAAAGGTATCGGACTTTCCAAGGGACACGAGATCGAAATCAATATCGAAGGCCTTGGATTCAAGACATTTGAGTCCTATGTAGGTTTGGATCAGGATGATCTTGAGAACGAAGAAGCTCACTTGAAAGCATTTGAGATTTATGTTGACGGAGAATTGAAAGCAAGCACAGACGCTGTATTTTATAATACTCCAATGCAGAAATTATCTGTAGACGTAACAGGCGCTAAGACTGTAACTCTGGTTGGTGTTTCGGATGAAGAACCGACCAATGTCTATACATTCTCAAATGCACCGGCTACATGGGCAGATGCTAAATTTATCCGCTGATAACAGAATGATTTAAAAGATTACTGCAAGGGGCTGTCGGGAAATAGACAGTTCTAAGAGAGGGAGGGTGTGA
>ENA-OROR01001773-OROR01001773.1-human-gut-metagenome-genome-assembly--contig:-NODE-1773-length-12333-cov-4.999593_pt1 | contig 12333 bp, 13 predicted proteins | sample MGYA00242135_ERZ509060 | MGnify/ENA primary metagenome ERZ509060 (study PRJEB26280, sample SAMEA2338742) | human gut metagenome | biome: human gut; feature: human-associated habitat; material: faeces... | reverse complement strand
ACTGAAAAGTAGTCGGGGATTTTTCTATCATACCTAAAAATTAAGCGCTTACTCTGTATTTGTGCAAATGTGAAAAAGGAGCGTTGCAAAACAGGTAAATCATCACCTATTTTACAATGCTCCTTTTTCACATCATAAGCAAAACGATAAGCCGGGTTATGTCGTGAATAATCATCTATCCAATCCTGCTGTCGCCAGCAGGCTTTAGCGACCCACCTGAAAACGTGACGGGCAGCCACAATGTTTTCTATTCGGTCTTGCTTCGGATGGGGTTTACATATGCCCTCTCTGTTACCAGAAAGACGGTAGTCTCTTACACTGCCCTTCCACCCTTACCGGAATTTCTTCCGGCGGTTCATTTCTGTTGCACTGTCCTTGGAGTCACCTCCACCAGACGTTATCTGGCATCCTGCCCTGTGAAGCCCGGACTTTCCTCACCTGACCCCTTTCGGTCCTGTCAGCCGCGATTATTTATTCTACTTATGACGCAGGGGTTATTCTAACATAAAAATTTCAAAAAAGCAAATCTTTTATACATCAAAGCATCCGCCGCCTATAAATTCCCGCAGAATGGAATTAGAGGGAATGGATTCCCCCGGAATTCCCAGGAAATAATCTAAAAACTTCAAGAGACGTTTTGCTTCATTATATTCCGGTTCTCCTGGTTCTATGGAAAACAGCAGGGGTTCCGCATAGAGTTTTAAAACTGCCAGTTCATAAATCAAAGCAGAGTTAAACATCACGTCTGCAGATTCCTGATAAGGGAAAATATTTTCTTCTTCTCCACGCCGTACAGAGTTCCACATGGCAATGGTCTGTTTGGCAGAAGCGCCTCTGGTTCTGGCATCTCTTACAATCCTGCGAATCAGTCTGCCATCTGTGGTAGGAATCCGGTTATGCTCATCAATGTTTAACTGGGTCAGGGCGCTGATATAAATTTTAAACTTGCTCTCAGTAGGAAGACTGCTGCTGAGTTTATCATTCAGGCAGTGAATCCCCTCTATGACAAGTACATCCTCTTTCCCCAGTTTCAGATAATCTCCCCGGTATTCCCTCTGTCCTGTCTTAAAATTAAAATAGGGCAGTTCTACTTCTTCTCCTTTAAGAAGCCGCACCATATCTTCATTAAACTGTTTTACATCAATAGCTTCCAGGCATTCAAAGTTATAGTTTCCATTTTCGTCCAAAGGCGTGTCTTGCCTGTTTACAAAATAATTATCCACTGCAATTGGATGGGGTCTTAGCCCATGCGCCGACAGTTGAATACTAAGCCGATGGGAAAAGGTGGTTTTCCCGGAGGAAGAAGGGCCTGCAATCATCACAAACTTTTTATCTTTGTTTTCTGCAATGGTTCTGGCAATCTGGGAAATCTTTGATTCCTGTAATGCCTCTGCAATAAGAAGCAGCTGGCTTGCACCCTTTTTCACAATCTGTTCATTTAAAGCTCCTACCGTATCTGCCTGCATGGTTTCTCCCCAGTGCTCAGATTCCTTCTGTATCCGGAAAATTTTAGGTCTTGGGCAAAACGGTGGAACTTCACTGGGATTTGCCTGGGTGGGAAGCTGAAGTACAAGCCCGTTATCATATGGATATAATTCAAAGTGTTTCAAATACCCGGTATGATTCACCATAAATCCGTAGAAATAGTCTTCAAATCCGTCCAGGCTGTAAATATTCACCCTGGAAACCCGCCGGAACCGGAACAGCTTTTCTTTGTCATACATCCCATGCTCATGAAAAATTTCAATGGCTTCATTGGTTCCCACACTGCGTTTTCTAATGGGAATTTTTTTCTCTGCCAGTTCCAGCATATATGTCTTCACCTGAGCCAGAAAGGCTTCTGTAATCTCCACATTCCCATCAATGGTGTAATAATAACCTGCATCCACAGAGTAATGAAGCGTCACCTTTTTGATATTTTTATGCCCTGCCACATGATAAATGGCTTTCAGCAAAAGCAGGGAAGCGCTTCTTTTATAAGTTTGATGTCCAATTTCATCTCCTGTAGTGATAAACTCCAGAACCCCATCCTTTTTTAACTTTTTATGAAGTTCACAGAGTTTTCCGTCTTTTATAACCAGGACAATGGGATATCTGGTACTGTCCTTATATTCTTCCACGATTTCCCCGTAAGAAGTGCCGTAAGGATATTCTCTGGTCTTTCCTAAGATTGTTACGCTTATCATTCTTTGATTCATAGCCCGCACCTCTCCTTATTCTATCATTTTTTATACTACTTTACACGGATGTACCACCGGCATGGTTTCCACTTCTGCCTCTGGTATCCTTCTTTGCAGTTCTTCCTTCATGTACTCCATAAAAATATATTCGGTTCCGTAATGTCCTGCATCTATCACACAGATTCCCTGGGCCACTGCGTCTATGGCAGAATGATAATCCATATCTCCTGTAATATATACCTCTGCCTGGCTTTTTAGCACTGCTTTTATGAGACTTTTCCCGGAACCGGTACAAATCGCCGCCCTGGAAACCCGTGTTTTCGGATTTCCGTATACTTTCACAAAGGGAAGCTGAAACTGTTGCTTCACAAATCCGGCACATTCTTCCAAAGTCATGGTTTCCGGTAACTGACCATATCTTCCCAGACCTTCTTTTTCCGTTCCCTCCTCATAAGTTGTCTCCAGAATCTTTCGTTCTGATAACTGCAGATAGTCAGCGCTTAATTCTGCCATACCCATAATGTCAAAATTGGTGTGCATGGCATAATAAGAAATCTGATTCTCAATAAGTTTGATCACTCTTCTTCCGATAAAATCCTCTGTTGTAATTTTTTTCATTCCCGAAAAAATCAACGGATGGTGGGTAATCATCAAATCTGCCTCTGTCTGCACTGCTGCTTCCAGAGTTTCATCTGTCACATCAAGAGCCAGGAAGATTTTTTTCACTTCCTGCTCCTGATTCCCCACTAAAAGTCCTGGATTATCCCAGGATTCTGCCCGTTCCAGAGGATAATTTTCTTCTATTTTCTTCAGGATTTCCTTACATTTCATAATATGCCAGTGCCTCCTTTCTGATTTTCGCCTCTTCTTCCATTTCCAGTCTCCGTGTTCTGGCAGAAGCTGTTTCAGAATCCTTTAAGCGTTCCAGGATTTCTTCTGCTTTTCTCTGTTCCCGAAGTAAAAACTCCAGAAGAACCGGATGATTCTGTCTAAGCAGCTTTTGCCCATAACAATACTCCGCCTGGGAGGCGTAATCCATGTTCCCATGAACCACCTTCATCATAGGATAGTATTTTCCATCCTCTTCTACCATATTTTCATCTTCAATACAATAGCCCTGCTCTCCCAAAAACCTGCGGAAGGCTCCAATCTCAGACTGGGGCTGCAAAATCAGCTCCTGTACCTGTGCAAAAACTTCTGTTCCCTCCAGGATAATCTTCTCCATCAAAGGGCCTCCCATTCCTGCAATGACAACACTTTGCACTTCTCCTGGTTTTAGCGCTTTTACTCCGTCTGAAAGCCTTGTTTCTATGTATGATTCCAATCCCCACTCCCTGATATGGCTGTCCGCTCTAAGAAGGGGACCCTGATTCACATCCATGGCAATGGCTCTTGGTATTTGTTTTTTTTGTATGAGATATATAGGAATATAGCCATGGTCACAGCCCACATCTGCCAAAACCAGACCCTTCCCTACAAATTCGGCAACTGCTTTCAGTCTTTTGGAAATTTGTAATTCCTTCATCAATTCTGTCACCTTAATCCAGATAATCCTTTAATTTCCGGCTGCGGCTTGGATGGCGCAGCTTCCGCAGAGCTTTTGCCTCAATCTGACGAATACGCTCTCTGGTAACATTAAACTCTTTTCCTACTTCTTCCAGGGTTCTGGCTCTTCCGTCATCCAGTCCGAAGCGCAGGCGCAGAACCTTCTGCTCTCTTTCGGTAAGAGTTCCCAGTACCTCTACTAACTGCTCTTTTAAAAGGGTAAATGCTGCTGCATCTGCCGGTACCGGAACATTATCATCCTGAATAAAGTCTCCCAGATGGCTGTCCTCTTCCTCACCAATAGGAGTCTCCAGAGAAACCGGTTCCTGGGAAATCTTCAGAATTTCTCTTACTCTTTCCACAGACATATTCATTTCCTCTGCAATTTCCTCTGGCTGAGGCTCTCTTCCAAGTTCCTGCAAAAGCTGGCGGGATACACGAATGAGCTTATTAATGGTTTCTACCATGTGTACAGGAATACGGATGGTTCTTGCCTGATCTGCAATGGCTCTTGTAATAGCCTGACGAATCCACCAGGTTGCATAGGTAGAGAATTTATATCCTTTTCTGTAATCAAATTTTTCTACAGCCTTAATAAGACCCAGGTTTCCCTCCTGAATCAGATCCAGAAACAGCATGCCGCGTCCCACATAGCGTTTTGCAATACTGACTACCAGACGCAGGTTTGCCTCTGCCAGACGTTTCTTTGCGCTTTCATCTCCATTTTCCATACGCTGAGCCAGAGAAATTTCCTCCTCAGCGCTTAACAGAGGTACCTTACCAATTTCTTTCAGATACATACGAACCGGGTCTTCAATGCTCACACCTTCCGGCACAGAAAGGTCAATGTTTTCCATATCCACATCATCTTCATCTGATAAAGGAAGGTCATCATCATTTAAAATCAGTCCGTCCATATCATTTTCCTGGATTCTTAAAACATCAATGCCATTTCCTTCCAGAAAATCAAAGACTTTCTCCAACTGCTCCGGATCCAGAGGAAAATCCTTGAAGAAATCATTGATTTCCTGGTACTCCAGTACATTTTTCTTCTTCTTTGCCAGTTCCATGAGTTCTCCCAGTTTTTCACTGAATTTTGCCATGTTCATTTCCATAAACGTTCCATCCTCTCAATTCTTAATTTATATCATTTCCTCAATCAAAAGAAATATGCAAGGTTACTCTGCCTCTTTCCAGATCCTCCAGTCTTTTTCTGGCTTCTACGATTTTTTGCAGCTCTTCCAGATCTGTAGGCAGAAGGTGATCGCTTTGCCATGCAATGCTGTCCCGCTTCATCCTGCATACGGTTTCCAGAAGCGCCCGTCTGGCGTCTTCCTTTCGTTCCAGATGCAGGGTCGCATGAAATAAGGATGTCACTTCCTTTTGTTCTTCAGAATCCGCGAACTGATTCAGCAGCTTCGCCGGATTGACTTCTCCTTCTTCGTGCTGTGCAAACACCAGCTCCGCCACCTTATGATAAAGGGGCGTGGTAAAGTCCGCCGGTGTAATATATCCGGCAATGGTATCAAACATTGCCGGGTAGGAGGTCAGCCAGGTCAGCATCAGTTTCTGTGCAGTATGACCTGCATCCTCCTTGTTCTCTTTTTTTCTGGCTCTGGCTTCTGCCCGCTTCACAGTTCCCATGGAAGTGCCGCCAAGAGCCATGTTATTTACCATTTTTCTTAAATCTTCAACTTTAATCTGATAAATCCTGGAAATACTCTCCATGTAATTGTTACGCTCCAATTCCTCCGGAAATTCCAGCAGTTTCCTGGATATTTCTCTGAAAAACTGGGTCTTTGCTTCCGGGTCTGTCAGATCATACTGCTTTTCCAGAACCTTAATCTCAAAGAGAAAGGCATTGGCAGCTTCTTCCAGTCTTTTTTCAAAGACTTCTTTTCCTTCTGCCTTAATAAATTCATCCGGGTCTTTATAAGGAGCCAGATTCACCACTCTTGGCCGGATTCCCGCTGCCTTTAAAATAGGGATCCCACGAAGGGCCGCTTTTTGCCCCGCCTCGTCACTGTCGTAAGTCAGCAGAACCTCTTTTGTATAGCGGCTCATGAGACTGGCATGTCCGGAAGTCAATGCAGTTCCAAGAGAGGCCACCGCATTGGTAAAGCCTGCCTGGTGCATGGAAATCACATCCATATAGCCTTCGCAGACAATCAGATATGGCTTTCTGGAGGTTCTGGCAATATTTAACCCATACAGATTCCGGCTTTTATCAAAGATTTTGGTTTCCGGAGAATTAAGATACTTGGGTTTTGCATCACCCATAACACGTCCTCCAAAACCAATCACCCGGTTATTCACATCCATAATGGGAAACATCACACGATTCCAGAACTTATCCTGCATTCCTCTTCGCTCATCCACGTTAAACAACCCGGATTCCTTTAAATGCGCGTCTGAATATCCTTTGTTTTTCAGATACTGGTACAGGGCGCCGGAATATCTTGGAGAACAACCAAGCCCAAACTTGTGAATGGTTTCATCAGAAAGCTCCCTTCCCTTTAGGTAAGCCATCCCCTGTTTTCCTGTGTCCTGACGCAACTGGTAATAATAAAAAGCCGCTGCTTTTTTCTGAATCTCCAGAAGTGTTGTTCTAAGATCAGCGGCTGCTTTTGCCTCTTTGGAGTATTCTGCCTCCGGCAGGGTCACTCCTGCCCGCTGGGCCAGGTATTTCAGCGCCTCCACAAAGGTATAATTTTCATACTCCATAATAAAGGTAAATACATTTCCTCCTGCCCCGCAGCCAAAACAATAGTACATCTGTTTCCCCGGGCTTACTGAGAAGGAAGGAGATTTTTCATTATGAAAAGGACACAGCCCAAAATAAGAACTGCCCTTTTTCTGCAATTTCACATAGTCCGAAATAACGTCCACAATGTCATTTTTCATGCGGACCTCTTCCACAATTTCATCTGAATAATACATACTGCACCCTCATTTCCCTCACCCTGTCCTTCTACTGCTCTTTTCCCTGCACACTCCACCGTTTCGGAATAAACAGTTCGCGGAAGGTTTCCAGGGAATACTGGTCTGTCATGCCGGAAATATAATCACAGACTACCCGCTCTTTTTCTTCTTCCTGATGAAGAAGCTTCCGGTATTCCTCTGACATTTTTTCCGGATATTTACTATAATACAGATACAATTCTTCTACAACATGCTCTGCTTTTTCTTCTTCGGTTTTGGCGGCTGGATTCAAATAAACATCCTGAAACATCAGAGACCGCATATCCCGAAGTCCTTCCTCGATCTCCGGTGACATGGCAATCTGCGCCTTTCCCCTGCTGTTCTTCACCAGATCATGAACAAAGGTATTCAGACGTTCTCTGGTAGTATAGCCAAGAAGCATCCGAAGAGTAATGGGAATGTTATCTTCCGTAATCACTCCTGCCCTCTGTGCGTCATCCATATCATGATGAATATAGGCAATCTTGTCACAGTAACGCACCACCTGTCCCTCCAGAGTATGGGGGCTTCCCTTGGTTCTGTGATTCAGGATTCCATCCCGTACCTCCCAGGTAAGATTTAAACCAGCGCCATTTTTCTCCAACCGTTCCACCACCCGGACACTTTGCTTATAATGAGCAAACCCCAGAGGACATACCCGGTCAAGCACCCGCTCTCCTGCATGTCCAAAAGGCGTATGCCCCAAATCATGCCCCAGGGCAATGGCCTCTGTTAAATCTTCATTCAATGAAAGCGCTTTTGCAATGGTCCTGGCAATCTGAGATACTTCCAGGGTGTGGGTCAGACGGTTCCTGTAATGATCTCCCTGAGGTGATAAGAACACCTGGGTCTTGTCCTTTAATCTGCGAAAGGATTTGCAGTGAACAATTCTGTCCCGGTCTCTCTGGTAAACTGTCCGAATATCACATTCCTCTTCCAGACGGTCTCTCCCTCTGGATTTTTGGCTGCAGGAGGCATAAGGGCTTAATAGCTGCAGTTCTCTCATCTGCGTCTCTTCACGTATATTCATGAACCTTCACCTGCCTTCCAAAACACCTTTTCATATAGATTATTCCCGTTTTCTTTTCTATTTCCTTCTTTTCTTTTCAAAAAAATCTAGGATTCTTTGTAAAGTTCCTTTAACATGGAAATTTCTCTGGCATATCCCTCCAAATCATTGGGTGTTTCCAGATAAAATGGCAGATGCCGCAAAGCTGGATGGTTGATGATTCTGGTAATTGCCTCTAATCCGATTTTTCCCTCCCCGATTCTGGCGTGGCGATCTTTGTGGCTTTCAAATCCATACATACTGTCATTTAAGTGAATGGCTTTCAGTTTATCAAGACCAATCACCCGGTCAAATTCTGTCAAAACTCCGTCTAAATCTCCAACAATATCATAGCCGCTGTCATACACATGGCAGGTATCCAGACAAACTCCCATTTTCTCAGAAAGTGTAACCCTGTCCAAAATTTCCCGTAATTCTTCAAAATTCCTTCCAACCTCACTGCCTTTTCCTGCCATGGTTTCCAAAAGCACTGTCGTGGTCTGGGAAGGCGTGAGAATCTCATTTAGCAGCTCAGAAATCAACGTAATTCCCGTCTCTACACCCTGGCCCACATGGCTTCCCGGATGAAAGTTATAGCAGTTCCTGGGAGTATATTCCATGCGTTCCATATCTTCCTTCATGGCTCTGAAGGCAAAATCCCGGACGCTCTCCTTTTCCGAACAGGCGTTTAAGGTATAAGGCGCGTGAGCCAGAATTCTGGTAATTCCCTGCTTCCTGGCTCTTTCCCCATAAGCCCTCACATCCTCTTCTTTGATTTCTTTTGCATTTCCCCCTCTTGGATTTCTGGTAAAAAACTGGAAGGTATTGGCCTGAATTTTCTCCGCTTCCTTTGCCATGGCTTCATAACCTTTTGCTGATGATAAATGACATCCAATTGTAAGCATATTTTTTTCTCCTTATATACAGAAAAAACCGGTATCTATCAGTTCTCTGACAAATATCGGTTTCTCATTAATGAGTTATGCGGAAGATGGGACTTGAACCCCTTGATAAATCCTAAAATCCCTATATTTACTATGGTTTAACCGCATAATCGTTGATTACTTTTGATTACTTCTGGTAGTGAAAGGTCGATATTTATCGAATTATAGCTTAAAGCATCTTCCATTATAGCCTGTGTTTCAGGGCTAGTCAAACGGTTAAAGCAATAATTCCCATACGTTGTCCTTTCATCAGAATGTCCAACTTGTCTTCTAATTTCATCAATATTAAGTCCGCTATCAATTAAAGACGAAATGTACGTCTTTCTTATTTTATGCATTGTTTTTGTAATAATTCCTATGGATTCACAACCTCTATATATTCTTGCCTGTATTGCATAATGATTTAATCTCTGATTACCTTTTACAAAGATATAATCTTCACATTTATAATTGTAGTATTCATTAACACTTAAAACTAATCGAATAATTTTACGTGCTAAATCTGTAAGGTATACTTCTCTATCACCATCATCAGTTTTTGTGTATTCTACAACTTTAAATCCAGCAAACTTCATCTTTGTACTTTCCTCATCAGCACATTCATAATCTCTGACAATCTGTCTTTGAATATGGAGACTAGAAAAATCTTCTGAAATATCACTTCTTTTAATAGCAATTAATTCACCTATTCTTACTCCAATTTCAAAGTCTAATAAAACTGCCAAAGGAGATGTGTTCTCTGGATTATTTTGAAATCTTCTTACCATATCACATACGATTTTAGGAATCTCATCTGTTAAGAATACTTGTGTTTGTGATGTTGGTTTTTTTACTTTACGAAACATCTTTGAATTTATTTTGATTCTTTCAAACGGATTTTCTTCTATATATCCTTTTTCTGTAGCATATTCTAACGATTGTCTGATTATAATGGACATATTATAATATTGCTTCTTTGTTAATTGTAAATCTTTAATTGTTTCATGCGCCCAATCATCTAATTCAATTTTTGTCATATCTTTAATCGGCTTATTGATCAAATCTGTTAATGGTAAATAATACTTAATCCAGTCAGCAGTAATCCGTTTAATATAAGACGTTGAATTCGTATGTTTCGCCTTTGATTCAATCCATTCTTTATACAGGTCTTTAAAAAGTATTTCTTTCTTTTTATTTAAGTAATCTCTGCCCTCAATATAATCAATAACCAAATATTCTATATCTATCTTTGATTTTCTTTTAACCAATTTTCGTTTGCTTGGTTTTGTTTCATCAGGCAGATAAGTTCTCCAGAATCCATCCTTTCCTTGACTGATAGCCCACTTATGTTTCTTTAGAATCTCTTCTCTCCTACTCATCTCATACTTATTCTGTATGTATGACAAGTCTATTATGCCATTTTCCACGGCAAATTTCAATGCTTCATCCATATTATTTTAAAGGAGCCTGGACATCCTTTAACAGCGCTGCGACTCCGACTCCTTTCATATTGCAATATTTATATTTTCTTAATCATAATTGACAATTTTTTCCATAAACTTAAATGTTTATATATATAATCCTCTAACCGCTTTACAGTAAAATCGAAACAAATATTCTTAATAACCTGTACATTGTATGTATCCATTTCTTTTTCAAACTTGCTAAATTGCTCCGCTTCACTTTTATATCTTTCCCAGAATTGTTCCCTGGTATTTCCTCTGGCTCTATATCTTCTTTCCTGGTCAGCAACATCTACGTCTATATAAATAGGAATAAGTTCGATTTTCATATTCTTTCGTTTAATATTCTCTGCAAGCATTTTATATCCATTCGGATCAACTACATAGATATCAGAATTCATTACCATATCTCTTGTAACAAAGTATTTATATCCATTAATTTCTGTATAAGCTGATATTTTACCTTGAAATAATTTAACCTCATCTTCTGATATAAAAATGTGGTCAGATGTATGTTTATTCTCTCCTTCTCGCATAGGTCTTGTTGTATAAGAACGTAGAACTTTCATATGAAGTGTTTCAGCAACAGTCTTTGCTAATGTAGTTTTCCCGGAACATGTTCGTCCCATAATACAAAATAATTTTTTCACATTTTCACCCTCTTTAAAACATAAACTGTATTTTGTGTTTCCAATTCAACTGTATAATCATCAATGTAACTTTTTCTATAAAGTCGTGAACATCTAAGATAGTATCCTTTGTAATCATTTCCGTGTTCGTCTTTTTCATATTGCAAAATCAATGGAGAACCAACAGTAGCGAACATTACTGTTTCTGCACTAACAATTTTTCCAATTCTCATAGAATATCTATCATTATTCTTTGGTGTATATTTCTCTCCTCTGTTATAAACACCTATAATCTTATACATAATTTTCTCCCTATCTGTAATATCTACCAATTACATATCCAAGTCCAAAATAACCTAAAACTACATATTTCAAAGATTTCCTTAATTTAGTATCTCTATATGATAAAATATGTCTTGCATTCTCGTCCAAAATAAATGCAATATACCAAACAATAATCCAGGTTAATAATAGTAACATCTATTCATTCTCCTTTGTATTCTTTCTTTTTGGTTCTTTGCCTACGATAAATTCATATAGTTTCTTTTTTATGTGATACAAATATTCTGGTTCTTGCCAATCCTCTAACTTACGAGACACTGCATATATCACACACAAAATCAGAGATAATACGCCTAATAGCAATATCATAAAAAATCCACTAAATCCATCCATTTGGTATTCATACTCTTCGCTCACTCTACAGTTAATACGAAAAGCCAATATGCCGCATAATAACCATATTAAAATTATAATAAAAATAATCATTTGACACCTCTACTACTTATATAGTTGAAACTTCTTCCCAATCTTATCAATTATCTCTGCATCCATAGGCTTAAATCCAATACAAGTTAGTGTTCTACCTTGACCATTTTCATCAAACTCTTCTGGGTCTAATTCTGTATAGCAGTTATCTTTAATCAGAAAGAAATCTTCGTTCTCTTTCATGCCTAATTCTTCTGCCAATTCCACAGCTTTCAAAAGCTTATTTTTATTCTTTGCTTCCAGTACGCATTTTGTAAACGAGCCATTAATCCATTCATCATATAATTTTCCGTCAATATGCATATCAGTTCTGTATTCATATTTCTTATCAGTAGGTTTTTGTTCTCCAAATGGTTTTAATTGGTCTACTGGTTCACAATAAAAGAAGTCCTCTCCGTTCTTGATTGCTTCTTTTGCCATTCTTTTGTAATCTTCGTGAGGGTAATTTATTTCTTCTTTCACGTTGTTCTTGTATGTATATACTGAATGGCAATTAATAGGAACTTTTGTTACATTGTTCCGTATCATGTTTGTCAGAAAAGCCATACTAGCGTGAGAGACTTGGGCTGCGATTTTACCTGTGCTCATGTGTATATCTTTTCTTACAATAATTATTTGTTTGTACATTTTTACTCCCCTTTTTAATAATCACAATCATTATTTGCCGGATTTCTATTACAATACGGACAACGACTTTCTAATTCTCCGTTTTCATTCACAAAGTAATCATCCCCGTATCCACCACATTCGTAGCAATAGTCTGGTGCTAGAATATAAATAGTACAAGTCAAAATGAGAATTCCTTATAAGAAAAAT
>ENA-OROR01001772-OROR01001772.1-human-gut-metagenome-genome-assembly--contig:-NODE-1772-length-12341-cov-11.880352_pt1 | contig 12341 bp, 9 predicted proteins | sample MGYA00242135_ERZ509060 | MGnify/ENA primary metagenome ERZ509060 (study PRJEB26280, sample SAMEA2338742) | human gut metagenome | biome: human gut; feature: human-associated habitat; material: faeces... | reverse complement strand
ATTGTTGCTCAGGATATTATAAATAATGTTAAACTAAAGTGTTGCGGAATTAAGGCTTATTACTACTAACGATGAACTATATACAGACAGAAATAGATGGGGTGTGGCTGATAGAACCCAATGTTTATTCTGATGAACGGGGCTACTTTATGGAAGCCTTCAAGAAAGAGGAGTTTGAAGCGAAGATCGGTCCGGTCGACTTTGTGCAGGATAATGAATCGAAATCGTCCTTTGGCGTATTACGGGGCCTGCATTATCAGAAGGGTGAATACAGTCAGGCAAAGTTAGTTCGCGTTCTGAAAGGAAAGGTGCTGGATGTTGCTGTCGATTTGCGCCGGTCGTCACCGACTTTTGGAAAACATGTCAGCGCATTGCTCAGTGAAGAAAATAAAAGGCAGTTTTTTATTCCCCGTGGTTTTGCTCATGGCTTTGTGGTGTTGAGCGAAGAAGCTGTGTTCATGTATAAGGTAGACAATAAATATGCTCCGCAGGCGGAAGCGTCCATAGTATATAATGATGAAACGTTAGGCATCGACTGGATGCTTGGGGAGTCGCAAATGCTTTTGTCGCCCAAGGATAAAGTGGGCATGGCTTTCAGAGATGCTGTATATTTTGAATAAACTCTAACAAACGATAGATATGAAAATAGCGATTGTAGGAACCGGTTATGTTGGTTTGGTAACCGGAACATGTTTTGCTGAAATTGGCGTGAATGTAACTTGTGTAGATACGAATAGCGAGAAAATAGAATCTTTGCAGAAAGGAGTGATTCCGATCTATGAGAATGGATTGGAAGAAATGGTACTTCGTAATGTCAAGGCAAAAAGACTGAAGTTCACTACTTCGCTAGAGAGCTGTCTGAACGATGTTGAGGTTATATTTAGTGCTGTCGGTACGCCTCCGGACGAAGATGGCAGTGCTGATTTGAGTTATGTGCTGGAAGTTGCCCGCACCATCGGTCGTAATATGAATCAATATAAGTTGGTAGTGACGAAGAGCACGGTTCCTGTAGGTACTGCGCGCAGAGTTCGTGCCGCTATACAGGAAGAACTGGATAAAAGAGGAGTGAACATTGAGTTTGATGTGGCTTCCAATCCGGAATTTCTGAAAGAGGGCAATGCTATCAGCGATTTTATGAGTCCGGACCGTGTAGTGGTAGGAGTGGAGTCTGTCCGTGCGGAGAAACTGATGTCGAAACTCTATAAGCCGTTTTTATTGAATAACTTCCGTGTTATTTTCATGGATATCCCATCGGCTGAAATGACGAAATATGCGGCTAACTCCATGTTGGCAACCCGTATCAGTTTTATGAATGACATCGCGAACTTATGCGAACTGGTAGGTGCCGACGTAAATATGGTACGTAGCGGTATCGGTTCTGATACTCGTATCGGACGCAAGTTCCTATATCCGGGTATCGGATATGGTGGCTCCTGTTTTCCTAAAGATGTGAAAGCATTGATCAAAACTGCCGAGCAAAACGGGTATACTATGCGTGTACTTCGTGCGGTAGAAGATGTGAATGAGGCGCAGAAAGGAGTCTTGTTTGAAAAACTGATGAAGCAGTTTAATGGTGATTTGAAAGGTAAGACCATCGCCTTGTGGGGATTGGCTTTTAAACCGGAAACGGATGATATGCGTGAGGCTCCGGGATTGGTATTGATCGATAAACTTCTGAAAGCAGGTTGTCAGATACGCGCATACGATCCGGCTGCAATGAATGAGTGCAAACGTCGTATCGGTGATGTTATTTATTACGCCCGCGATATGTATGATGCGGTACTTGATGCTGATGTCCTGATGCTGATTACCGAATGGAAAGAATTCCGTCTGCCTTCATGGGCTGTCATTAAAAAGACTATGAATCAGAAAATTGTGTTGGACGGACGCAATATCTATGATAAAAAAGAAATGGAAGAGCTCGGATTTATTTATTCATGCATTGGTAAATAAGATAATTAGAGTATCTTTATACACAAAATTTAGACAAATGACGAAATATGTAGCGATATCGTTAGTAGCGATCTTGCTCGCAGCATGTAACAGCAGTAAGAATCCGCACTCTTCCTCCGGACAAGAGGAGGATTTGAGTGCGAAAGAACTGCTGCAAGGAATATGGCTGGATGATGAGACTGAGAGCCCGTTGATGCGTATAGAAGGGGATACCATCTATTATGCGGATTCGCAGAGCGCTCCTATTACATTCAAAATCATACGGGATACTCTTTATACTTATGGCAATGATACTACCTATTATAAGATAGATAAGCAGGGTGAGCATATTTTCTGGTTTCATTCGATTACGGATAATATGATCAGATTGCATAAATCTGAAGATCCTAATGATTCGTTATCTTTTGTCGGTCAGGAAATGATTATTCCCACCTATACGGAAGTAACGAAGCGCGATAGTATTGTGAACTATGATGGTAGCCGCTATCGTGCTTATGTATATATCAATCCATCCAAAATGAGGGTGATCAAGACGATATATACTGAAGACGGTATTAGTATGGATAATGTGTACTACGATAATGTGATGCACATTTGTGTGTATGAAGGCAAGAAGAGCCTGTTTGCCAGTGATATTACCAAGCAGATGTTTGAAAGTGTGGTTCCTGCGGATTTCCTGGTGCAGGCAATTTTATCTGATACTAAATTTGTAAAGGTAGACCGGAATGGTTTCCATTATCAGGCTGTTTTATCCATTCCGGAAAGTTCTATTTACAGTATAGCAAATTTGACTGTCAGTTTTAGCGGCAAGTTGACTATTACTCCGACGAAATAGCCAAATGTTTTTTAGTTTCTTGCAGGAGAAGAGGGGCGGTTATTGCCTTTTTTTCCATTGTTGTTATTCCTTTTTCCTCCGAAGCTTCTTCTTTTAGAACTGTCACCTCTCTTATTGTTGTAAGAGCGGGGCTTGTATTCCGGTGCTTCTCCTAATTCGGCGGGAACGGGAATTTTATATATTTCTTTTTCAAGAAAGTTCTCGATGGATTTGAAGTTGCTCTGTTCTTTCTCGCTGATAAAGGTGAGTGCTACTCCGTCATTGTTGGCACGTGCTGTACGTCCGATACGGTGCACATAATCCTCGCTGTCATGGGGGACATCAAAGTTGATAACCAATCGGATGTCGTCAATATCGATACCACGAGCAACGATATCCGTAGCAACCAGAATATTGATTCTTCCGGCTTTAAATTCGTGCATGACCACTTCACGTTGTGCCTGTTCAAGATCCGAATGCATTTCTCCTACATTCAGTTTCATCATTTTCAGAGCCTTTGTTACTTCTTTAACCTTGATTTTGGAGGAAGCGAAAATAATCACACGTTCGGGTACTTCGTCAGTAAAAAGGCTGCGTATGATACCTAGCTTCTGATTCTCGTAACATACATAAGCTGCCTGAATGATTTTATCTGCCGGTCTTGAAACGGCAAGTTTGATTTCCGCCGGATTATTCAGAATTGTTTTTGCCAGTTGCTGTATTTTGGCAGGCATAGTTGCCGAGAACATGATTGTCTGTCGTTCTTTCGGCAAATATTTCACGATTTGCATGATATCTTCGTAGAATCCCATATCAAGCATACGGTCTGCTTCGTCCAGTATAAAATAAGAAACCTTGGAAAGATCTACGTATCCAAGGCTTAAATGGGCTATCAGCCGTCCGGGAGTAGCTATTACTACATCTGCACCTAACGTAAGTCCCTTCTTCTGTTGTTCGAAAAGGATTCCGTCATTTCCACCGTATACGGCAACACTCGATGCGGGCATAAAATAGGAGAAGCCTTCCATTTGCTGGTCGATTTGCTGCGCCAATTCCCGGGTAGGGGACATAATGACACAGTTAATGGCATCTTCGGGATGTCCTCCTTCGGATAACTTATTCAGGATAGGCAGCAGGAATGCTGCTGTTTTACCAGTGCCCGTTTGTGCAACTGCTATCAAATCTTTACCTTCTAGTATGATTGGAATTGCTTGTTCCTGTATAGGCGTGCACTCGTCAAATCGCATGGCGTCAAGCGCATCAAGCACATTTGCATTTAGTTTTAGTTCGGAAAACTTCATTACTTCTTTTTATTTGCCGACAAAGATAAAATAATTTTTGGTCTCAATTACATATTCAAATAAGAATCTTTGAATCCCAGGAAATAGAGCACTCCGTCAAGCCCGATGGTATTGATGGATTGTTTGGCATTTGCCACTACTTTGGGCTTTGCGTGGAAGGCGATTCCCAGTCCGGCGATTCCCAGCATAGGAAGGTCGTTGGCACCGTCTCCAACGGCTATCGTCTGAGCAATATCAACCTTCTCTACCTGAGCGATCAGACGGAGGAGTTCGGCTTTTCGTTTGCCGTCTACTACGTCTCCCAGATAGCGTCCGGTTAATTTGCCGTCTACAATTTCCAATTCGTTCGCATATACGTAATCTATGCCGTATTTCTTTTGCAGATACTGACCGAAATAGGTGAATCCTCCGGAAAGAATAGCAATTTTGTATCCATATTTTTTCAGTACATACATCAGGCGGTCTACTCCTTCCGTAATAGGAAGGCTTTCTGCTATTTCCTGCATGACTGATTCATCCAGTCCTTTTAACAAGGCTACACGACGTGTGAAGCTTTCTGTAAAGTCTATTTCTCCACGCATGGCGCTTTCTGTAATGGCCTTTACTTCATCGCCTACACCTGCACGGATAGCCAGCTCGTCGATTACCTCAGTTTCGATCAAGGTAGAATCCATATCGAAACAGATCAGACGACGCATACGGCGGTACATATTATCTTGCTGGAAAGAAAAGTCCATCTCCTGTTCGCTAGCCAGCTGCATCAGTCGCTCCTGCATGGCGATACGGTCTTTCGGGGTACCGCGTACGGAGAACTCGATACAGGCACGGGTACGGGTATCCGTTTTGTCCTCATCCAAAGGGATACGCCCCGTCAGACGTTTGATGGCATCAATGTTTAAGTCTTGTTCTGCTAGTACGCGGGTAGCGGCAGAGATCTGGCGGGCGGACAGTTTGCGGCCCAATACCGTCAGTATATAGCGGTTTTTCCCCTGCATACCTACCCAGTTCTCATACTGATCGGTTCCTATCGGTTCGAAACGAATGGTTACTCCCAATGAAGATGCCTTAAACAGCAGCTCCTTCATAATGAATCCAGAATGCCTTTCTTCGCTTCTGAAAAGGATGCCTAACGACAAAGTATTATGGATGTCCGCCTGTCCGATATCAAGGATAGTAGCGTCATACTTGGCAAGTATTTCAGTTACGGAAGCGGTAAGTCCCGGGCGATCTTCGCCGGTAACTCGAATCAGAATCAATTCAGTATTTGATGGTTGCATAAAAAAATAGACTTTAACGCTGCAAAAGTAGGGAAAAAAGTTCGTTTTTATGCTAAATAACATAAAAAGTTATACCCCAAAAGTAAGAAAATGGCTTGTTTTTTTGGAAGTTAATTTAATAATTACTTACCTTTGCACCCGGTTTCAAAATTAAAGGCACTGATAATCAGCGGATTCCTCTTCGCCTGATGCCTGAAAAGACAACGTTTCGGGAAGAAACCACTGTTTAAGGACAGTCCCGGATAGTATTAACTAAAACCGCATTACATGAATTCTTATGTAAAATGGATTTTTGTTGTATTACTGATTTGTTCCTTGACCGCTTTCGTTGAGAAAGACAAACCTACCGGAGGTTTGAGTGAGGGTGACGTAGCCCCTGATTTTAAAATCGAATCTGCGTCGAATGGGCAACCGGCATTTAAGTTGGGTAATTTGAAAGGTAAATATGTGTTGCTTAGTTTTTGGGCAAGTTATGACGCGCAATCCCGGATGCAAAACGTAAGTTTGAGCAATGTGCTTCGTTCTTCCCGTAATGTGGAAATGGTTTCTGTTTCGTTTGACGAATACCAGTCAATCTTTAAGGAAACCGTTCGTAAGGACCAAATAGTTACGCCCACTTGTTTCGTGGAAACAGAAGGCGAGGACTCCGGATTATTTAAAAAGTACCGTTTGAATCGGGGGTTCACAAACTATTTATTGGATGGAAATGGTGTGATTATAGCCAAAAACATCTCTGCTGCAGATCTTTCTGCTTATGTAAGTGAGATTGGTTGACAATCTCGAAAAGAGTAAGGAGAAAGAGGGATTTTCCGGATCACCGTTTGGTGATTAAAATGGAGAATAGACAAAAGAGGAAATGGATACAACAAAAAAGTTCCGCCTGTACTTGCTTTCGGCAAGAATAGGCGGAACTTCTATTTTTTATCTCCTGAATCTAAGTTTTATGTTTCCTTATTTAGGTGCTTTCTGATACAGATAGAATGCGATGCCTGCATAGAGGATATTGGGAATCCAGACTGCAATCGCAGGAGGCACGTTACCGTTTATGGCAAAGGTAGAAGTGATTGTCTGGAACAGGATATAAGAGAAGCTAAGCCCTAATCCAATACCCAGATGAAGTCCCATACCACCCTTCGTTTTTCGTGATGAAAGAGAAACCCCGATGATTGTCAGAATAAACGAAGCAAATGACATTGCAATTCGTTTGTGGTACTCAATTTCAAACTCTTTGATATTGGCAAATCCCCGTCGTTTCTGCTTTTCTATATATTCGCTCAGTTCCGGACTGGTCAGCATCTCCTGTTGATTCTTCATGATCAGGAAGTCCGATGGGTCCATATTTATAATAGAGTCGATCCGGTCTCCTTTGGTGATCTTTTCTTTTAGTCCGTCCAGTTCACGTACCATATAGTCGTGAATGGTCCATTTATTGACCGTTGTTGTATCGTAAGTGATACGGCGTGCCGTTAAGTGGGAGACAAGTTTCTTGTCGACAAACTTATCCAATGAAAAGCGGTTGCCGGTTTTCATTCCGTCATTGTAATTATCGATATAGGCTATGACACCACTGTCCACTTCCAACTGCACGTTTCGGACCGAGTTGACTTTCTTGGGTTTGATGTATTTATCTTCAAAGTTCAGACGGGTAACACTACCTTTGGGAATGATGAACGAACTCATCATGAATGTTGTTGCAGCAATGATGGCGGCAGAGATCATATAGGGGCGCATCATTCTTTTGAAACTCATACCGGTGGAGAACATGGCAATGATCTCAGAGTTCTCCGCCAGTTTGGAGGTAAAGAAGATAACGGCGATGAATACGAACAGCGGACTGAACAGATTGGAGAAGTAGGGGATGAAGTTCATGTAGTATTCAAAGATGATCTTGTCCCAAGGGGCTTCATGCTCCATCAGCTTGTCCATCTTCTCGTTGAAGTCGAATACCACCGCAATTGAGATAATCAATGCAATGGCAAATACGTATGTCCCCAAGAATTTCTTGATGATATACCAATCCAGCCGTTTTATTAATCGATTGCTTTTCATTCTTTATAATCTTGTTGACACTCTTTTTACCATCATCGGCTTCCAGGTAGAGAAATCTCCGGCAATGATATGTTTCCGGGCTTCACCTACCAGCCACAGGTAAAATGCCAGATTGTGTATAGAAGCAATTTGCATTGCCAGTAGTTCTTGTGCGTGGAAAAGGTGACGCAAGTACGCTTTGCTGTATAGCGTGTCTACAGCAGAAGCACCGTCTGCCTCGATGGGAGAGAAGTCTGTTTCCCATTTCTTGTTTCGCATATTGATGATACCGTCTTTGGTAAACAGCATGCCATTTCGTCCGTTTCGGGTAGGCATAACACAGTCGAACATATCGACTCCGCGTTCAATGCCTTCAAGGATATTTACGGGGGTACCGACTCCCATCAGATAGCGGGGCTTGTCTTTGGGAAGAATCTCGTTGACAACCTCTATCATCTCGTACATCTTATCTACCGGTTCGCCTACGGCCAGTCCGCCGATTGCATTTCCATCCGCTCCTTTGGAGGCGACGAATTCAGCGGATTGCTTACGCAAATCCTGATAAACACATCCTTGCACGATGGGGAAGAGAGACTGGTTGTAGCCGTATTTCGGTTCAGTTTCGTTAAAACGCTGAATACAACGATCAAGCCATCTGTGTGTCAGCCCTAATGACTTTTTGGCATATGCATAATCTGAATCTCCCGGAGGACATTCGTCAAAAGCCATCATGATATCAGCGCCAATGGTACGTTCTATATCCATCACCTTTTCCGGGGTAAAGATATGTTTGCTGCCATCAATGTGCGAGCGGAATTCGGCTCCTTCTTCCCGAAGTTTTCGTATTCCTGCTAATGAGAATACCTGAAAACCACCGCTATCGGTCAGCATAGGACGATCAAAACCATTGAAGCGATGCAGTCCGCCTGCCTTTTCAATTACGTCTAGTCCCGGACGCAAGTATAAATGATAGGTGTTGCCCAGAATAATCTGTGCCTGGATATCTTCTTTCAGTTCTGTTACATGTACTCCTTTAACAGTGCCCAGTGTTCCCACAGGCATGAAGATAGGTGTTTGTATCTGCCCGTGGTCTGTTGTTATCAGACCTGCACGGGCATTACTTTTAGTGTCTGTATATTGTAACTCAAATGTCATTCCTGGCTGGGTTTCTTTACAGATAAATCAATGGCATCCGCAACTTTCTCGTTTGTCAAGGCGATTGCGAATACTTCTTTAATGTCGTTTACATAGTGGAATTGCAGTCCTTTTAAATATATGTCCTGAATTTCATCTATGTTCTTTTTATTTTCGGCACTCATGATGATTTCTTTGATTCCGGCACGTTTGGCGGCAAGAATCTTCTCTTTGATACCACCGACAGGAAGCACTTTGCCACGGAGAGTGATTTCTCCCGTCATGGCAAGGTTTGCTTTTACCTTTCTTTGGGTGAGGGCAGAAGCTAAAGAAGTAGCCATAGTAATACCTGCCGACGGTCCATCTTTCGGAATAGCACCTTCGGGGACATGGATATGTATATTCCAGTTGTCAAAGATGTCTTCATTCAGATCGAGGATGGAAGCATGTGCTTTGATGTATTCGAGTGCCAGCATAGCTGATTCTTTCATTACATCTCCCAAATTACCTGTTAGTGTAAGACGCGCACCTTTACCACGGCTCAGACTCGTTTCTACAAAGAGTATTTCACCGCCGACGGCAGTCCATGCCAGTCCGGTGACTACGCCTGCATAGTCATTTCCCTGATATTTGTCACGAGTATACTCCGGTGCTCCCAGGAATTCATACAAATCAGTCGGTTTAATTTCTGATTTGGCGAAATAACCGTCTGTTGCATATTGACGGGCAGATTTGCGGAGAATCTTGCCGATTTTCTTTTCCAGTTCACGGACGCCGCTTTCACGGGTATATGATTCGATAATCGCTTCCAAAGTATCTTTCGGAATCTTGATATCCGTCTTTTTAAGTCCGTTTGCTTCCAGTTCTTTCGGCAACAGGTGCTTACGGGCAATTTCAACTTTTTCTTCCGTGATGTATCCGCTGACTTCAATCAGCTCCATACGGTCGAGCAACGGGCCGGGGATCGTATTCAGATTATTGGCGGTTGCAATGAACAGTACTTTGGAAAGGTCATAATCTACATCCAGGAAGTTATCATGGAAAGAGGTATTCTGTTCCGGATCAAGTACTTCCAGCAAAGCTGATGACGGATCGCCTTGACGGTCGGCACTGACTTTGTCGATCTCATCCAGTATAAATACAGGATTAGAGGCTCCTGCCTTAATCAGACTCTTGATGATTCGTCCGGGCATAGCGCCAATATAAGTTTTGCGGTGACCGCGAATTTCTGCTTCATCGTGCACACCACCCAAAGACATACGGACATATTTTCGTTTCAGTGCCGATGCGATGGATTTTCCGAGGGATGTTTTACCAACTCCCGGAGGGCCGTACAAACAGATAATAGGTGATTTCATATCGCCTTTCAGTTTTAATACGGCAAGGTGTTCCAGAATACGTTCTTTTACTTTTTCCAGTCCGTAGTGGTCTTTATTCAACGTCTTTTCTGCATTTTTCAAATTCAGATTGTCTGTTGTATAAACACCCCAAGGCAGGTTGAGCATTGTTTGCAGATAGTTGAGTTGTACGCTGAAGTCCGGTGATTGCGGATGTGTACGTTCCAGTTTCGCCAGTTCCTTCAGGAAAGTATCTCTTACTTCTGCATTCCAGTGCATTTTAACTGCTTTCAGGCGCATTTCTTCAATTTCCTGCTCCTGACCGCTGCCACCCAGTTCATCCTGGATCGTTTTGATCTGTTGTTGGAGGAAGTATTCACGCTGTTGCTGATCGATATCCTCACGGGCACGCATTTGGATGGATGCCTTGATTTCTGCCAGCTGTACTTCGCGATTCAAGATTTCCAATAGATGATAAGTACGCTCTCTTAATGAGTTGATACTTAATAAATCCATCTTCTCATCTTTCTTGAATGGCAGGTTGGCACAAATGAAATTAATGAGGAACATCGGATTACTGATGTTTTTTATAGCAAATGACGAGTCCTGATGCATTTCTGATGATTTGATATAACGCATCGTCAAGTCCTTGCATGTTTCAACCAGGGCTTGAAACTCTTTATCGTCTTTGTTTGGGACATCTTCTTCCAAAAGTTCGACCTCGCCCTTCAGATAAGGGTGTGTATCTACAATATCTTTCAGACGCAGACGTTTCATTCCCTGAAGGATGACTGTTGTTGTCTGGTCAGGCATTTCCAGTACCCGTACAATTCGTCCGACAGTGCCGACATTGTGCAAATCTTCCAGTTTGGGGTCTTCCGTGTGTGCCGATCTCTGGCAAATCACTGCAATATCTTTGTGTTTCTTTTCAGCTTCGCGAACCAGCTTTAATGAAGCCTTTCTGCCTACTGTAATAGGTAAAAATACTCCGGGAAACAACACCATATTACGAAGGGGGAGAACCGGAAGAATATCACCGGATTTTATATTCACATCAAACACATGTTCGTCATTGCCATCATAGTCGGTAATCAGTGAGAAGCCGTTCTCACCAACTTCTTCTTCCAATAAGTATCTTTCTTTCATCTTTTCGTTTTAATTTAGTTTATGTCATACATAATATGCATAAATCGTTTGCAAAGTTAATTGATTCTCTTTAATAATAAAGCACAGTGTGGAATAAAAACACAAAAACAATGCCAAAATATCGGGCGTTAATGGATTTATTCCATAATAATTATTTATTTTTGACGGTTTTCGGCAAAGATCAGTAAAAAACAGGTTTAGATGGCTAATAAGATGGCGAATCCTTTCTTTCAGTTTAAGCAGTTTACAGTATGGCATGACAAATGTGCCATGAAGGTAGGTACGGATGGGGTACTTTTAGGGGCGTGGGCTTCTGTTCAAGGGGCACATCGAATTTTAGATATTGGAACCGGGACGGGGTTGGTTGCTTTGATGCTGGCTCAACGTAGTCTGCCGGATGCAAATATTGTGGCGCTGGAAATTGACGAAGCCGCTGCCGGGCAGGCTAAGGAAAATGTGGCCCGTTCTCCCTGGAAGGATCGGATAGAAGTGGTGAAGCAAGATTTTCTGTTCTATCAGTCTCCGGATAAATTTGATGTGATCGTTTCCAATCCTCCTTACTTTGTGGATTCGCTTAGTTGTCCGGACCAACAGAGAAGCATGGCACGACATAACGATTCTCTGACTTATGAAAAGTTGCTGAAGGGTGTGGCTGATTTATTGAAGAAAGAGGGTACTTTTACAATCGTAATACCGACAGACGTGGCTGACAGGGTGAAGACTGCAGCTTCCGAATATCATTTATATGCAACTCGCCAGCTAAATGTAATAACCAAGCCGGGAGGAACTCCTAAACGGATGTTAATTACTTTTACGTTTAATAATGAGGGATGTATTAAGGAGGAACTGTTGACTGAAGTAGCCCGTCATCAATATAGTGAAGAGTATAAAGAATTGACTCGTGAATACTATTTGCATTTGAAATAATATTTTTGCATAAACAAAAAAAAGAGCTACTTAATGTAACTCTTTTTTTTCGTCGGGGTAGCGGGATTCGAACCCACGACCCCCTGCTCCCAAAGCGGCGTGATAATAAAGGATATTCAGCTACATATCAGTCAATTATAATGATGCGAGCTAACCATTTCAAAGATAGTTCAAAGAACGCTCTTTTGGGGGCTTCATTTTAGCCCTTTCTAACTCATGATTTAAGAGAGCAATTTCTTGCTTTTGAACTCTGTTTTCTCGCAGGACTTTCCGGAGTTGTTGCCGGAGTGATGCGATTATTTTGTCTTTTTCTTCCATATATTATATATTAAGATAAAACACTATGCTATTACAAGAACTTCACATCTATGTAAGCCCCCGATAAAGTACCCGTTGTCTTTGTATCTTTAAGTCTCGATCTTTG
>ENA-OROR01001759-OROR01001759.1-human-gut-metagenome-genome-assembly--contig:-NODE-1759-length-12412-cov-5.433519_pt1 | contig 12412 bp, 10 predicted proteins | sample MGYA00242135_ERZ509060 | MGnify/ENA primary metagenome ERZ509060 (study PRJEB26280, sample SAMEA2338742) | human gut metagenome | biome: human gut; feature: human-associated habitat; material: faeces... | reverse complement strand
ACAAAATGCAAGAAAGAAGGGGCAGTTTGACGGAAAAAAGAAAAATCAGTATAATGAAAAAAGAAAAATCACAAAACCGAAAGAGATGGAGAGAATACCTGTGAAATTTTATAGTCATAAATATATTTTAGAAAATGAGGTTACGGTGAATCCTATGGGCGAGATTGCCGGATTTCAGGTGCGGCCCGGCATGTCTGATATTAATGGCGCAACTGCTCTGCCAAATGGTGTGTGTTTTACTGTGCATACCCATAATGGGACATCCTGCGAACTGCTGCTGTTCCACAGGGAGGAAGAAGAGCCTTATGCAGTGATTCCTTTCCCGGAAGCCTACAAAATAGGGGATGTATATTCTATGATTGTCTTTGATTTAAGGGTGGAGGACTTTGAATATGCTTACCGTATTGACGGACCCTATGATTCGGAAAAAGGTCTGCTTTTTGATAAAAAAAACGTGTTGCTGGATCCGTATGCCCGGGTGGTGGCAGGTCAGAGGATTTGGGGAGAACGCAGACAGGAGGCTTATCATGCCAGAGTTTTGCGTGATGTATTTGACTGGGGTGACCAGAAACAGTCCCACAAGGAACTGTGTGATTTAATTATCTATGAGCTGCATGTCAGGGGATTTACCCAGCATCCTTCTTCCGGGGTAAGGCACAGGGGAACCTTTGAAGGATTGAAAGAAAAGATTCCCTATCTGAAAGAGCTGGGAGTTAATGCGGTAGAGCTGATGCCGATTTTTGAATTTGACGAAACCATGAATGCCAGAGAAGTAGACGGGAAGAAGCTAATGGAATACTGGGGCTATAATACAGTGAGTTTTTTTGCCCCTAATACCAGCTATATTGCACAGGATGAGTATAATCAGGAAGGTACGGAGCTGAAGGAGCTGATTAAAGAGCTTCACGAAAATCATATAGAAGTGATTTTGGATGTGGTATTTAACCATACAGCAGAAGGGAACGAAAAAGGCCCTGCTTTTTGCTTTAAAGGGCTGGATAATAATCTGTATTATATGCTGACACCAGATGGGAATTATTATAACTTCAGTGGTTGCGGAAACACCTTAAACTGTAATCATCCTATTGTGCGTCAGATGATTCTGGAATGCCTCAGGTATTGGACGGTCAGCTACCGGGTAGATGGTTTCCGCTTTGATCTGGCAAGTATTCTGGGACGAAATGCAGACGGTTCTCCCATGAATAATCCCCCTCTTTTGGAAAGCCTGGCAAATGACCCCATACTTAGCAATGTAAAATTAATTGCAGAGGCCTGGGACGCGGGAGGGCTGTACCAGGTTGGCAGCTTTCCGGCAGGAAGACGCTGGGCAGAATGGAATGGAAGATATCGTGACAACCTCCGGGGATATTTAAAAGGCGAAAACTGGGAAGCATGGAACGCGGCCTGGAGGATTTGCGGTTCCGGAGATATGTATGGCGGTCTTTTTCATGATGACAACCAGGAATATGCAGGGTATAATTCCTCTATTAATTTCTTTACCTGTCATGACGGGTTTACCTTATATGACTTATATTCCTATAATGATAAGCATAATGAAAATAATGGCTGGAATAATACAGACGGGGCCAATGATAACCGTAGCTGGAACTGCGGGGCAGAAGGGGAAACCAGTGATCCGGAGGTACTAAAGCTTCGTTACCGGATGATTCGCAATGCCTGCGCTATTTTGATGTGCAGCAGAGGAACACCCATGTTTCTGGCGGGAGATGAGTTTGGAAATACCCAGTTTGGAAACAATAATTCTTATTGTCAGGACAATGAGATTTCATGGCTGGACTGGACTTATCTTGAGAAAAACAAAGAGTTGTTTGAGTTTTTTAAATTTATGATTGCTTACCGCCATAAGCATGCGGTTATCCGCAAAAAGCTTCCAGAGGCAGTGTGCGGTATGGAGCCCATCCATGCCCATGATGTACAGGCAGAACGAACCAATCTGCCAGACGGAACCAGGACTTTTGGGATTAGCTTTGCCGGCTATGATAAGAAAAAAGGAAAGGATGACCTGATTTATATAGCTATTAACACTTACTGGGAAGATGTGACAATTACCCTGCCCTATCTTCATAGAAGAGGAGACTGGTATTTAAGTGTAAATACTTATGGAGATGGAGAAGGGAGATATTCTATCCGGAAGGAGAGGAAATACGTATAGAAGGAAACTTTGTAATGCATCCCAGAAGTGTTGCGGTATTTACTGGAAAAACCTTTTAAAAGAGAGAATTTTCATAACCCCGATGTTGTTGTGGCGCAGTCTGCGTCAAAGCAGCACCGGGGTTCTTAATGGTTATTCGCCTGGAGTCCATTCGCGGTAAACCTGTGCCAGAAGTTTTACCAGGAATTCTTTGGAGAACTGGCGGGTATCCACACAGAAGTTATAGTTTTCAGGATCGTTCCATTTCTCATCTGTGAAGAATTCGTAGTAGGCTTTTCTGGATTTGTCTGTTTTTCGTATCATTGCCTTGGCGCTGCGGTCTTCTCTGCCAAGACGTTCCATTACCTTTTGTACCCGGTATTCATAAGGCGCATAGACAAAAAGACTGAGACATTTGCCGCGGAGAAGGTAATTTGCACATCTTCCAACAATGATGCAGTCTTCTTTTTGAGCCAGATCCTGGATGATTTTTGATTCGGTCTCAAAGAGGACATCATTCATTGGATGAAAGTGATACTGAGGCTGCATTTGCATCTGTTCTTTTATAGGAAGCCGCCACTGGCTTGCCTTTTTTTCGTCTACTTTTAACAGTTCTTCATAAGGAATATCGTTTTCTTCACTGGCAAGACGGATTAATTCCTGATCATAGAAATGGATTCCCAGTTCTTCGGCGAGAGCTTTTCCCAGAAGCCTTCCGCCGCTTCCATACATACGGTTAATAGTAATTACACGATGAGCCATAAAAATACCTCCTTACATGCTGAATTCTTGCTTTCGTTTGCTGAATTTATTATAACATAAATATTCCGAAAATTCTACAAATATGAAGAAAATGTAACAATATTTTCCTGAGGTTGCATTTTCGTGGGAGATATATTATATTAAAGGTTGTAATGTCATCAACCCGTAGATTGTGTTGGCATATTATAAGGAGAATGAAAAATGGAGAACACAAGTCAAAAAAAGAAGATGAGCCCGGCAAAACGGAGACGGAAACGGATTCAGAAGGCGTTTCGCATTGCCGGAGAGATTTTAGTTGGGATCCAGATCCTTGTGACACTTGTATTTATAGGATGTATCTGGAGACTTGGAATGATTCCTACCAAACTGGTGGCAGGGCTGGCAGCTATTTTGTTAGTATTTGCAGCTTTGTTGTTTACAATGCAGGTGATTACCAGGGGGAAGGCAATCGTCAGTAAGCTTGTTAGTGTTTTGATGTCTGTAATACTGGTTTTAGGGTCGGTATATCTTTTCAGAACACACGATGCAGTGGAAGAACTTACAGATAACTCTCTTGGCAAGCAGGTTCACAGCATGTTAGTTGCAGTACGAAGTGATGATCCTGCTGAAAAGGTTCAAGATACCAAAGACTATATTTATGGTATTCAGAAAAAGCCTGGTGAAGATGAAGTCATCAATAAAGCAATGGAAAAAATCAATGAAGATGCAGGTGCAGAAGTTATGACTGCGCAATATAATACTCTTACGGATCAGGCGGCAGCTCTTCTGGATAAAAGTGTTGAAGCTATCGTGTATGACGAAGGATATGGCGGAATCTTAGATGAGGTATTTGAGGGCTTTAATAACCAAATCAAGATTATTGGACAATATAGCATTGAAGTTGAAGTGGATGAAGAAAACTTACTTTTAGGGACATCAGAAGAAGTGGATGTGACTGAGGATACATTTAGTATATATATTAGTGGTATTGATGTGTTTGGTCCTGTTGCAACCAAAAGTAGAAGTGATGTAAATATTATTGCAACGATCAATCCTAAAACAAAGCAAATTTTACTTACGAATACACCACGTGATTATTATGTTCAAATTCCAGAGGTCAGCGGAGAAGGTAAGGATAAACTGACTCACGCCGGAATTTATGGTGTTGATAAATCTATGGCTACACTTGGAGAACTATACGGAATTGATATTCCATTTTATGCAAGAGTAAACTTTACATCTTTGATTACAATGGTAGATTCAATGGGTGGAATTGACGTGGATTCAGAATATGCATGTACTACATATGCTGGTGAAGTACAAAAAGGAATAAATCATTTTGATGGTGAACAGGCTTTGGCATTTGCGAGAGAGCGATACAGCCTGGAAGGCGGAGACAACCAGAGAGGTAAGAACCAGATGGCAGTTATTCAGGCTATGTTCAAGAAAATGATTACACCGGAGATGCTGATGAAAGCGCCAACCATGATTTCTGAAATCAGTGACAGTGTAGAAACCAATATGTCCATGGATCAGATTCAGAAACTGATTCAGAGCCAGTTAAGCAGCGGAGGAAGCTGGACGATTAAGTCTGTTGCAGCAGAAGGTACAGGAGACAGCCAGTATTGTTATTCCATGCCTGGAACAGCCCTGTATGTTATGCAGCCCAATATGGAAAGTGTAGAAAATATTAAGGCTCTGATGCAGACAGTACAAAATGGAGAAAAACTTCCGGAATAAAAGAAATTTTCTCTTGGCATAAGAGACACAAGATGATATGATAACAAAATAGAAAAAGCAGTTCTGGCATTTGCCAGGAACGATATTATGATAGAGGCGCAGGTTTCAAGAGTAATTTGCTGCAAAAGGCTGGGCAGCCGCAGCAGATGAAAGGGGAAACTGCCGAAGAAGCCAAAACAGCCCGGGTTTTGCTTCTGGGACACTGTAGAATATGCAGTGTACTGTCACGGAATCGTGGAGCGCTATCAGCATTGGTTATAAGAAATTTGTCAAAAACCATGAGCGCGTTCCCGGACAGGGGAGTATCGTTCATGGTTTTTCTATTTGCAAAAGGCAAAGAAGAAAGAGAGGAAAATGATTATGACACAGAAAAAACGTAAAATTCTGGGCGGGGTTCTGGCAGCGCTGGTTCTTATGACCATGTTTGCTGTGACCGTTTTTGCAGGGGATGGAGATGTGCCCAAGCCACAAATGTATGCAACTTTTTGGTCTTTAGTGCCTCCGGTGATTGCCATTGGGCTGGCATTGATTACGAAAGAGGTATACAGTTCTTTGTTTATCGGAATTTTAGTGGGAGCCATGTTTTCTGCTGACTTCCGGTTTGAAGGGACTGTACTGAAGGTATTAGACGATGGATTTATTGGAGTACTTTCTGATTCTTCCAATGTGGGAATCCTGATTTTCCTGGTTATTCTGGGAGCTATGGTGTGTATGATGAATGCAGCCGGCGGTTCTGCTGCTTTTGGAAGATGGGCAAGTACCCATATAAAAACAAGAATCGGAGCCCAGATTGCAACGATTATTTTAGGAATGTTGATTTTTGTAGATGATTATTTCAACTGCCTTACTGTGGGAAGCGTTATGTGCCCCATTACAGACAAGCATAATGTATCAAAAGCAAAGTTTTCTTATTTAATTGATGCAACTGCAGCGCCTATCTGTATTATTGCGCCGATTTCTTCCTGGGCAGCCGCAGTCAGCGGGTTTGTAGAAGGGGAAGATGGACTGGCTATTTTTATTAATGCAATTCCATATAACTTTTACGCATTATTGACCATTATTATGATGTTTGGTCTGGTACTTATGAGAATCGACTACGGTCCCATGGCTCTGCATGAAGCAAATGCTATGAAAGGTGATATTTATACTACCGGCAAACGGGTAGATGAAGAACAGGAAAAGAAATTCAATCCAAAGGGAAAAGTCATTGACCTGGTTGTACCAATCGTAATTCTTATTATCTGCTGTATTACAGGTATGATTTATACAGGCGGATTTTTCAGTGGCACTGATTTTGTTACTGCTTTCTCCCAAAGTGAGGCCTCTTTGGCTTTGTCTATTGGAAGCTTTTTTGCATTGGTGCTCACTGTGATTTTCTATGTGTGCAGAAGAGTGCTTTCTTTCAGGGGATGCATGGAATGTATTCCGGAAGGGTTTAAGGCCATGGTTCCGGCTATTTTAATCCTGACCTTTGCATGGACGTTAAAGACAATGACAGATAGTCTGGGAGCAGATGTCTTTGTGGCAACTGCCATGAAATCTGCTTCGGATGGGCTGATGAACCTGCTTCCGGCAATTATTTTCCTGGTAGGCTGCTTTCTGGCATTTGCCACAGGAACTTCCTGGGGCACCTTTGGAATTTTGATTCCCATTGTAGTAGGCGTGTTTGAAGCTCAGAATCCGGAGCTTATGATTATTTCTATTTCAGCATGTATGGCAGGAGCTGTATGCGGCGACCATTGTTCTCCCATTTCAGATACCACGATTATGGCGTCTGCGGGAGCACAGTGTAACCATGTAAACCATGTGGCGACACAATTACCATATGCTTTAACAGTAGCAGGGGTAAGCTTTGTGACCTATATTGTGGCTGGTTTTGTGCAGACACCCTGGATTGCGCTACCTGTGGGAATTGTGCTGATGCTTGGAACCTTGATGGTGATTAAGAAGATGCAGAAAAAATAAAGAGTTATTCTATTGACTGCATATCGAGAATATTTATACAATTCTGGCGAATTTGCCGAGTACGCTTTGAGACTACAGGCTCAAAGTGAACCCAGGCTGAGCCAGAAGTGTATAAATATTCTGTATTGCAGTTCATAGGATAACTCTTTTTTGTATAATGTTTGTTAAGAATAGTTTGTTTATTGTGACAATTCCTTCTCCTGGATTTTCATTTCTTTTATGACGGAGCGGTTCAGTATGACTGCCAGAAGGAAGGCGCATAGGTCGGCAATAGGCTGAGCCAGCTGAATGCCCAGGATACCTGCCAGCCCTGGGAGAACCAAAATGGCAGGGATGAAGAAAATTCCCTGTCTGGCAGCAGCCAGAAGAGAGGCCCGGAAGGTTTTTCCTATGGTCTGGGTCATCATATTGTTCATAATCACCCAGCCTGTAAGGGGCAGGGCTATGCATTGCAGACGTAAGGCTTTGGCTCCAATAGAAATGACCTGGAGATCATCTTTTCGGAACAGGGAAATTAAAGGGGAGGCAAAGCAAAATCCCAGAACTGCAATGACAAAGAGTACACAGGTGGCGACTTTAACACAAAACCAGAATGCCTCCATAACTCTGTCATAACGTTTCGCACCATAATTAAAGCCACATACAGGCTGAAAACCCTGTCCAAATCCAATCAGGGAAGAAGAAGCAAACTGGCTGATTCTGGAGACAATGGACATGGCGGCAATGGCTGCATCTCCATAGGGATTTGCCGCCCAGTTCAGCGCCAGAATAGCAAGACTGCCAAGACCCTGTCGAAACAGAGAGGGAAGCCCTCCGCTGGCGATAATCCGAAGATTTTTCCCAGGGTTTTGTAAGGATTTCAGTTTCAGTGGAACACAGCCGGAAATCCGGTGTCCCATAAGAAGCAGGAGGAAACTGACAAACTGGCTTACAATCGTGGCGAGAGCAGCGCCTGACACACCCATATTAAAAGTAAAAATAAACAAAGGGTCCAGGAAAATATTCAGAATACCACCAGAAGTAATACCAATCATGGCATAAAAGGCATTTCCCTGAAACCGAAGCTGATTATTCAAAACCAACTGGGCAGTCATATAAGGCGCACCCAGAAGAATAATTCCCAGATATTCTTTGGTATAGGGCAAAATGGTTTTGGTTGAACCAAGAGCAAGGGCCAGGGGCTCCAGAAATAAACAGCCAAGAATGGTGACGCAAAGCCCGCATAAAAGAGCAGAAAAAAAGCCAAGAGAAGCCAGCTGTCCGGCGGTATCTGCATCTTTTGCTCCCAGACGTCTGGAAATAGAATTACCGGAGCCATGGCCAAAAAAGAAGCCAAGGGCCTGAATCACTGCCATAATGGGAAATACGACGCCTACAGCAGCAGTGGCGCTGGTGCCGATTCTGGCTACAAAAAAGGTATCAGCCATATTATAAAACGAAGTAATCAGCATACTGATAATCGTGGGTACTGCCATGCGGCCAATGAGCCCCGGAATGGGGGCTGCAGTCATCATTTGAAATTTTTCTTCCTGAGTCATAGATGTTTTCACAATATTCCCTTCTTCCTGTATAACAAGTATATTTTTATTATAGAGATTTTCAGGGCATGGAACAAGAGTGAAAAGAAAAAATATCAGGAAATTCAGGCACGCAGATAGGTGCGCATGCTTTTTAGGGCATGTTTTTCCAGACGGCTGACCTGGGCCTGGGAAATACCGATTTCCCGGGCAACTTCCATCTGGGTGCGGCCTTCATAAAAACGCATTTCTACAATGTTCCGTTCACGTTCATCCAGACGCTTCAGGGCTTCTTTTAAGGAGAGATTTTCCACCCAGTTTTCTTCTTTATTCTTCTTATCGCTAATCTGATCCATAACATACAGGGTATCTCCGCCTTCTGTGTAAACAGGCTCATAGAGACTTACCGGGCTTTGGATGGCATCTAGGGCATAGACGATTTCTTCTTTTTCAATGCCGATTTCTGCGGCAATTTCATTTAAAGTAGGTTCTTTTAGGTTTTGTTTCATATAATTTTCTTTTGCATAGATTGCTTTATAGGCAGTATCCCGCAGGGAACGGCTGACCCGGATGGAATTATTGTCTCTTAGATAACGACGGATTTCACCGATAATCATGGGAACCGCATAAGTGGAAAATTTTACATTCAGAGTGGTATCGAAATTATCAATGGCCTTCATAAGCCCTACACATCCAATCTGAAACAAGTCATCTGCATTTTCATTGCTGCTGGAAAATCGTTTAATGACACTGAGTACCAGACGCAGATTCCCTTTGATATATCGTTCCCGGGCTTCGGTATCTCCTTTTTTTATACGTTCAAATAAAGCCTCTTTTTCTTCATTAGTAAGAACAGGGAGACGCGAGGTGTTCACGCCGCAAATTTCAACTTTATTGAGTGCCATAGCAAGAATCCTCCAATCATTTTCTATTAAGAATGATTCTCAGCAAAAAGGGACAATATACCAGAATGGGGGAAATTTAATAAAGTTTTAGACCTTGACAACGAAAAAAGAGGAAAGAGATTTCGTGTTCCGGATTGAAATAAAAGAGGGCAGATGCTATGATACAGATAGAAGAAAGGGGTGTGCTTATGCAGAATTATTCAGGAGAAATCGGACTACAATATCATTTACAGATTCGCAAAGGAGATGTGGGCAAATACGTGATTTTGCCGGGAGATCCAAAACGGTGTGAGAAGATTGCCAGTCATTTTGAAAATGCGAAACTGGTGGCAGACAGCAGGGAATATGTGACCTATACGGGATATCTGGAAGGGGAAAAAGTAAGCGTGACCTCAACCGGAATCGGCGGGCCTTCGGCGTCTATTGCAATGGAAGAACTGGTAAGATGCGGAGCAGATACCTTTATCCGGGTAGGCACCTGTGGAGGCATGGATATAGAAGTAAAAGGCGGGGATCTGGTGGTTGCAACAGGTGCCATCCGCATGGAGGGTACCAGCAAGGAGTATGCGCCTGTGGAATATCCGGCAGTGGCAGACCTGGATGTGACCAATGCACTTGTTCAGGCGGCAAAAAAGCTGGGATATTCTTATCATACCGGTGTGGTACAGTGCAAGGATGCGTTCTATGGACAGCATGAGCCAGAGACAAAACCGGCAGGTTATGAGCTTTTAAATAAATGGGAAGCATGGCTGCGCATGGGATGTAAAGCTTCAGAGATGGAATCTGCAGCTCTGTTTATTGTGGGAGCATATTTAAGAGTGCGGGTTGGTTCAGATTTTCTGGTAATGGGAAATCAGGAACGGGAAAAAGCAGGATTGGAAAATCCCATTGTGCATGATACAGAAGCAGCTATTAAGGTGGCTGTGGAGGCCCTGCGCCTGTTAATCAGAAAGGACAGGGAAAATTTATGACAGAAGAACAGAAAGAAGAATTAGTAAAAAAAGCCCTGGAAGCCAGGCAGTTTTCTTATGCCCCCTATTCCAATTTTCGGGTGGGTGCAGCTTTGCTTTCAAAAGGCGGACAGATTATTACAGGCTGCAATATTGAAAACGCAGCCTATTCTCCTACAAACTGTGCAGAGCGCACAGCGGTGTTTAAGGCGGTTTCCGAGGGCATCCGGGAGTTTGAAGCCATTGCCATTGTGGGAGGTCCGGGAGAAGAACTGCCAAAAGAAACAGCGGCGCCCTGTGGAGTGTGCAGACAGGTGCTTATGGAGTTTTGCGATGCAAAGGAATTTCAGGTACTTCTTGGAAAAGGGGATGGAACCTGGCAGGAATATACCCTGGAGGAACTGCTTCCCCTTGGGTTTTCTCTGACAAAAACAGAACAGGAGTGAGAATATGAGATATCAGAGGATTTTTACCATTGTACTTGATTCTCTTGGGATTGGGGCTATGGAGGATTCACCCGAATACGGAGATGTAGGCGTAGATACTCTGGGACATATTGCGGCATGCAGAGGGCATCTGCAGATTCCAAATCTTAAGCGTCTTGGAATTGCCAATTTAAAATCCCTTCATGGAGTGGAGCCTGTGGAAAGTCCCCTGGCAGCTTATATGCGGCTGCGGGAAAAAAGCTGTGGAAAAGATACTATGACCGGTCATTGGGAGATGATGGGACTTTATGTGACGAAACCTTTTCAGACCTTTACAGAGACGGGATTTCCAAAAGAGCTCATAGAAGAACTGGAGAAGCGTACAGGTAGAACCATTATCGGAAATAAAAGCGCCAGTGGAACAGAAATTCTGGAGGAACTGGGGGAAGAAGAAATCCGGGATGGAAAACTTATTGTCTATACCTCTGCGGATTCGGTGCTTCAGATTTGCGGCAATGAGGAAACCATGGGACTGGAAAATCTGTATCGCTACTGTGAAATTGCCAGAGAGCTTACCATGAAGGATGAATGGAAAGTGGGAAGAGTCATTGCCAGACCTTATACAGGAAGAAAAAAAGGAGAGTTCAGGCGCACAGCAAACCGTCATGATTATGCCTTAAAACCTTACGGGAAAACGGTTCTTGACAGCTTAAAAGAGCATGGCCTGGACGTGATTTCTGTTGGTAAAATTTATGACATTTTTGACGGACAGGGATTAACTGCATCCAATAAATCAAAAAGCTCTGTTCATGGAATGGAACAGACCATAGAAATCGCAAAAGGAGAATTTAAGGGCCTTTGTTTTACCAACCTGGTGGACTTTGACGCTCTGTGGGGACACAGGCGAAATGTTCAGGGATATGCAGAAGAACTGGAAAAATTTGATGTGATGTTAGGAAAACTTCTGGAAGTATTAAGAGAGGATGATTTGTTGATTCTTACAGCAGACCATGGAAATGATCCAACCTATACAGGAACAGACCATACCAGGGAACAGGTGCCATTTCTGGCTTATTCACCGTCCATGAAGGAAGGGAAAGACCTGGGAGTCAGTGATACCTTTGCAGTGATTGGCGCAACCATTGCAGAGAATTTTCAGGTGCCTATGCCAGAGGGAACCATTGGAACTTCCGTTTTGGAAAAACTGTGAGGAGAAAGGATTCGGGAAATGGAAAAAGGAGAAATTTTAAAGAGATTAGATCACACCTTATTAAAGCAGACAGCCACCTGGGAGCAAATACGGACGCTGTGTGAAGAAGGCATGGAGTATAAGGCTGCTTCTGTATGTATTCCACCCTGTTATGTGAAAAAAGCCAGAGATTATGTACAGGAACGTTTGAAAATCTGTACGGTCATCGGATTTCCAAATGGAAATATGACCACTGCGGCAAAGGTTTTTGAGACAGAGGATGCAGTGAAGAACGGAGCCGATGAAATTGACATGGTGATTAATCTGGGAATGGTAAAAGAGCAAAATTATGAAGGGGTTCTGGCCGAAATTCAGGAGATTAAGAAGGCCTGCCATGGAAAACTTTTGAAGGTCATTATTGAAACCTGCCTTCTGACAGAAGAGGAGAAAATTAAGCTCTGTCAGGTGGTAACCAGAGCAGGGGCAGACTATATTAAAACTTCTACAGGCTTTTCCACAGGAGGGGCTACCTTTGCAGATGTGGAACTTATGAGAAATCATGTGGGAAAAGACATAAAAGTAAAAGCAGCAGGGGGAATTGCCTCTGTAGAAGATGCAGAAAAGTTTATTGCATTGGGCGCAGATCGCCTGGGAACCAGCCGGCTGATTTCGTTGTTAGAAAAAAAATAAAATTTTTTTCAAAAAAGTGTTGACAATTCACGACAAATCAGTATATAATAGCAAAGCAGTCAGCGATACAGCAACTGTGGAACGGGATCTTAGCTCAGCTGGGAGAGCATCTGCCTTACAAGCAGAGGGTCATAGGTT
>ENA-OROR01001758-OROR01001758.1-human-gut-metagenome-genome-assembly--contig:-NODE-1758-length-12415-cov-12.942557_pt1 | contig 12415 bp, 13 predicted proteins | sample MGYA00242135_ERZ509060 | MGnify/ENA primary metagenome ERZ509060 (study PRJEB26280, sample SAMEA2338742) | human gut metagenome | biome: human gut; feature: human-associated habitat; material: faeces... | reverse complement strand
AGTATCAGGACATCAATTATCAGCTTGCCCAGCAGGAGGATAAGACGGCGATTTTTGAGGAATGGTGCAGTTTTCTGAACTTCTTCGACAGCTCCATCAAATTTGAACTGTCCTTTGTGAACATGGCAACCGACAGCACCGAGTTTGAGAAAAGCATCCGTATCCCGTACCAGCGAGATGGTTTCGATGATGTTCGTGCTGAGTACAGCCAGATGCTACGCCAGCAGCTTGCCAAGGGCAATAATGGTCTGACCAAGACCAAATTCATCACCTTTGGTGTGGAGGGCGAGAGCATGGCGCAGGTCAAGCCCCGTCTGGACCACATTCAGAACGATCTGCTGAACAACTTCCACCGGCTGGGTGTGCAGGCAAAGCCCCTGAATGGTGTCCAGCGGCTGAAACTCATGCACGATATGTTCAACATGGACGGCGCATCCAAGTTTCACTTCGACTGGAAAGACCTTGTGAAAAGTGGCCTTTCGGTGAAGGATGCCATTGCACCCACCGCCTTTGCCTTCAAAAATTCCCGGACATTCCAGATGGGCGGCATCTACTGCGCTGCCAGCTTTTTGAGCATCACGGCATCCGACATCAGCGACCAGCTTTTGAAGGATTTTCTGGACATGGATTCGTCCCAGATCGTTACCATGCACATCCAGAGTGTCGATCAGAATCGTGCCATTAAGACCGTGAAGCGCACCATCACCGAACTGGATCGCAGCAAGATCGAGGAACAGAAGAAGGCAATCCGTGCCGGATATGATATTGACATCATTCCGTCGGATTTGGCGACCTACGGCAGAGATGCCAAATCCCTGCTGAAAGAATTGCAGAGCCAGAACGAACGGATGTTCCTTGTCACCTTTCTGGTGCTGAACACCGGACGCACGGAGCAGGAACTGGAAAACAACGTCTTTCAGGCCAGCTCCATTGCCCAGAAGCACAACTGCAACCTGTGCCGGCTGGATTTTCAGCAGGAGCAGGGGCTGATGAGCAGCCTGCCGCTGGCTGACTGTCAGATCGAAATTCAGCGAGGGCTGACCACCAGCAGCACGGCCATCTTCATTCCGTTCACCACACAGGAACTTTACCAGTCTGGCAAAGAAAGCCTGTATTACGGCCTGAACGCCCTGTCCAACAACTTGATCATGGTGGACCGGAAGAAGCTGAAGAACCCCAATGGTTTGATCCTCGGCACTCCGGGAAGCGGCAAAAGTTTCTCAGCAAAGCGTGAAATTGCCAATGCGTTTCTGGTGACGGACGATGATATTATTGTGAACGATCCCGAAGGCGAATACTCGCCGCTGGTGAATCGGCTGAAAGGTCAGGTCATCAAAATCAGCCCCAACAGCACCCAGTTCATCAACCCCATGGACATTAACGCCAACTACTCCGAGGAAGATAACCCGCTTTCCCTGAAAGCTGACTTTATTCTTTCTTTGTGTGAACTGGTGGTGGGCGGCAAAGAAGGGCTGCTGCCGGTGGAGAAAACCGTCATCGACCGCTGTGTGCATCTGATCTACCGCAAATATTTTGCGGACCCCTGCCCGGAGAATATGCCCATCCTTGAGGATTTGTACAACGCCCTACTCCAACAGGACGAGAAAGAAGCCCACCATGTTGCCACCGCACTGGAGATCTACGTCAAGGGCAGTCTGAACCTGTTCAACCACCGCACGAATGTGAACGTCAATAACCGCATCGTCTGCTACGACATCAAGGAACTGGGCAAGCAGATGAAGAAACTCGGTATGCTCATTGTGCAGGATCAGGTCTGGGGGCGTGTCACGGCAAACCGCAGCAGCGGAAAATCCACACGGTATTATATGGACGAGATGCACCTTCTCTTAAAAGAGGAGCAGACTGCCGCTTATTCCGTCGAGATTTGGAAGCGTTTTCGCAAGTGGGGCGGTATTCCCACGGGGCTAACTCAGAACGTCAAAGACCTTCTTTCTTCTCGTGAGGTCGAGAATATTTTTGAAAATTCGGACATGATCATCATGCTGAATCAGGCGGCGGGAGACCGGCAGATCCTCGCAAAGCAACTCAATATTTCGCCCCATCAGCTTTCCTACGTTACCCACTCCGGCGAGGGCGAAGGGCTGCTGTTTTTCGGAAATGTCATTCTGCCGTTTGTGGACCGTTTCCCCACCGATCTGGAACTCTACCGCATTATGACCACCAAGTTGGGTGAAGTTTCGGAGGGCGCGCAGAAATGAGTAAACCGAAGCTGAACATCAAAGAGGAAACGTCAACCAAAAAGACCCGTTCTCCCCCGAAGAAAACCAAGGTGGAGCAGTCGGTGCCCAAAAAGAAAAAGCTGAAAACCGATGCAGATAAAGCTGCGGAAAAGGCACAGCATCTGCGGTTTGGCAAGGCGGAACTGACCCCGGACGAACTGAGCCGGTTGAGTAAGGCGCAGAAGCGGGAGATGTACGCTGCCCATGCCGCCCGGTCTGCGGTGCACCGGGAGGTTGACCAGTACGAGGACGACAATGTGGGCACGCAGGCGTTGAGCGAGGGCGAAAAAGCGGCAGGAAATGTCCGTGATATTTCCAAAAGCCGCTATGCCCGGAAGCTCAAGAAGAAAGCCAAGATGCAGGGCAAGAAGGGCACCAAAACCGCAAAATCTTCTGCACGAGAGCCGACTGCGGCACAAGATGCAGGCACATCCGGCACCGGCGAGGGAGGCTCCAACTGGCTTTCCCGCTGGAAACAGCGGCAAGAAATCCACAAAAGCTACTATACCGCCGCCCGGTCGGGCACGGCGGCGCAGACCGCAGGTGGCAAAGCGGCATCCAACGGTGCATCTGCCGCCCGGTCCAGCATGGAACAGGCGGTAGAAAAGGGCAAAACTGCCGTCAGCACTGCCGTGAAAGGGCTGGCGAATGCCGCCAAGAGCAACGCACACGTTCTGGTAATCGTGGGCGTTTTTATTTTGCTCATCCTCATGGTGATGTCCGGCTTCTCGTCTTGCGGCATCCTCTTTTCCGGCGGCACACAGGTGTCCGGGCAGACCATGTACTCCGCCGAGGACCGGGACATCCGGGGTGCAGAACAGGACTACAAAAAACTGGAAAAAGAGTTGGACAAAAAGATCAAACGCACCCCCACTGACCATCCCGGCTACAACGAGTACCAGTACCACCTCGACCCCATCGAGCATGACCCGTGGCAGTTGACCTCGTTCCTGACTACCTTGTATGACGATTACACCCGGTCGGAGGTGCAGGGCAAGTTGAAGGAGACCTTCAAAAAGCAGTATAAGCTGACCACATGGGTAGAGGTGCAGACCCGGTATATGACTGTGTGGGTCATGACTCCCGCAGGAATTCCAGTCCCCACGCAGGTGCCCTACGAGTACCGCATCTTCCACACCAAGCTGGTCAATCGTGGCTTGGAAGTGGTCATTCGGGAAGAACTGAATAACGACCAATGGAAACGGTACGAGATCTTTCAGGACACCTTGGGCGGCAGACCTTATCTTTTTAATGGAGGTCTGCCGCCCGGTGGTTCTGACGGCTCCGGCACACCGGGCATCGACTATCAGGTTCCGGCAGAAGCCTTGACGGACAGCGAGTTCGCCGCCATCTACAAGGAAGCCCAAAAGTATGTGGGCACACCCTACGTCTGGGGCGGCTCTACCCCGGAAACCGGGTTTGATTGTTCCGGCTACGTCTGCTGGGTCTACAACCAGAACGGCTACAATGTGGGGCGCACCACCGCCAACGGCTTGTGGCAAAAAAGCCAGCACATTTCCGAAGCCGAAGCAAAGCCCGGAGATCTGGTCTTTTTCAAAGGGACCTACGACACCCCCGGCATGAGCCATACCGGAATCTATCTGGGCAACGGCATGATGGTCAGTGCTGGCGACCCCATCAAGTACGCAAACATTCACTCGTCCTACTGGGAGAAACATCTCGCCGGGTTCGGACGGCTTTCAAAATGATTGGAGGAGTTTTATGAGCGAAAAATCGGATAAGCTGCGGGCGATGCTGGAAAAAGAGAAGGAGCGCCGCATCAAACTGAACAACCGCATCGAGATTCTGGAACGGCGCATTCAGGAGGAGGATTCCGCCGAGGTCAACGAGATGGTGCGGACTGCAAAGGTCACGCCGGAACAGCTCGCCGCCCTGCTGCGGCAGTCGGCCACCACTACCCCGAACCCGGCTGCACTGGCAGCGGTGGGAGCTTCGTTTGAGAAGGAGGAAAATGAAGATGAAGTTTAAGAAGTTTGGTGCACTGCTGCTGTCGGCGGTGCTGTGCATCGGTATGGCCGCTCCCGCCTTTGCCTTTGAGGGCGAAGCTGCCCCGGTGGAGCAGCCGGTTCTGCCGGAAGTGGTGGAGGAGGATGTTGTCACCATCACAGATGAAACCTCTGGTGCCCTGACCCCGGAGGGCAATCTGACGCTGGTGGACGACTACCACACCAACTATTCTGATGGCAGCGGACAGCAGTTCATTACGCTGGTGTCGAAGTCGGGTGCGACTTTCTATCTGGTGATTGACCGCAACGCCAAGGGACAGCAGACCGTTCACTTTATGAACCTTGTGGACGAAGCCGACCTTCTGACTCTGATGGAAGAAGATGCTGCCGATGCTTATACCGCTGAAAAAGAAGCGGCGGCGCAGGCGGAACAGGATAAGCTGAAAGCCGAGGAAGAAGCCAAGAAAGCCGCAGAAGAAGCAGCGGCATCCGGCGAGGAACAGCCCAAGGAAAACAAGGTCACAAAGATCGCATCCGGCTTTCTGGGCGTAGTCGTGCTGATCGCACTGGCGGCAGGCGGCATTTTCTACGCTTTCGCAAAGCAGAGGCAGAAAAAGCAGGCCGAAAAAGAAGCCCTTGATCCCGATGCAAATTACCCCGAGGACAAGGGCGATTTTGAAATTCCTGTGGAAGATGAGCCGGAGGAGACCGGCGAGGAAGATACCGAACCCATCTGATTTTAAGGCGGCGTTTGCCGCCTACATATTGCAATTCAAAACAGATTGGAGGGATTTTTATCGCAAAATTGATCGTAGCGGAAAAACCGTCCGTTGCCATGTCCTACGCCAAAGTCCTCGGTGCAACCAGCCGCAAAGACGGTTATCTGGAGGGTAACGGCTATCTGGTAAGCTGGTGCGTGGGGCACTTGGTGGAACTGGCACCGCCCAACATCTACGATGCCAAATACGTCAAGTGGAGTATCGCAGATTTGCCCATTCTACCGCAAAAGTGGCAGTATCTGGTTTCTGCGTCCACCAAAAAACAGTTTGGCATCCTGCAAAAACTGATGCACCGCCCGGATGTGGAGAGCGTGATCTGCGCTACGGATGCAGGATAGTGCGGTTGGGTGACTTAAGAGAAAGAAAAAAGAGACCTCATCTCGTTGAAAATCAAACCTTAAAATCATTAAAGGAGCCATTCAAATGAAACGAAATCAGAATTTTGACCATAATCGCTCTCAAAAAGTGCTTTCCTGCCGCTACAACATGGACACCAACCGGGTGGAAGTCCGGTTTGAGGATGGAGCCACTCTTTCCACCGACTGCATCGCTATTGAGGACGAATACGGCAACACCCCTGCGCAGCAAGCAGAGCTGGATTGGCTGCTCTACAACAAGCCCTTGGAGTATGCCCAGCTTGTGTTGGGTGGTGAGATTGAGCATTATCTCTCACTTGGTTGCGACCATGGTAGACTAGAGGATTAAAATAAAAAACAAGTTACATAGAACAACAACCCTTCATTTGCAGTAACTACAAATGAAGGGTTGTTATCATAAATAAAAATATTTTTAATTCTCGCAGTTCAATCGAGCTTTTACAGTAAAAGTTCCATTCTTTTTCTCGGCATAAAAATCACCATCGCTTTCCTGCACTACACGTTTTACATTTTTCAGCCCATATCCATGATGGTTGCCAACCCGAAGGCTGTGAGAGGCATTACTGTATGGATTGTCAAGGCGGTAGAGAAGGCTTCGATACTGTTTGCGCAGTTGCAAATGAATTTTACGCTGTTCTGGTGGCAAACCGCAACAGGCTTCAATTGCATTGTCGAACGTGTTTCCGATCAAGATGCTTAAAGATAATGGAGAAATAGATAGGACTTCTGGAATCGTTACGTCCAGAGTGACTTTGATACTGTTTTCTTCTGCTGTATGTAAATACTGATTTAACAGTGAGTCCACAACTGGATTTCCAATCGTAGAAATATTTTTGGAACGTTCAAAAGCATCCGTTGCGTCTTGTACAATTTTGTGGAGTTCTTCGGAATTTCCACGCTCCGCCACAGCCTGCATTGCCAAAATATATTTTTTAATATCATGCCAAAGGGCTCGTGTTTCTTCTTGCCGCTCCTTTAGCTGCTGATAATACTCCATCTGCAAGCGATATTGCTGCTCGTTAAATTCTGCTCTGAATTTTTCCTGCTCATTTTTTCGGAGGGCCTCCACATAGAAAACGATTAGGATATTCATTAAGAGGAGTACCACCATCAAACCAATCAGGTAGTCTGGAAAATTTTCATCTGCTGCATGATACTGTACCACATAACAAACTGCGATACTGGCAATTTGAATAACTATGATTGGCAGCAGCCAGAGAATACGCAGTACATTTTCTTTTCGACTGAAAAAATGCGAGATTAAAACAACCAATGGAATCTGTATCAGATTTGAGAACACCACATAAATCAGTCTGGCTGCTCCAGCTTGCATTAGAATCTCTGTGTCTTGGATGCGCAGTCCGATAAGGAGCATTGCAAGAACTTCAACCACTGCAATCAACGTAAAAAATGCAGCACTTGCAAATATAGCTTGCCATATTTGTGCCTCATAAAACAGAATTGCCAGAAGAAAACCTCCCAGCAGAAGGTAAATCGTTCGTGGCATCACCCAAGTGGGAAACAGGCTCAATATACATTGCCCAGTTATTAGAAGCGCAATATAAAGATAGAACCATCGCAAATACAAATCTTTTTTCTGGAATAAACGGTCAACGAAAAGTACAAGCAGTGCGATGTTGGCAAAACTCCCGGCAAATTCAACAAAATAATATATCATCTTCCCAAATAAGCGTTAAAGCTCTGATTGAACTCCTGACGCTTCCTCCGACTGATTGGCAATTGATTTCCGCTGGACAGAACAACTGTCGTTCCAGTGGCATAGACAATATGCTCCATATTTACAAGATAGCTTTTATGCGGTGAAGCGAAACACCGTTTTGGCAACTGTTCTAAGGCTTCTGGAATCGTCATTCGCAGAGTGATGTCTTGACATTTACAATGAATCAAAACTTTATGCCCATGGCTTTCCAGATAATAAATTTCCGCTGTCTCCAATGAAAGCGTAGCTCCTTCATATTCAACGGTAAAGTGCTTGGAATTCAATTCTTGGACAACGGCATCCATTGCAGCGGTAAAAAGCGATTCATCAAGTGGTTTCACCAGATAACGGAACGCAATGCCATATCCTTGCACAGCGTATTCATGCCGCTTAGTAACAAAGATCACCAACGGATGCTTTTCCATCTGCGTTAAGGTTTGCGCCAACTGGAATCCGTTTGAAGGCATTTCGATATCAAGCAGCAGAAGATCGAAGAACTTCTTTTTTAGCTGTAGATCACTTAAAAGTGCTGCACCGTCTGTGTAATTCTCAATGTCAAAATCGCCATGGACATCATATCGCCGAACGATTTGAACAATATCTTCAAGTTCTGACGGTTCATCATCGCAGACTGCAATTCGATACCTTGCCATTTTGTCGTCCTCCACAAAGTAATGTTTCTGGCACTATTATAAACTGTGCATTTGCGCCTGACAAGTGGCTTGACATACCACTTTTGCCACCATAACGACCAGTTTTGCCAAAAGTATTGATTTCAGAAAATTCCATGGTACATTGAAGCTGCAAGTTATATTATCTGTATGTGTCTTTACAATGTTGAACATAACTTTCAAGAGTCAAGAAAGGGTGCTTCCAATGCAGAACTCATAACATTAATTGAATCCAATAACATTAAAAGGACAATTTCTGTAGAAAGAGGTGCAAAAAATGACATTCACAAAAAGATTCATTGCAATTTTGCTTTCGTTTGCGTTGGCGTTTACAGCTCTTTCATCGACAGCTTTCGCATCAAATGGAATAGCCTCAAAAGGTAAAAGAATCCCATATTCCGAACTGCCAGAGGGATATAAAAGCGTAATTAGCTCTGATGCTATTATATATCAGCAAACAGACGGCTCCTATGATATTTATCAAAGCAGCCCTGTACTCAAACAAACGGGAGCCAAAGCATCTCAGAGATACGCGCCTAAAGGCGGCTCATACAGTGATCTTAAAAACGGTTGGATCACATCTTTGACCTGCGTGGTATACCAGACCTATTTGCCAAGAAATAACGTAAATATATGGATTTCAGAACAGGTTCCCGATATTCGAAGCTATATCATCGACAAGATAAGTTCAATGGGAACGGGTGCTATTGTTAAATACATTTCCGAAAAATGGGGATATGCCTTTCTTGCATCTGCCGTTGTTGAAATTGCAAATGGTGCAAAATTTGTTTTAAGCTGGCTCAATTTCAACCAAGTTGATACTGCAAGCAATCATGGTCAAAATGGAATATTGATTGAGTATCTTACAAATATTGGATCAGGGAATGCTAGAGTATATTCTGCATGGACAAGTTCTTATGTTCCTATGGAACCATATGGTGGTAGCGCAACGTGGCATGCAGAAGATTATTATGTGATGCCGTAAATCTTTGATGACACAAGGATAAATCAATAAGGATATCAGTAATTAATGAAAAAAGCGTACTATGGACTTCTTACATTTTCAATAATGAGTTTATCCTATGATTTGTACTATTGGAAAATGAGGAGTGCCGTTGGAGCATTGCGAACAGTGGATAAGGTTCTTTGCCTATCAAGCGGAAGTATTTGTGTACTCATAATAATGTATATTGTCATAAAGAGCATAAAAGGTCACAAGAAAAAATAGAATCTCGTATTAGTTCTATCTTGATTCATCAAACCGGAAAGCTTGCTCCCCAAAAGTAAAACTAATAGCCATCCATCTGCATTAATTGCAAGTGGATGGCTATTACTCTGCCTGCTTTAATTAGAACTCGGCTTACCACTTTTGCCGCCAAAACGACCAGTTTTGCCAAAAGTCTTGATTTCAAAAAAATCTATGGTACATTGAAGCTGAAAATCTCCAAACTGGGAGTGACATTACAATGTGGGAACGGACACTTTCTCAGAAAATTGTAAATAAGCTATGTGAGCAAGATGTAATTGACACCTGCGATGCAGCTGCTTATGTCTATGGATATGAATTACTTATTTCATCTGTTATAAGCGTCCTGATTGTTGTACTTGTTTCCATTATATGTGGTGACTTTCGTTATTCGCTTTCCTTTTTGCTTGGATTTGTTCTCCAACGGATCTATATTGGTGGATACCATGCGACATCACACATACGCTGCTATTTTGCGTTCTCTGGGATGTTTTTGATTTGTGTTTTGCTGAGCAAATTGATTGTAGTCACTTATATTTTCCGCATTATGACAACAGCACTTCTCTTGAGCATTTCGATTCTTTTCGCACCCGTTGAAGCGAAAAACAAGCCTTTGAACGAAAAGAAACGTCTGAAATATAAGATAATCGCATCGACACTCTCCGCAGTGGATTTTATAATTACGCTTCTAAATATGCTTCCAAATAACCGTATTGTAACTTGTTATTATCTCTCCAAATGGGTTCTAGTTATATTTGCAGTAGGTCCACTCTATCAAAAAATAAAATCAGCTCGTACTATATAATTGTCGAAAGGGGCTTCATTCATAATGTTATGATGATTGCCTTGATTATACAAATTAAAATTTGGGAAGGTGAAAATCATGAAAACGCACAATAAAAAATGGATGTTGATTTTTGGTAAATTCACTTGTGTGATGGCCATGGCACTCGCTATCTTGAGTGTTAACAGCACTTGCGGATTTACGGCATACCAACCGGATGTTCCCGAATCTCTTAACAACGAATAATATCAGACAACAAAATATTGATAAAGGAAGTGATTCCAGTGCACAAAGTTGTAAGTGTAACAGTATTGGCTACAAAGGAGATACCATGAATTCAGAAAGTTCCATACGGTTTCCTGCTGATTTTTCATATATTACAGCAGAAGAAGAACTTACAATTCAAGGCGGAACTGAAATCGAAGCAATTGACAGCATCGTTTCAAATATCACAAAAATAAGCAGAGTCTTAAATTACTTAGCAAGAATTTTTGCGGCATCAAGTTCAATGCTAAACAATCTAATAACTGTTTATAATACAGCAAAGCAATTAGACAAGTATATTCAGCAAAATTTTTGATAGCTTCAAATAAAGACATTTATCTAATCTTAATTATGAGGATACAAATATGAAAATATCTAGAAGAAGTTTTATGAGTGGTCTTCATGCTACATTTCTGACAACTGCTCTTGCTTCTATTGCGCCTTCAGCGTACGCAATGGAAAGTCCGGGTATGGATTCGTTGGATGTTTTGGTTTCTATGCACTATTTTCTTTCAGCACCCGATAACGGTACAATTCTTTGGCCAAAAGAATCCGTGATTGCCGAAATTATCCCTCTGTATGATGAGTTTGGAAACATTGTCGCATATTATGGAAAGTTGGAAAACGGAGGATACGCTATCGTTAATAATAATATAAAGAATCCGACTGTAATTGAATTTGGCGAAGATGATAATCCTCTAATTCGTAAAATCTTGAATGAATCTCCAACGACACATATTGTGTATGGTGGTCCATTCTCTGTTAATGACTCTGATTTTAGTGTCTTTTCAAGTGAATCTCAGGGAATGATGGATTTGTACTCGCAGTATCCTGAGTTGCAAGATGATAATGAGCCGCTTGCATCTGCTATTTTAGAGCAGTGTAGTGAGATAAGAAAGCGTTATCCGGCATTTCCAACAGGTGATGGGGATTATGGATTCATTGAGTGGGATGATATGCCTTCTGGTGGTTATAGCGAGAAAAGGCTTCCGGTAAGTGGTGTTCAATGGGTTCAGATGAATGACTATAATGATATTGCTCACGATCACTGTGGCGCAACGGCAGCAACAAATCTGGCAATGTATTTTTCCAATCAGGGATACTTTGACCTTGAAAAAGGAAGTGCTCGTGACACCTTTATTGCTGTACATAATATTGTTGGAAACGGACCAATATTTGAACTTTCCGGAAAAGTCGAGAAGTATTTTTCCAGCTGTGGATATAACTTGAGTTGTTCTTCTGTGGCCGTTCTTGATACGCTAAAAGATGCACTGGACTATGATCATCCATGCGATCTCCTTTTGGCTGATAGTATTATCGCATGGCATTGGATTCTCGCTTTTGGGTATAGAGATTATTATTCAGGAGATTTCTACATTCAAATTATGGATGAATGGAATAAGAATATCAAACGTTTTTACAAGTTGAATTCCGGGTCGGCATGGCTTTCTGCCACGGAATACTGGATGTGATAGCATTGAAAAATAGGTATTGTTTTCTTTTTATTAATATAGGGAGTTTTTTGATACTATACATCGTTTCCACTAGATTCCTTGGAAATATCTACCTTTTTGATTGGACGAGCCGAAATCACTATCTCTATATTTGGATTATTCCAGTACTTATGGATTTTTTGGATCATCATATTAGATCGATAAGTATTTCAACTGGAAATTTTATAGGAATTATTGTCGGACAAACCATCGGAGACTTTATTGTAGAGGCAAACAAATCGAAAATATCCCCCGATATGCTTCCAGGAAAGATAGAACAGTTACGTAGTCACCCCGGAGTATGGATATGGTTATTGACGATTGCCATATCCTATGTAATTGGATTTTTAATCGAGAAAGCTTATCAAAAACATAAATAAAACTTTTTCTGAAAGAGTTCGAGTAAACCGCAAAAATCATACACGTTTTTCCTAGCCAAACAATCAGTACAAAGCAGATCTGATTGTTTGGCTCTTTATTTTGTAAAGGAGCGTGATGCCGTTGACCCAACCGAAAACCGACCTAGCCTACCTCCGCAGCGAAAAAGCCAAAGCAGAGCAGAAGCTGCGCTCTTGCCAGCACCGGGAGAAGATTCTTGAACGCCGGATGTCAGAGCTGAACCGGAGAGAGCGTGTGCATCGTCTTTGCACCCGTGCCGGAATGCTGGAAAGCTTTCTGGTCTGTCCGGGAGAACTGACCGATGATCAGGTGATGGAACTGCTGAAAATCTCGTTCCGTCAGCCTGAAGTCGTGCTGGCTCTTGCAAAGATGGTGCATGACGTTCACGAAAAGCAGAACGTTCCGAACCCCCTATGAAATAGGGCGCAATTATACACCGTTCCGGTGAAATTGCGGTCTTGCAGACGGCTCGATG
>ENA-OROR01001754-OROR01001754.1-human-gut-metagenome-genome-assembly--contig:-NODE-1754-length-12447-cov-4.740881_pt1 | contig 12447 bp, 10 predicted proteins | sample MGYA00242135_ERZ509060 | MGnify/ENA primary metagenome ERZ509060 (study PRJEB26280, sample SAMEA2338742) | human gut metagenome | biome: human gut; feature: human-associated habitat; material: faeces... | reverse complement strand
CCCCCATCCTCTCGGCAGCCAACCGCATGGGTCTGATGCCCTTTGCGCAGATTTCCACCCGCTTGGGCGGCGCCTGCACGGTGATTGCCGCGACGATTCTGATGCGCGCGCTTCAGTAAATCGCCCTCATCCCAAGCACTTTGCTCTGCCAAGCTCTTTATTCATGAGGCACATCATGCGACAAGGACAAGCCGGAACACTCGAAAGCAACGACGCGGTCATCACGGTCGCCGAAGCCCCTGCGGGGAGCGGGATCATCATCGACCTTGAAAGTTCCGTGAAAGCCGCCTACGGCGACGCGATCGAAGCCGTCATTCGGGATGCGTGCCGCGAGGCCGGGATTGAGGACGCCGAAGTCGACGTCCGCGACAAGGGCGCGCTCGACTGCACCATCCGCGCCCGCACCCTGACGGCCATTACCCGCGCCGGCCTATAAACCAGCCAAAGGACCACTCATCATGAGACGTACGCTTTTGTTTCTGCCGGGAAACAACCCCGGCAATCTGCAGTCCGGCGCAGTTTTCGGCGCTGACGGCATCATCCTCGACCTCGAGGACTCTGTGTCGCCCGCAGAAAAGGACGCGGCGCGCCTTTTGGTTGCGAGCGCCTTAAAGAGCGTTGATTACGCGGGCGTAGAACGCGCCGTGCGCATCAACACGCTCGCGACCGGCGGCGAAGCGGACATTGCTGCTGTCGTGCCCTGCCGCCCGGATGCAGTCATGCTCCCCAAGACCGAATCGATCGACGACATCCGTGCCTGCGAAGCACTGCTCGAAGAGGCTGAAGCGGCCTGCGGCGCAGCGAAGAAGACCCTCATCATGCCGCTCATTGAAACGCCGATGGGGCTCGCCCGGTGTCTCGAAATTGCCTTGGCGAGCAAACGCGTGACGCTCCTCTCGCTCGGCGGCGAGGACTACACCGCATCGCTGGGCACTCAGCGCACGCGCGAAGGCCGCGAACTCATCTTTGCCCGCGGCATGCTCGCCAACGCTGCAGCGGCAGCCGGCAACAGACGGTTCAGCCGGACATGATGCCCCCTTCGCCGATACCAACGATCCCGAAGGGCTCTTTCTCGACACTCAGAACGCCCGTACCTTCGGCTTCAAGGGAAAGTTTGCCATCAATCCGCGCCAAATCAGCGTGATCCACAAGGCATTTGCGCCGACCGCGAAAGAAATCGCCTGGGCCAAGCGCATTCTTGTCGTCATTGAAGAAGCTCAGAAGAAGGGTGCCGGCGTCATTGCGCTCGACGGCAAAATGGTTGATGCGCCGATCGTCGCCCGGGCCCGCCGCACCATTCATATGGCAGACATGCTCGGCCTGCTTGAGGAGGAATAACCATGCGCAAGACCATTCTCGGCCGCGAGATTCCCGATCAGCTCGACGGCATCGAGCTCAAACCCTTTGCCGGCGCATTCGCCGCCCGCCCCTCGGGGACGCGCGCAGCGCCCCCCGTCAAGTGCAGACTGCCGGGCGATGCCAAGTGCCTGCCGGACCTTGACGCCGTCTTCACGAAGGTCGGCCTGAAAAGCGGCATGACGCTCAGCTTCCATCATCATTTCCGCAACGGCGACATGCTGATGAACCAGGTGATTGCAGCGGCTGCAAAGCGCGGGATCAAGGATCTGCGCATCGCGGCAAGTTCGATCTTCCCCGTGCACGCCCCGCTTGTTGAATTCATCCGATCCGGCGTTATCACACGCATCGATTCCGACTACGTCAGCGGACCAGTAGCCGAGGCCGTCTCCTCGGGACTCCTCCCCCGAGCTGCTGTTTTCCGTACGCACGGCGGCCGAGCCCGCGCCATTGAATGCGGCGACCTCCACATCGACGTCGCCTTCATTGCAGCGCCTTCGGCCGACGCATACGGCAACATCAATGGCGTCACGGGCGAGACGGCCTGCGGCTCCCTGGGCTACGCCTTCCCGGATGCGGACTATGCCGATCAGGTCGTTGCCGTCACAGATAATCTGCAGCCTTATCCGCTCACGCCGATCTCCATTTCTCAGGAACGCGTCGACTGGGTCGTTGAGCTCGAGAAGATCGGCGATCCCAACGGCATTGTTTCCGGCACAACCAAGGTGACGAAAGACCCGGTGCAGCTCATCATCGCTCAGAACGCCGCCAAGGCAATTGCTGCTTCCGGCCTTCTTCAGAACGGCTTTTCGCTTCAGACTGGTGCGGGCGGCGCTTCGCTCGCCGCAGCGGCCTTTATCGCGGAAATGATGCGAGAGAAGCACGTCGTCGGCAGCTTCATCATGGGCGGCATCACCGGTCTCTTGGTCAAAATGCTCGAAGAAGGCCTCTTCAAGCGCATCCTTGACGTACAGGACTTTGACCTCGAAGCCGTGCGCTCCGTTCGTGAGAATCCCGCTCATGAAGAGGTCGGCGCATGTCTCTATGCAAGCCCCTTTAATTCGGGCTGCATTGTGAATCAGCTCGACTGCGCCATTCTCGGCGCCACTGAGATCGACACAGACTTCAACGTGAACGTGCTGACGGGCTCCGCCGGGGCCATCATGGGGGGTTCGGGCGGTCACAGCGACGCTGCGGCCGGCGCGAAGATGACCATCATCACGGCCAACCTCACGCGCTCGCGCATCGCGGTGATCAAGGACCGCGTACGCACCATCTGCACGCCGGGCGAAACCGTTGACGTTCTCGTCACCGAGTGGGGCATTGCGGTAAATCCGCGCCGTACAGACCTGCTTGAGCGCTTCACGAAAGCGAAGCTTCCAGTTCATTCGATCGAAAAGCTCCGTGAAAAGGCCGAGCGGCTTTGCGGCAAGGCCCGTCCGATTCCCGAGGGCGAGCGCATCGTCGGGATCGTCGAGTACCGCGACGGCACGATCATTGACGTTGTGCGTGCCAGAGCATAAGGGCCTGCGTCCAGCCGCATATTCATAACCTTTCAGGGAGTTTCGTTTGAGCGGGACTCCCTTTTTTTCCGTATCAATCGATCACAATCGCGCAGTTTTTCGATCTTTTTGTACCCACGGCAAAGGGCGAAGACGATTAGGATCAGTACCAAAGAATTGCGAAATGCAGACGATCCGTCTGCACTCGAGCATAATGTGAAGCATTTTCATTATCGGCACTCCCGCTCAGGCCGCGCATCATGCGCGAGGTCCGCCTGCGGCAGCTGCTGATGCTTTGGAGCCTAATTTCAATGACTGAACCCAAAATCGCTGCGCTGGATGCGGCAAAAATCTGGCAGCTCTTTAACCTGGGCGGCACGGTGCTTGTTTCTGCAGAACACGACGGCAAAACGGACATGATGCCGGCGAGCTGGGCCTCGCCGCTCGACTACGACAAGGTATTGGTGGTAGTGGACAAATCCCACTACACCCGCAAGCTCATGGATCAATCCGAATACTTTGCGCTCGGCGTTGCTTCTGCGGGCATTCTTCCTGAGCTCCTGTCTCTTGGATCCGTGAGCAAGAATGCAGATCCCGAAAAACTCGAAAAAAGCGGGATGGCGCTCTTCACGCAGCCAGGCTTCAAGATTCCGCTTGCCCGCGGCTGCTCGGCCTGGGCCATTTTCAAGAAACTCCCCGAAACGGACGAACTTTCAAAGAAGTACGACCTCTTCCTCGGGCAGGCCGTTGCCGCCTGGGGAGATGAACGCGTCTACCAAAACGGCAGACCCGACTTCGAGCACGCGCCCAAAGAGATGCGCACCACGCATTACGTTTCCGGCGGCCGTTTCTTCCTCCTCGGTGAAGCGGTCGACGTGGAGCCGACAGCGCAGTAACCTTTCGGCACTGCCATTCTCTCTCTGAAAATCGGAAGGACGGCGCTTCGCCGTCCTTTTTTATGGTTGATTCGCCATGATCCCGAAGAGCATTCTGGTGCGCGGCGCCCGCGTACACAACTTAAAGAACATCGATGCGGAGGTACCGCTCAATCAGATCGTCGGCATTGCCGGCGTATCGGGTTCCGGGAAATCGTCGCTCGCGCTCGGGGTGCTCTATGCGGAAGGTTCGCGCCGCTATCTGGAATCGCTTTCAACCTACACCCGGCGCCGCATGACGCAGGCCGCGAAGGCCGACGTTGACGAAGTGCTTCATGTGCCGGCAGCGCTCGCCATGCACCAGCGGCCTGCTGTTCCCGGGATCCGCAGTACTTTTGGAACGGGAACAGAACTCCTCAACGGCCTGCGCCTCATCTTCTCGCGCTTGGCAAGCCACCGCTGTCCAAACGGACACTGCGTGCCGCCGACGCTCAATGTCGCCGCTGAAAAAGAAATCATTTGCCCGACCTGCGGCGTGCATTTCTTTGCGCCGGGTGCAGAAGACCTAGCTTTTAACAGCCGCGGGGCCTGTCCCAAATGCAGCGGCACGGGTCTGATCCGAACGGTTGACGAGTCGACGCTCGTTCCCGATGAAAACCTCACGATAGAAGAAGGCGCCGTCGCGCCGTGGAACACCCTGATGTGGTCGCTCATGGTCGACGTCTGCCGCGCGATGGGCGTGCGCACGAATGTGCCTTTTAAGCATCTCAGTCCCAAGGAGCGCGACATCGTTTTTCACGGGCCGGCCGTCAAAAAACGGATCTTCTACAAAGCCAAGAACACCAACAGTGCGGGCGAACTCGATTTCACCTACTTTAATGCCGTCTATACCGTTGAAAATGCGCTCGCCAAGGTCAAAGACGAAAAAGGCATGAAGCGGGTGGAAAAGTTTCTCAAGGAATCCGTCTGCCCGGCCTGCGGCGGCACTCGGCTCTCGGATGCTGCCCGGGCGCCGTGCGTTCGCGGCATCTCTCTCGACGCGGTCTGCCGCATGACGCTCACGCAAGCCATTGATTGGGTCAAAGGCATTGCGGCATCGCTTCCGCCGCCGATGCGCCCAATGGCCGAGCGTCTTGTCGAATCCTTTCTCGATGCTGCCAAGCGGCTCATGGATCTCGGCGTCGGCTACCTGCAGCTCGACCGCGCATCTTCGACTTTGTCAACGGGAGAACGTCAGCGCATGCAGCTCGCCCGCGCCGTGCGCAACAGGACAACCGGCGTGCTTTACGTGCTCGATGAACCCTCGATTGGCCTCCATCCGGCCAACCTCGAAGGACTCATCGGCGTTATGCACGACCTCCTCGCCGACGGCAATTCCATCGTGCTCGTCGATCACGATGTGCAGGTGCTGCGCGAGGCGGGCTGGCTGATTGAAATGGGGCCGGGCGCCGGCGCAAAGGGCGGCACCCTTTTGGCTAAGGGCACCGTCGCGGCCATTGAATCGAATGCCGCCTCCCGCATCGGACCCTACCTCGCCGGCCGTGCAGCGCCCGCGCGCACGTCACGCGCCGCTAAGGATGAAATGTTTGCCTTCGGGCGCATTCATCTTTCGACGCTCGCGATCCACACTGTAAAGCCCCTCGAAGTCGATTTCCCCAAGGGGCGGCTCACGGTGGTAACCGGCGTATCGGGATCGGGAAAATCCACGCTGGTGCTCGAAAGCCTCGTCCCTGCGCTTCAGGCGGCAGCCGCAGGCAGAGCGCTCCCCGCCCATGTCCGTGCCGCAGAAGCGCCCGGCATCACCCGCGCGCAGCTCATTGACGCCTCTCCCATCGGCACCAATATTCGCTCTACTGCTGCAACTTACGCTGATGTCCACGACGAACTCCGCAAAGTCTTTGCCCGGACGGCAGACGCCAGGGCGGGCGGCTGGAAGAGCGGCGATTTTTCCTACAACACCGGCCGTCTGCGCTGTCCCGCCTGCGACGGCACGGGCGTGGTGAGTCTGGACGTGCAGTTTCTTCCCGACGTTGATATTCCGTGCCCGGACTGCAGAGGATCGCGCTACGCCAAGGAGGCGCAGCTCATCAAACGCACAAACAAGGCCGGGCGCACTTATTCGCTTCCCGAGCTCATGGACATGGATGTCGACGAAGCGCTTCAAGCGTGCGCAGACCTTAAAACCGTCGCCTCGCGCCTTAAAACGCTCGCAGATCTCGGTCTCGGGTACCTCACGCTCGGCGAAGGCACTCCCGGACTTTCCGGCGGCGAAGCTCAGCGTCTCAAACTCGCGAGTGAAATGGGCAGAGGCCAGAGCGATGCGCTCTTTGTGTTTGATGAACCCACCATCGGACTCCACCCCGCAGACGTAGCCGTGCTTCTCAAAGTTTTCGAACAGCTGCTCGCGAACGGCGCGACAGTCATTGTCATTGAACACGATCTCGATGTTATTCGTTCGGCCGATTGGATCGTCGATCTCGGACCGGGCGGCGGGGATGCAGGCGGCGAACTGGTGGTTCAGGGCACGCCCGAAGACGTCAAAGCTCAAGCGCGGAGCATTACCGGTCAATACATTTGATTTCGTCTTCTGCCGATGTATTGCGTATAAGTCCTCAAGGAAGCTTTGACCGCTCTGGGCCTAGACTAAAGCTATTAGGGAACCCCCGAACCTTAAAAACCCGGATTTGCCGGGCACTCTTTATGTCAGAAGCTCTCCTCCAATCCATCTCCAACACCATGGTTTTGGTGTTAGTCGCCGGCTACGGCTGGTGGCTTGCCCATCATGGAACCATCTCGGACGCCGGCCGCGCCACAATCGCCAAGCTCGTTAATGCACTCATTCCGGTTTTTCTCTTTTACTCAGTGACTTCGAAGTTCGGCCGCGAGCAAATGATCGAACTTCTGGAGATGGCTTTTCTGCCTTTCATTACCATCGGCCTCAACTGGGCAATATCCGAGGCGATGATTCGAGTCGGACTCGTGAGAAAGGAGCTCGGAGGCGTATTCGTTGCGAGCTTTTCGGGCGCAACGGTGCTCTTCGTGGGCGTGCCGATGACAACCGCCCTATTCGGCGAAGCCGGCATTCCCTACCTGCTCGTCTACTTCTTTGCCAACTGCTTTTTCATCTGGTCGGTCGGCCTCTATCGCATTCAAATGGACGGGGTGGCGCGCAGAGGCGGCGTGCGTCCGACGTTCTTTACGCTCAAAAGCGTCAAGATCATCTTTGCGCCGCCCGTCGTTGCGTTTCTGCTCGGCATCGTTTTCGTGCTCATCTCCATACCGATCCCGAACTTTCTTATGGGAACCTTTAAGAGCCTCGGCTCCATTACGTCTCCGCTGGCACTCATTTTCATCGGCATGACGATTCACCGCGTCGGCTTCGAAAAGCTCAGACACGTGCCCCGAGAGGTTTGGTATGTCATGTTTTCGTGCTTTGTTCTGCGCCCGCTCGTGATGTATCTGGTATCGGCCCCGTTTGATCTCGACCCCATGATGCGCAAAGTCTTTGTTGCCGCCACCATGCTTCCGGTGTCAAGCGTCATTGCCGTTCTCGCCCGTGCTCACGGTGCAGATGAAGAATTCGCCTCCGAAGCCGTGGGCGCGACGACGATCGGTTTGGTCTTTGCGCTACCGGTCCTGCTCTTCATTGTCAACTTTGTTTGATTCATCGACGGCCCGAAACGCTGAAAGCCGGATCCGGCGCATTCACGCCGATCCGGCTTAGTGTTTGCCGGCCAAAGCTCTTGCAGGCAATCAAACTGAATGCAGGCGGATGAGACGCTTGCCTTCGGCGGTGAATTCCTTGACCGGACGCACCTCATCGGGGCGTCCGACGCGGCGCAGGAATCGACGGGAGCTTCCCGACATATTCCAGCCCACCAGACGGCCTCGGCTTTCAATGCGCCTTTCAAGGCACGAAGCGCAGTGCGTCGGTTCGTCATCGAGACAGGGCTTGTTGTCGTAAAGCTGATAGCCCTTGCGGAAGCGCTGCGGCGAAAGATTGGGCATCACGACGTTGCAGCCGTATTCGACGCCCATTTCGCGTCCGTCGTCACGGATGGCCTGAAGCGCCGTGGCGGCGGCAATATTGATCGGCCCCATGACGAGACGCGTCACGGCGATCATATTGAGCGCAAGCTGCAAAAGCGCCTTCGGCTCCATCTGCCCGAGAGACTCGAGGTCATTGCCTTCGCACTTCAGGTACGGTCCCATGCCGATCATGTCCACGTCAAGCTGCTGGAACGTACGAATGTCGCGGCAGAGGTCTTCGAGCGTCTGACCCGGAATGCCGATCATCACGCCCGTGCCGAGCTGGTACCCCGCACGGCGCAGACTGCGCAGACATTCGAAACGGTGCTCGAGATTCTTTTCGTTGGTGCCGGGGGTTGAGTGCAGCAGATTGAAAAGCTCCGGATTCGAAGTTTCGAAACGCGCCAGGTAGCGGATCGACTCCGGATTCCCGCAGGCCTTTGCCCAGCGGCGATAGGTTTCTTCCCGCTGATCTCCCAGGGAAAGCGTCACGCCGACCCCCTTGGGCAGCATCGGACGCTTGGTCCTAAGATGAATTTCCCGCAGGCACTCGCAGATGAATTCAATGAACTTTTCGTCGCGGCGCTCACCCGCCTGCAGACAGACGGAGCCGTATCCGTTGTCAGCAGCCCAGACCGCAGCTTCCACAATTTCCTCTTTGGTCATTGTGTAGCGCTTGACGTCGTGGTTGGCCTTGCGAATGCCGCAGTAGCGGCAATTGGCCGTGCAGATGTTTGAGAGCTCAATCAGGCCGCGGTAGTAGACGTACGGGCCCATCAGCGCGGTCGTGCGGCGAAAGGCTGCGTCCTTAAGCATTCGGCAGTCTTCCGGGTCTGTGAGCCCAAGCAGCGCGACAATCTCTTGGTCAGAGAGTTCTGAGGGCTCCGCTTTTTCAGCCTTGGCAAGCAGTTCTGCGAGTTGCGTGCGTTCCATGATGAGAGTGGATTCCTGGGGTCTTTTTTCGAGACCGTATTGTGCATCAAAGTTAAGCAAAGCGGGTTAACCCGATCTTACGAATGTGCATCCGGCAAAGCGCAGCAAACTGCGAAAAAACACGAGCGAAGGACTGTGGATGGACACTCCCTCGTCTAAGCTCGCGCCCCCTCATCAGCCCGAAGCTTTTCGAGGACCATCGAGCTCTCTGAGAGATTTTTGCCGGCCCGTCCTTGCAAATTTGCATTTATCGATAATCGATTTTTATTGGAAATCAAATCGTTAACAACGCAATTAGGCGTTTTATCCAAGACGTCTACGCTTTTGTCAAGCTTCGTTCAAATAAGATTAAACCAAGCTACGCTATTTAACTTAGGTGATTTGCCGATCCGTTTAAACCCCTGAGCGAAGACCCTTAATTTTCATTGTATACGGATTTAGACCTCTGCCAAAAGGGGTATTCCGTCTTTGCCAGCCCTGACTAAGATCAGAGACGTCACCTTTTGGTGCGGGTTGTCCCTAATTTGATCTAGGGACTGCAACTTCGAACTATTCATGGAATAAGGAAAATGGAAAAGCAGCAATGTTCCGCATCGGGTCTGTCCCGAGGCGAACTCAAAACACTCGGGCTCTCATCGCTCGGCGGGATCTTGGAGTTTTACGACTTCATCATCGTGTTCTTCTTCGCAAAGATTATTTCCCAGCACTTCTTCCCCGCAGGGATCGGTGAGTTCTGGGCCATGCTGAACACTTACGGCACTTTTGCCGCCGGTTATCTCGCCCGCCCGCTCGGCGGTGTCGTGATGGCTCACTTCGGCGACAAGTTCGGCCGAAAGAACATGTTCATGCTCTCGATTGCGCTGATGGTCATCCCGACCTTCTCGCTCGCGGTAATTCCTACGTACGAAACGATCGGTTATGCTGCTCCGCTCTTTTTGATTCTCGTTCGAATTTGCCAGGGCATCGCGATCGGCGGCGAACTGCCGGGCGCTTGGGTCTTCATTCATGAACACGCACCAGCCGGCCACAAGAACGCCTTTGTCGGCTTTCTCACGGGCTGCGTCACCGGCGGCATTCTGCTCGGTTCCTTCGTTGCGCTCCTGATGAACTTCATCTACACGCCGGCGGAACTTTCCGACTGGGCCTGGCGCGTTCCGTTCGTGATCGGCGGCGTCTTCGGTCTGATCTCGATTTATCTGCGCCGCTTCCTTCAGGAAACGCCGGTCTTCAAGAAGATGCGCGAAAGCAAGGCGCTTGCCAAGTTCCCGCTCGAAGAAGTTGTCAAGACCTCGCGCTTCGGCATCTGGATCTCCATGTTCATCACCTGGGTGCTCACGGGCTGCATTGTGGTGTTCATCCTGCTGATGCCGGGTTTTGTGGGCGGCGTCCTTGGCTTCTCGCCCTTTGAGACGACCTACTTCCAGATGGGCGGCCTGGTCTGCATCGTGAGTTCTTGCTGGCTGACCGGCCGGCTCGCGGATAAGCACAATCCGTCGACCCTCTGCATCCTCTTCTCCGCGGGCTTCGCGGTTTCAAGTGTGGCGTTCTTCTCGCTTCTCTATACGGCCGCTCCGGTTGTCTCTGAAGTCGTTCTCGCCTACTTTGCCACGTGCTTCTTCGCGGGCATCATGAACTTCTGCCCGATTTTCATGTGCGACGTCTTCCCGGCCCGCATCCGCTTCTCGGGCATCTCATTTGCCTACAACATCGCCTATGCGCTCTCGGGCGCTTTCACCCCGCAGCTCTCCTTTGCGCTCCATGCCTATGCCAAGACGCATCCGGACACGCTCGGTGCAATGGGGCTCTCGGCCTACATTGTCTTCCTCGCTCTCGTATCGATCGGCACTGCACTCGCAATGCGTCGGGTCTATAAGAACGGCGGCGCTGCTGTTTCCCAGATGGAGTTCCGTCCGGCTCCCTAAGCCCCGACGACTTGAGCCCATCTCAAACGTTCCAGAGGGCGAGCTGATGTTTCAAAGGTTCGCCTTCTAAACGCCAGAGAAATGAAGCCATGAACCGGTTCGTGCGTTATGCACCGAACCGGTTTTCTTTTTCAAAATTCCGGTCGTTTGCGGTTCTTCAGACCCAATTGTTTATGCACGACCAGGACGCTGCCCTGAGCTTGGCTGCCAAAGCGCACTGACGAAACAATAAACAATGACGGAACTCTGCACGCACAATGAAGCGGAGACATTTGCGTCCCAGCGCTTCACTCTTCCGGTGATAAAGCGCTGGTACGCTGCAATGAACACTTTTGAAGCGGCTGCCGGATTAGGACGCAGCTAGCCGGCGGCGCGCAATCGTTACCCAGAGCGCCGCGCCGGTTGAGAGCACCCGATCATCAAAGTCAAACTGCGGATTGTGCAGGTTTGAAGCGCCGTATGGAGCCTGACCGCCGAGAAAACCGTAAGCTCCCGGCACCTCACGGGCGAGGTAGGAAAAGTCTTCGCTCGCCATCTGCGGAATATCGGCAAAGGAAGCTTTCTCGTCGCCCACCACTTCACGTGCGGCCGCGAGAAGTTCTTCGGCCAGACGTGCATTGCTGTTGAGCACAGCCGCTACCGGCGTGAATTCAACTTCGGCTGTGCAGCCGACCGATTCCGCCGTCGCCTTCGTCACGGCTTCAATCCGCTCACGAATCACTGCGCCTGTCTCGTCGGAGAAAAAACGTGTGCAGCCGCCGACCTCTGCAGTTTCCGGGATGATATTGAAGGCACTTCCGGTGTGGATTTTCGTCACCGACACAACGGCTGAATCCAGGGGAGCGATGTTGCGCGAGACAATCTGCTGCAGCGCCGTCGTGATCATGGCTGCGGCCAACGCGGCGTCAGCGGAGAGCTGCGGGGCGGAAGCATGTGCGCCTTTGCCCTTCACTCGAATCGCAAAAAAATCCTGACCCGCCATCGTTGCGCCTTTTCTGCAGCGCACTTCTCCCACGGGAACATCTGTCCAATTATGAAAACCATAGAGCTCGTCGACGGGGAAGCGCTCAAAAAGACCGTCCTTGATCATCGCCAAAGCCCCGCCCGCACCTTCTTCGCCAGGCTGAAAGATGAAGACCACCTTCCCTTTGAAATCACGGTGCGCAGCAAGGTACTGTGCGGCAGCAAGAAGCATCGTCATGTGTCCGTCGTGACCGCAGGCGTGCATAAGGCCCGGCTTACGAGATTTCCACGGGCATTCGCCTGTTTCCGTGATCGAAAGCGCATCCATGTCTGAGCGCAGGCCCACAGTGCGTCCCGGCCCGAGCGAGCCCTCTAAAACGCCCACGACCCCATGGCCGCCGACGCCTTGAGTCACCTCAATCCCGAAGCTCCTCAATTTCGCGGCGACCAGATCTGCCGTCCACGGTGTTTCAAGCCCGAGCTCAGGGTGTTCATGGAAGGTATGGCGCCACTCAATGTACTTAGGTGCGTGAGCTTCAAGTTCTGTGAGAAGAGACATGATTTCCGCCTCCAGACGAAATCGCTAAGAAAAGATATGGAAGCTGAATTATGCCCCCCAAAGCAGCATCAAACCCGATCGGCTGGCGTCGAACGCTTGGGGCTCCCCGCCGATCCCGTTCGGAAGCACTCAAAAAAAGATGGGCGCATCCCTATTGCGGAATGCGCCCAACCGGCTCAAAAGAAAGTCTATGGCTTTAGAGACTTACTTCGCAGCTTCAGCTGCAGCCTTGCCGGCGATTCGACCGAAAACGATGATGTCCGTGTAGGCATTGCCGCCCAGACGGTTTGTGCCGTGCGTGACGCCCG